>Ga0065711_1001850_pt1 | contig 38728 bp, 32 predicted proteins | sample Hoacrofraction12_FD_59098 | JGI IMG/M metagenome (GOLD analysis project Ga0065711, IMG submission 59098) | Hoatzin crop microbial communities from Cojedes, Venezuela - Epithelial fraction 12 v2 (version 2) | ecosystem: Host-associated > Birds > Digestive system > Esophagus > Crop | place...
GGATGGGGCCAAGCTCTTTTCAGTGGTGCCCAGTGACAGGACAAGGGGCAATGGGCACAAACTGAAGCACAGGAAGTTCTGTCTGAACATGAGGAAGAACTTCTTCCCTCTGAGGGTGACGGAGCCCTGGCCCAGGCTGCCCAGGGAGGTGGTGGAGTCTCCTTCTCTGGAGATATTCAAGACCCACCTGGACAAGGTCCTGTGCAGCCTACTGTAGGTGACCCTGCTTTGACAGAAGGATTGGACTAGATGACCCACAGAGGTCCCTTCCAACCCCGAACATTCTGTGATTCTGTGAAACACAAATGGCATCTGAGTCTTCACAGAGCACGAGAACGGCCAGACTGAGTGATGGGCTTTGGTACCAGCCAGCTGCATCAGCAAGTATCACTCTTATTCCAAATTCATGTTCTTCAAATTTAAAGGCCCATCTTTTGATGTCTGAAATTGTAAAAAAGAAAAATCTATGTTTACAGAGACAAAATGTACCACGTAGAGTAAAATGCATCAGAAAATAAACAGGAAAGGACCAGACTCTGCAATAAAGGAAAACAAACTTGAGTTTTTAATAGTAAACAACATGTTTCTCTAAATAATACTTTAGTTCCTTTTCATTTTTCAAGTAAGAGGCTATTATTTCCAACTAGGTATCAGTCAGTACATCTTGGATATTTTTAAATACTTATAACCAAGAACCTGAAAGATGTTGTCATGGTAAGAAGCTTAACAGCAATAAAAAGAAAGTAAGTGGAAAGGTAAAACAGATGAGAACCAGCAATCATGCTTTATGTGATACTAATCTCATTTTAAAATAGCTTCTTGTTTCTATGCAAAAAGGTGCTTGGGATCCTGCTTCCCACGCAGCTGCACAGCCGTGAAGCAGGTTCAGTGCTGTGGGAAGGACAGGGGGGCCCTTGACTTCCACAGCAGCCTGGAGGCACCCTGTGCTTGTAATCCAAACCGTGCTGAAGAACCATTGCTGGGAAAATGGTATTTTCATACAGACACAAGCGATGCCTAATTCTGCCAAATTTCAAAAGAAAATAATTTTTTCTATATAATAATTACAGTGCTGGAGAAGGGTGCAAGAGACACGGCTGCTGTCCCACTGCCTGCCCAGTGACCACAGCCACCGCCCTGAATTTGCTGCCTGCTCTCGGGTTCTCCTTCCCATCCCCACCCAGGTTGTCTTTCATCGTGGTTGAACCACAGCCAGCACCAGAGAGCCAGGACCTCGGCTGCAGCATCCTGGCACCCAAACCAAATAAATATACACCCTTAGAGTCACCCTCCTTTGCATTTGCAATAGAGGAGGTTTGCCTTTCATCTGCCATATCACAGGAATTTTCTTTACATATACTTTTTTTCCTGTTAATATGTAATTTGTTTACCTCACATGAATATGTCACTATTGGCTATCAACTGGTATTCACTAGAAATGATGAAATGATCCCATTCTTTTAGGAGAAACATAGATATTTCTAGACCTCTGTTATACTGATGCCTCAGCCATCGCTGAATGAATACATTACAATGAAGCAGAAAGCAAAAATTGTCTAGGACCTTGACATAAACCCTAACATAAAGAATTTTCAAACAAAGAGAAGAAAAATCCCAGTCTTTAATAGCTTGGAATCAACTTGGCAAAGTTGAAAAAATATCCTTAGGATATAATTTCAGACAGGGGACGATAGTAAAACACATCATTGATTTTGTTGAGGTTTCGGGAATTCTGCGGTTTAAAAGGCTCTCAAATAACTACGATTACAAGCAGACCGTCTTTTCCTACAATCTTTTCTAAGAAAATACCCACAGAGGTGAGCTCTCTGTCAGACCGAGGGCAGCTTCCCACTTTATAATACGATTTTTTTCTCTCCACAAAGGCTGACATTCTCCAGAGCAGCGCTTGTGTCCTGCTGTGCAGAAGATGATCATTTTGACCACAGTAATCTTTTCATAAATGAAAGCACCTCATTCACCAAGCAGACTTTGTGAGTGATGTGCTTCCTCCTACCATTCATTACTAAAGGCTACACCGTAGGAAATACCTTTCCAGCTGCATTTCACGCCTAGTAGGTACAATATTTTGCTTTATTTTATTACATTTATTTACCAATTTTAGCAAATACAAATGTATATGTACATTTTCAAATGTCATGAACATTGAATGCTCATTTTGACATTGCATTGGTTGCTAATTTAGCTTATTAGATTTTTCACATTTATTTTGTTTGAAATCTTTCTCTGAAGTAGTATAAATCCTGAGTTTTTATACTATCTCTGTTTGCTAACTTGGTGGGCAATGGTATACACATTTCAAAGCTCTTTCTGAGCTCCGATGTGTGCAATCCTTTATGCCCACCGAGCGACGGTGGGGTGGTCCATGGGTGGTCCATGGGCTTTTGCTGGCTTACCTCAATGCTCATTTTTTTCCTGAGTCACTAGAGGCAAACTCCCGCACCCGGCTGCCTCACTTCAGGGCAAGGAGAGCTGCAGACACACTGCCCTGTGTCCCGCTTTCACTCCACCGATCACCCCTCTTTCGATGCACTCGGCTCCTTCCTAATGGGCCCGGATCCCCCTCATCCTCACGGTCTCACCTGGGGCGGGTGCGGGGCAGTGGGATTTATCACGCCGGCCCTAGCAGGCGATCATCCTGATAAAGGAGAGCTCTCGTGCTGGGCAGCGCGATGGCATTTTGCTTTGCCTCCCCCTCCTGCTTTGCCCAGTGTGGGAGTCAGCAGGAGACCTCATTTCCCCAGGGTTATTTGTCAGTGCCTGTGAAAGTCCTTCTGTGAAGAATCCTCATGGCACAAACAGACAGAAAAAGCCTTATGTTTTGGTAAAGAAAAACAAAATGACTTTACTTTCTATACTCGCTATGGCAGGATCTAGAAATCAGAATATAAACATCCCACATACTCCTGCCCCTCACTGACACGCCGGGTTCTTGCGGCTGGGCTGGGGTTACTGTGCCAGGCCGAAGTGGTCCAGGCTGGGAAGGCACCAGCACAGCCCCATGCCACCCCCCCATGTACATATTTCTCCAACTACATTATCTACTCCATGGACTGTGGCGAGAGCAAAAGCGGAGTCACCATTTGCATTCAAGTGCTGTACTTGCTTAAAGGCACAACACAATTAATTCGCTGTCACGTACAATTAGTAACCACCATGTTGGCACATAATGTAAAGCCCTTTTTTTTTTTCTTTAGCTTACATGCAGCTAATTGGGCCTTGGTTCTGGAGAGCCGTACCACAGGCGTTCCTGCTGCAAGGAGCTGGCACCCTCAACCTCCACCCAGGGTCAAAGAAGCGGAGGGCTCTGCTCGCTTTCAGACATGTTCAATGGAAACTTGGAGGACAGTTGTGACATCTCAAATTAAAGATTGGGTATGTGATTGGACCTGCAAAAAAATATGAGAGTTCAATTTCTTGGACTTTCTTAGCGACTTTGAGGAACTTTCTCTCTCTTATCTGCAATGAAGTTCCTCCCTCCCCCTGGCCTCATAGGACCAAAAGTGCATGGATTACATACAGTATTTGACCAACTAGAAATGCAGGCTTTTGTCCTATGTCTCAGTCAATAGGAGTGCAAAGGAGTCAAGGTTCTCTTTAAGCTGTTGCAGATGTTCACCGCGTTTAGGTGCCCACAAGCTTCTCCAGGATTGCCTTAGCTGCAAAACCCCCATTACACTGCTGCTCAGCGCAATTCCTACGCGTGCATTACTTATATGGTAAGGTAATACAGAACTTATTTGACCCCACCACGAAGACAACGCTGTGATGATCTTACCGTAACAGCGTTATGGTCATGGTGTGACCACCATGTAGCAGCAGACAATTACTATCTGTTCTAACCAGCAAAGTTAACCTTACAGTACTCATTAAAATGAGAGTGAAACCTTCATTGCTCTGCCGAGGTTGTTTCACCCGAGTGCAGAGCGGGTGCACACAGACACTTCTCTATGTTAGCAACAGAAATTGTGAGTTCAGTTTTGTGTACAAGAGGAAATAGCAGCAACTTCAGGCCAATGGGATGGTGCAGCACTGCCGTGGGGGTGGAGGGGTCAGGCACACGTCAGAAATCAGGGAGTCTATCAAGAAGAGCGGTGCAAGGTTAGGCTCGGTGACGTGGCCAAAGCAGGGAGAGTTTTAGAAATGAAGCATGAGGGAGACTGCCTGGTTGTGGAGGTCCCTGTGGATGCACTCACTGTGGAGGTGCAGCTGCAAATTCAAACAAAAATGTGGGGTATGATTCAACCAATGCATGGCACTATGAGAAATGGGGTGGTGGAAAGCAAATGAGAAGAACATGGCCAGCACCTGCTCAGAAAGTGGCTTAGATTATTTACAAAACTTTAAAACTCTGGTTTGGATCACAGTGAATAACTAGCTTTCCAGTTCAATATTAAAAAAAAAAAAATCAAAATGCGGCATTTCCAAAATTGAATATTCAAGATTCAGCATTTCAAACCCAATATTCACAGCAGTGGTGGAAGCAAGAGGCACACATCCCCCAGAGTTCAGTGTCTGTAGTTCACCACCCTACTACCTATGCAGGTACGTGCATGTACAAAGACTGTTCTCCCGAGTGTTTGCACGCTGGGTGGGTGTGTGTGCAGGAGGTCCTCTGACTTGGTGGGTTGGAGTCTCCCCTGCACAGTCACGGTTTGAGGACCAGTTCAGCTGGGCATGGACCCAGTATGACCCAGTAGGCCATGCAGGATTTTGGACTGTAGTACACAAATGTTCTGCGTACAAAGGCGCTAGCAGTGGGACATAAATTGTTGTCGCTTGTAAGTAGTAGGATTGCAGATGGCTTGCTTTGCCCTCAACGAACAAATTGTTATTTCTACCAGATTTTGTCTATGTTTCATATGTGATCTACAAGAATAAAAAACATTCTTTTCCACTTTTTGTGTACCTTACGTAGTGTCTAAGTGCTTCCCAGATGTGCTCAGAGATGTAGCACTGACATTGTTTGGAAGTGACCTTCTTTTGTTCTTCTCCCAAGAAAACAACCAGGTGAGGTCTTTCTAAAAGAAAATATTGCGATACATGACACCAGCGAGACCAGGTCTAAAAAGCACAGCTTACATTCGGAATAAAACCCCCACATTTATAGAAGTGCTAGTACCTGTGAAGCCCTTGCAGCTCTCTGGCCTCTGCTACAAGCTGTGCCCTGTGATTCTGTGATTCTGCCAGCAGACGTGGTGAGCTTATGGTGACCTGAAACGCATGGTGTTACCACTGCCACAGTGGGACTTAAGGATGGAAGGAGCATGCTTGGGGTTTGTTATGTACACGTTTGAGGGAGTTTTCAGCCCATCGCATTTCTGGACCAGATCAGCTTTGGGGCTCGTGGCCACAAATGCTGGTTTAAGCATAAATCTGTATCAGGGTCGCTTTTCTAGGTGTGCTGTCATCTCAGCGCAGCGGGTCATGTTGCTGTAGCGTGCCTAGCTCGCCCTGAGCAGCACAGCACCGGAGAAAGGCTCCTGAAGGGAAGGCACTGACTGCTCATCGGCTTTGCGTCGAAAGAAATCCAGACCGGTTTCACTCTTCTTTTCTGAAAGGTACTTGCCCATTTCTTGACAGACTTGACCTGCATTATTTGTCTTCCACACCACAGGCAATGAAAAGATTTGCCAGGATTCTAATGGGAAAAAAAGCAGTTCCTGTTTCTAGTTATTCTCCGGTCTGCTGTACAACTCCTGCTGCAAGCAGCTGCTTTAAGCCTGTCTGGGAAGCAGTTTCATCACAGACTGGCAATGCTGCCATGTGCGTGTCGGGGCTGTAGGCAGAGCCCGTCGCCGTTCAGCGGCTGGCAAGGAGTCAACGCAACATGACAGCGGGGAGAGAAACCTGATTACAAAAGATATTGCTGGATAAAAGCCTTTTTTTCCCAGGATGAACAACCCCTTTTCAGCTTGCAGAGGGCTCTGAGCATTGCGAGGGTGCAGATGCCTCGGCGTCTCTCTCCTGAAACACCCTGAAGTTTATCTGATGATGAGAGGACTGGAGCATCTCTCCTGTGAGGAAAGGCTGAGGGAGCTGGGCTTGTTCAGCCTGAAGAAGAGAGGGGACCTTAGAAATGCCTCTAAATATCTGCAGGGTGGGGGTCAGGAGGATGGGGCCAGACTCTTTTCAGTGGTGCCCAGAGACAGGACAAGGGGTAACGTGCACAAACTGAAGCACAGGAAGTTCTGTCTGAACATGAGGAAGAACTTCTTCCCTCTGAGGGTGATGGAGCCCTGGCCCAGGCTGCCCAGGGAGATTGTGGAGTCTCCTTCTCTGGAGATATTCAAGACCCGCCTGGACAAGGTCCTGTGCAGCCTGCTGTAAGTGACCCTGCTTCAGCAGGGGGTTGGACTGGGTGACCTACAGAGGTCCCTTCCAACCCCTAACGTTCTGTGATTCTGTGTGATTCTGTGATTTTGACATTTTATGATAAGCAGAGGCTGACAGTGCCCTGCTGATGGCGGGAGGTCCTCTCCGCAGCACCCCTGTGTCTACATGCAGAGATGGTTTTGTCATGTTGGATAAAAGCTCCTGAGCCTACCCGAGGAATCCCAGGTTGGGGGATGTTACCTAAATAAACATAAATGTTCTCTGGAAAATGTATTCTGGCAGACGAGTCAGCACATTGCGCAGATTACAAATTGCACCCAATTTTCTCTTTTAGCTGCCTAATTTTTTGTGCTGAAGCTGTTGATTGCTTCAACTGTCGCAATTCAGAGGAACATTTTCCATGCAAAAAGAAAAGCAACAGTTGCAAGCATTTAAAGAGTGCTGAAACACAATATTTTTCATGGCTGTTTTTTATTCCGTGCTCTGTTGCTCAGTTTCCTTCTATTAACTGATATTAGCGATACGAGCCCTGATCTCACAACAGCTTATGTGTCGAGAAGGCTCCGAAGTTTTGATGTAGCTTCAATTCTGAGTTGGGCAAATAAAATCAAAGTTATTTATGTCACCATCTGTGAGAGCAGTGCCTCTTCGCCCAAGATACCTATGGGATCATGACCCGTTTAGATCTCCTTTCTTGTTGTTCCCACTACTGCTTGAAATTTCAGCAAGGTTTCAGAAATGGCATTTTCTGTAGCAGTTTTTCAGAATCTGCTGTTCCTTAAGTGGCCAGAGAGCTGGTGGTTAGAGGTTCAGAGCATAGGCGCATACTTGTTGTGTTGGGTTTTCTACAAAATGTTCTGGCCCTGGGATGTTCAGCCCAGAGCTCTCTTGTACCCCTCCATAATACTAATTTTATCAAAATTTAAACATCTGGACAACAAGGAAAAAGAATGAAAGCATTTCACAATTAAGCTTCTAAATAATGGGAACCATAACTCAAGGATCCAATGGTCTAACTTTCATCCCTCTCCCCTTCCAGGGATACCTGGCACGTGGATGTCCTGGCTCTGTGTGCCTCTGAGCTGCTCTCGGGGACGCAGAAGCCCCAGAGGCAGCACCCAGCTCTGTTAAACACCACAAGAAGAAGTGTCCAAGCTCCCAGTGCTCAGTGGCACCTCAGGCAAGGTCCTATCCTCTCCTCTAACATTCCTCTATATTGCTGCCCTGAAGCTGAGGAACAGGAACTTGTTGGCTCAGATGTTTCAGGAAGATCTGGTGTGTTTAACTGGTTTCTAATTCATTCAGTTATCTCCCTCTCTCTGCAAGTTGCGTTTCCACAGTGGGAACCATAGCTCCAACAGGCTCATTCACGATGCTGTGAATAAATGTGTGAGAGTATTCAGCACTTAATAGTGTCAGCCATGAAGCAGAAAGCTGTTCTCAGCCATAACCGTATGGCAGCTGGCATGCTGCTCTAATAAAAACAGCAAAGAACGAGGCAATAACATGTCTACATCATTGTAAAATTAAGAAAGGGAAGCGAAAAAGATCTGAATTGTCATCATAGGAAAGAAATCTGTTTTCAAGCTCTGACACAAAGATCTTGTCTCTAGCTTAGAAACGCAATTAATTTTTTCTGTTTTTCCATCTCCCTCCATGAACCAGGGAATAATGACATACTCCATGCACCTTCCCCCAGCTTTGCTATTTTTCTGACCTGGGAGCAGAGAAATTATGTGTGGTGTCTTTGAGCATTTTCTTCACATACTTTACTCCATTCATGCTTGGGATGTGCACATCATTTGTGTTTTTAAGGAAACTTGGAATTTAATGGGCAATAGAGAGTATTACCATATAACAATGTGGAAATTGTAGAATGTACAAAATGCTGAACTGGAAAGTACAAGCAATTACTGTCCTTAGAGGAATGCATCATTTTGGGGGTGACAATACATCAAAATAAAGGAGTAATCTGGGGCTGAAGCCAGCTCCCACTGAAGACAAAGACTGAGCTCTCATTAAGCCCAAGCAGAAGCTCAACTATTCTCAAGCCCATATAAAATCATGCCATTGAAATACCATGGAAGAGTTAGCAGAGGGAAAAGCAAATAATTAACAATTTACCCACTACGTTTAGTCTTTTAAATGCTAATTTGCCCCTTAAAAATACAGGGAAAAACCATAGTCATGTATTTTAAAGAGGTTACAATGACAGTTTGAAATCAGGAGAAATAAATCAGCTGTGATAAAAGGAACTTCCTTTGACTTCTGCTTAAAGAAAAGAAGGAACCACAAGAAAACCAAAGAGGGGGAAAAAAGGGGTTCCATATCAAAGCAGCACAAAGCTTTTTTGACTGAAAGGGATGCAAGCTCCAAAGCCAGGAGCCCAGTCCTTCCTTCAAATCCAAAGCATATCTGAGAAATGAGAACGGCACAGCTGGACTACCCTGACACCAGTCAAAAGTCTCCGACTTGATTCAGAAAGGCTTTTGGTCAGAACCTGAAGGCAAGATTTTGTCAAGCAGACTGATGGTCAGATAAGGGGTTTGGGCTCTGCCGCCGTCTCAAACTTCTGTGACAATCTGAGATTATTCCACCAAGAACAAAAAAGCCTAGAAATCCTGCCTGGAGCAGGAGGCTTTCTGGTGGACTGTCTGAAAGATGGCACACCAAATACAAGCACTCATGATCAATGCTGCTGTAAAGCTGTAACTGATAAATTCCAGTGAAGGATCCCCAGTTTATTGGCATAGTAGCAGAAGGCGGCAATTGCAAGCCTTCCCATGGCAGAGTCTGCAGGAAGTACTTTAAATTTCTTTCATATCTTGGACAGACAGCTCCAGTCCTGTAAGAGCAAGACAAAAGTTCAAGTATACCATTTCTTCTAAAGAGCCTCACAGAAAGTCTATCTAACCCTATCCTATCCTATCCTACCCCAGTTGTGAGAACCGGTGATCAAACTACCTAAAAGTCATCACTTCTGAGCTTTTCTGAGAACAGAGAGCCATTGAAGCCTAGCTGAGCCCTTTACCTCTCCCTTCCCTGTCCATTGTAGCTGCTTCCAGGACTATTCCTTACCAGACATGTTCTCCAGGGAAGTCTGACCTTAGATAATCTGAGGGCACTCACTGCCCACCTGTGGTCTTACATGCAGAGCTTTGGTAACTGTGAAAGCATTAAACAAAAGCAATAGCAATTTCAAAAGGCTATGCAGAATCTCATTAGAAAGCAGAGCTGATCTCACTACAGTTAACAACTAAATGAAGCACTGAGTTGAACACCTGATGCAGGTCTAGAGAAAAATCAGAACTGCTGCTTCTCGAAGTTACCTCCGTGGGTCTGACTCATGAAGCTAGTGGAAAAACTCCTGGCTTCACACAGATGCAGTCTATTGCCTTGTACACTGCGTTCTGCTACGCCAAGGGCTGCTCTGCCTCCCAGGCACCGAAATGTTTTCCACCACCGTGCTGAGATCTGGACGAAATCCTTGCACTTGTGAACAGTAGGTCAGTCAAGACATAGAGCTGGTAGGCAGCTCCCAGCACCAGGAATTGCCTCTATGTAGGAGAAACCACTGAAGTCCTCAGTCACCAGAGGATGTCAGCAACAGTACAGCTCAAGCAAGCAGATCAGGAAGGCACAAGAGAGAGCCCCAGTGCAACATATGGAGGAGGGAGAACATGGTTTCACTTGGGTTAGTATAGTCTCACCTTTTTATTTACCACTGCGTGGGTTCGCCCACCCATTTATGACAAAAACTAGTTTAATGAACATTCGGCTGTCAAGTTTCAGACCTAGATATGCCTGTGTCGGTTCCTCCTAATTTAAACAAGCTCTCGGGAGCATGATCCTGTCCTGAATACACCGCATGAATGAGGAGAAAGGCAGCTGACACTGACTTTCATAGACATTCTGAAGGAGGAGAATCCAGCTCAATGAGCAGACAACGTCTGTCAAAACAGTGGTAACCATATGGTTACTGTCTCTGTCCTGTCTATCTCTTGGCTGAAGAACCAGCTGGCTCAGAGAGGTTTAAGATATAAGGGATCAGGCAAGTAAAAAAATAAGCCCTGATTTGTCTGCTTTATTTTTCTATTTAATGTTAAGCCACTGCCTTTTTTACTGTACTGCTTAAAACCTGAATAGCTAGCCATATTGAATCTTTTTCTAGGTCCCACCTGCCTGTCACCTGAGCACCTTACATTACTATTCCATCAGGGAGAGAGATCATAAAAGAAGGACGTTGAGACAGCAAGAAATTCAGCCCAGGCACCTAGACAATCTCCATCCAAGACATCCCTGTGTCGCTTCCCCTCTTTGTAGCAAGCAGGAGGTTGTTGGGACACTTCTCCCAGTCTCTCCTGCTTTAGGACCATCAAGCGGATTGCAGACACATTGAATTTTGGCTGCTCAATATGAGCAAGAATATCTCCATAGAAATATTTTTATAATGCCTGACATCTGGCTTCAATTAAGTTTATCTGCATTAATAAAATACATTTCTCACTCTGTGGGTAAGGATCATTTTTAATCTTTCATACCGTCATCCAGTAAGCCTGAAAACTGATAACAAGTACATTCATGTGCAAATAAGTTCTGTTTCATTTCCCTTTATATTTTTTTCTATCCTACTTCAATATTTTAAAAGACAACCTCTTTCTGCGTCGTGTAAATAATTCCTATTGTCATTGATAATGACAAATGTACAAAAATAAACTGTCAGCCACTGCAATGGAGAAGATATGTGTCAACAAAGTGTGCTGAGATTCAGAGGGCTGATGATGACAGACGGGGCCTTTCACACTTTGATCATCAGTTTGGATCTGCAGCACTCAAACTGACCTGCAGTTGTAATCACGAGGTAATTGTCTGGTTGTCTACGTCTGACTGCTGGTCTCTTTTTACCCCCCAGCGGACAGGTATTCTGCTCGCTGGCAGCAAATAACTCCTCTTTTCCTATCAATCTCAAACATCCAGTTAAAACTAAAGAAGTTATTCTACCCCTCTCCCAGGTGCTCTTTTCCTGAAAAGTCCATGTCACTTTTGGGAGGTAACGCTTTCCAGTGATAGCATCCATCCTCCACCTCACTTTTACCATCATCCTTTTTCATCCACTGTAACCGGGAAGGAGGAGGAACTCCTTTAGTGGGAACCAGGAGGAAAGAAAAATCTTTCTCATTAAAGATGACGCTCTCTGGCTCTTGCAATAGAGTGTGGTGACAAAAGCACAAGCAAATGGGAGAAAAAGGCTTCCCAAGTTCTTTACAAACATTGATTCCTAATATCCCACAACAGTCCAGCGAAGTCCTCATGGACCCTGTCTACACGGACACGCAAAAAAATTGTGGTCCAGCTTGTGTCTGCTGAGATAGTTCAGATCAGGGGTTGTGTCGTCCCTCTGTAGGAACACTATGTTTAGAAGGAAACCTTGTCCACCGTTCTCCTTCCCTGTGTCCTTCCTTCCCCAGAGAGGGATCTAGCTGACTGCTAGCACTTCTCTGCCCACGTGCTCTGCAGCTTTCTACCACGTAACTCAAGCCAGGTTATAGCTCTGAGTGATCTGCTCAGTTTTGACAGCTCGAACAGGGGAAGTCACAAAGGACATTCAGATCGTTTCGTTCCCACTGCCTTTGCTCTTTTCCCTGGGAAACACAGCTTTTAAAGAACATGCGAACTGTCCCTTTGTATTTCCTGCTAGTGGTACATATATTTGTTTTCATTATTTTATTTCCCTGATCTTTGTTCAATGAAACCTACAAACGCACCAAAGTGTTACTTGTCAATCAGGTCATCAGCTTAGAAAGCGTCTAGCGGCACAGAAACATAAAACGAAGCAGCCTGCAGCGTAATTTTCTGATCAGTCTTTTCGACATTTATTCATTTGAACAGTTCATACCTCTGTTCTACTGTGTCATCTACATCAGACATCTGAAAATTGTATTCTTTTACCAGATGTAAAGTCTGTAGCTCTCATTAAAATATGCATGGCAAGAAACATTGTAGTCAATTGGTGAACTGCTATTACAGTTAAAACGTACGTCACCACCATAGCATTACTAAGGTGTGGGAGAATTTGATGGACTTGCAGTAACTGATGAATAAACACAAAGAATGGGAATGGTGCGATAAGCTCAAAGCAGCCAAGGGCTGCTTCTGTGTAAATGCGAATTTGTGTACAGATAAGTCTGTAAAAAACTTTGTAAAGAAAATATTAAAAAAAAAAAAAAAGAAAAAGAAATCAAATCCATTTACAAACTAAGTAGCTCGTGTTCTGGCTCAGGTGCCAGTATGCTTACATATCCCAGTCACAGCTGAGGAACTACCCATACAGAGTGTTGATTAGGGCAGCCACTGTGTCTTGAAGTTAAAAGAACCAGGAGTCTGACTATCCTACTTCAAAGAAAGATTTTTCTAGACTTGAGTCAGCATCTTCTGAAGTAGAACAGTCCTTTCAATGTATTTGAAAGGAACTGAGAAGATACAAAAGAAAGGTAACTTTTCCATGGCAGGACCCAATGATTTCACCTGGGACCTGCCATATAGGGAAGATCAGGACAGGTGCTTCTTCCACTACCACATGTCCTTATCCCAGTATTATCTGCCACAAGACTGACCTGAATTAAAGACATGAAAACATGAATGAACCCATCTCCTGGGTTTGATCAAAAGCTCAATGAATTCTGTAAAACCACTTCATTGACTCGTGGTGCTCAGCTCAGGCTTTTGGGAAAGCAGGTGGCTAGGATGTGTACACAAATTGACTGACTCAATAATCTTTAAAAAAAAGCCCCAGAAACACTCAAAAAAAACCCCAAACTAACCCCATAATGGAATTGCTTTCGCTTCTTGTTTTCCATCAGAGCACTGACACCTTTATAAACAAAGCTTTTCACAATTTTAACCAGCATGTAGCTATCAGTGTCTTAAACAGTGGTTCAAAAATCCAGCTAATTTTATCTAATTTAAATATTCACCACATTATAATGATTATAGATCTTTTCTATTCTCAAATTAACCTTGGGGAACATTTAGATACTCTTTGGGAAATGCTCAGAGGACTATGGAAACCTCTAATTTCTGTATCAACAGAGTGCTTTGCATGCTTGGTTAAGTCTGGAACTGCCTGTTCCTAATTTGTTTCTCCAGGCGAGAATTTATTTGATTCAGAGCCTGTTTCACAGATGCTTGTAACTGTATGGTCTTCAACGAGCCCACATACAAAAAGAGAAACTCTTATTTTGCTTTCCTGTGTGTTACTAGTGAACCACCCAGTTATTTCACCTTCCTGTTCTGCTTGAAGTAACAGATAGGCCCTGACCTTGGAAAAGCCCATTGGTTTTGAGATGGGTAGGGAGTTGCTAAAGGGCAATTGCCTGCCAAAGTATTAGTATGGGGTGAGGGAAAAACTGCTGCAAAAACCATTCTCTCCATGTTGAGTGGCAAGTTCCTGACTCTGAACACTGCCGGGTTTTCATAGCAGAAAAGTTGGCAGTTTTAGGAAGAATCATAGAATGGTAAGGGTTGGAAGGGACCTTAAAGACCATCTGTTTCCAACCCCCCTGCCATGAGCAGGGGCATCTTCCACCAGACCAGGTTGCTCAGAGCTCCATCCAACCTGGCCTTGAACACTGCCAGGAAGGGGGCAGACACAGCTTCTCTGGGCAACCTGGTCCAGTGTTTCACCACCCTCATTGGGAAGAATTTCTTCCTAATATCCAATCTAAATCTGCCCTCTGTTAGTTTACAGCCGTTTCCCCTTGTTCTATCACTACACAGAAATGACAAGATCAGCTGGCATGGAAAGAGAAGTGAGAAGGCAGAAAAAGGGAAAGACGATGGAATAGAGATCTTGAAGAGAGACAGTGCCAGAGGAGCAGTGGCAGAGTCCGTGGCGTGGCCGTGTCTGTGCTGGCTGAGTCTGCCCACCCTAGTGAATCTGTATGCAAAGCCAGCCACACACAATTGAGCAATTCGGCTACTGCTGTAAACTGGAAAACAAGTTATTCCATTAAAAAAAAATATATTTTTGCATTGGCTATGATCGGTGACTCTCTTTCTCTGATTTTTCTCTGCTTTCTCTTCGCCATGCATCCTTCTCCAGCTCCTTCAGGGAACCTTCTAGGACATCTTAATTACCCACAGTGAACAATTGCCGCTGAGCTGCAGGCAATGCAATAAATCAGTTTAAAAGTACAGCGGCTCGTGTGCAACTTCTGCTGCTACAGATGACTGCATTAAAGATTACTAGTCACCCAGAAAATCCCAGAAGAGAACATCATCATGGTTTAAGCCGAGTATGAAAATTGTAGGTTCAAATTTTAACGTGCTTCTTATTGGATTTGATTTATCACAGGAAACCCAGCACAACTCGTGTCTTATATGTTACTGCATACACAGCTGTGTAGCAGTCTCAGAGACTGTTTGGAGAATGATTATAAATAAAGCTGTCAGAAGCCTGTCCCCACAGGGCCATTCATTTGTCCATACAATGACACTTTTCATACTCCGCTTTCAACAGCTTTTTTCCGTAATCATGAACAAGATTTTGAGATTGTATGAAGTCCAGACAGCCAGAAATTGTAGCCAGGTCCTGTGGTGCCATCTATCCTTATCTGATCCTGTCCTCAGTGCTTAAGAAGAAAAGATCCAGCTGCCAATTAAAGTAAGCGTAACCCTTAAAATAGATTAACGTGTGCCTCAAGTTACCTCCGCTCGACAGCCTAGTCCTGCTCCCAGGGAATTCCGTGAAAGCTGCCTGACTCCACTGGAATCCTCTCCTGCCCAGATCAGGGCAGCTGCATTAACACAGCTGAGGCTGGAAAACCCGTGCTGTAACAGGGTCAGGAGGAAAATCAAGGTTATTCTCGCCAATTATTTGAAGGTAGTCCCAAGTGCCAGAAGCTGCATAGTGGGATGCACCCAGGAACTACAAATAAAAATCTGGCCCTATTTGAGAAGGTATAAATGCACTTTGATGTTTACGTTTATAGCAAAATATAATGAAAACTGAACTAGGGAAAGCAATGCATTTTTAAATTTGGAATAACTGCTATTCATTCTAAACTTCTGAATTTATAATCAGCTTTATCAATTTACTTTCACTTACAGTATGCTTTGTGACAGCACCTTTCTCAGGTTCAGAGATAGCTGAACTCAGTTTATTAAAGCCCTGGGTGTTCCTCATGCTTGATTAATGACAATATCGATACATTACACAGAATTTCGCAAAAGCAGGAAATTGAGATTGTTGGGGATGTAGATACAGCTGCTAGGCCGTGTGAGGAAGACTAGGGAAAGTGCTAGGAGAAAAGCCAGACCAAACAAAGCTGAACTTGCCAAGGGAGATCAGTGAAGAATAAACGCTGTATGCCTGAGAAGTTGGGAAATGAAGCCAGACAGCACAGCAGGCCGTCTCCAGCAGCGCGCGCGTTTCCCAAAAGCTTGACAAAGAGCTGGCAGCATTTCAGAATTCCCAGAATATGTATCCACTGATCACACACAAACAAGTGGGCTGTGAACTTATTTAAATTGGTTTATCTACGCAAGCGCTGCCTGCAAAGCCTCTCCGAGAGCAACGGGGCTCCGCTGGCTGGCTCAGATGGGGTTGATGAAGTTTTCCTTCTGGAGTTGCTCTCTTTCCTGCACTGCCCGTCGGGAGTCAGGTCACTGCTGCTCTCTGGTATCATCGCACTCATCCATTCCCCTCTAGCCACTGGTGCTCTCTCATCTTACATTTTTAGTGATTTGTTGTCAAAGGACTTCAAGAAGCCAAGTTTCCCTAGCTGCAGTGGTAGTCATCTGCCCGTTCTGTTTGAAAACTGAAAGTGCCACGATTTAAGAGCAAGAAATGCTGGTGTGATGGTTACTTGCAGACACTCACTGTGGGTGGCTTTCACCCGCATGCAAGGGGATGACACAACTTTGATCCATCACCCTACTCTCACCTGAAGCCCCTGCTTCAGGCGGTGGGATTTGCTCAAGTGCCTCTGAGCAGATTTTAAGTGAATCTTCAAACACCACATGTCTTGTGCCAACCCTCAGAGTTCTCGCTGCAGGAAAAGCCAGGAATGCTTCTTGGTGGTCGCAAGACTTTCATGGCAGAGGTGATGGAGAGAACAAAATGATCAGATGTTTCCTGGTTCCTGAGATGGCAAACTGAGCTAGGGAATGTCTCAGAATCACTGGGAAGCCACAGGGACCAGACGCCACTCTAAGCGCTCCCAAGAGCTGTGAGCCTTGCAGCTTTGGCTTCTTGTCCTCTGTCTCAGCTCCACCTCTCACTACATCCTTCAAAGGGGGAAATCAGACAGCCCGAAGGGACTGATTCCAGACCTTTCAGTTCAGCTACATGGATGTTTGCAGACACATTTCTAAAGTGTTGCTATTGTAAAGCAAGATCATTTGTTATGTTGCTGGGTGAAAAGGAAGTCACCACTGAAATGCAAAGCCAAAATATTATTTTGGGAAAAAAAAAAAGGGTCTATTCAGATCTGTAATTCCCACAATGAAGCCAAAAATTCTCGTTAATATTTGTAGATATGAAACAAACCATACACCCTTGAAGCCAAATATTCTCATGAATATTTCTGGATCTAAAACAAACCATAAACCCTGTATATACAATACATATATTTACAGGAGAAATATAATCTCAAGGGGACGTCATGATTGTTAGGACATCAAACCTCCCTTCTTCTCCAGGTTCACACATTTGACCTTCCCTTGCAGCATATCAAATCAATGCATTTAAATCCCTTTTCACAGCTCTGCTCCCAATTAAGTCAATGGCAAAACTCCCAATGAATCAAATGAGGGTATAATCAAGTTCTCACATTTTAGTTAACTCCATGCAAGTAGCTCACAAACCTAGAGACTGAGTAAAAATTTGGTATGTAAATGACGCAAAGCATACGGAAGAATGTGTAAAATAAAAACCCACAAGTTTCACATTCATTTTGGCCAACCAAATCATCCTTCTACTAATGCTGCTGTTCCAACAAAGAGCTGCACAAAGTCTTGTTAAAGCAAGTCGCCCCACATTCAGATCTGCCTCTGAACAAATCTACTGCCTACATCTTTCAAATTCAGGGTGGCTGATCAGCGGAAGATCAGACTGTCCTCTTTCTTCATGCTGACACTAACTTTCTCAACAGCAGATTGATGATTTGGGGGTACAAATAGCTGCTGAATGCATGGCTGTACTAGGTCCAAAGAAGGCGAGATAACCCCAGGATGACTTCTGCAGTGTCATCGTGCACGGTGGCTGTCCCTAGCAGTAGGAGAAGCTATATCTCAAGGAAGCTGCCTCTGAGGATTCGGAGGCCTTATGTTTGAAGGTATGTGTAGTATATTGGAGGGAAAAATAACTGGCCCCAGTTTAGTGAATCTGGCTAGAAAGCAGCAGAACTGGACGTTTTCCCTATAGATAGTGCCTGGCTGTGCATGTGAGGCGTAGGGACGGGCATCAGGTACTCAGCAGTGACTGGGTTTGTCAGAGTCATCAGAGAAATCATTTTTCCCCAACTCCATAGAAAGTGGCATTTCGGGAAAAACATGGTTTGCTGCGCCTTGGAAACCACTACAAAACCACTGCTTGCCAGAAGCACATGCAGGCTTGTAATCCCTTTATAAGTATTAGTTTTGGAAAATGGCTTTAGAGCATCTTCCAAATCTTTGCAAACTGAGCTTGAGCTCCGCGGAGCGCCACCCGGATGCCCAGCTCACCAGCCTTTCCATTTCATCTTACTGCTGCAGACCCCGGCCTTCCTCTGCAAACATTGTCACAGCGAGCGCGGTGCTGCGTCTCGGAGCAGAGCTGTGGCCGGTGAGGGAGAGCTGCTTTCCCGCAGGGAGCCCCCAGGCACTGCTCAGCCTGGTACTGCAGCAGTGGGACGCAACTCGCCCCTCAAAGCGAGCGCCAGGCAATAAACTGGAGTAGGAGTTAATCGTTCTGCTAAAATGAAGGACTGAAAAGGAGAGGAGGAGGTGCAGGAAGATGCTCTGCTAACTGGGTTGCCTTCTTCAGACATGTCCCCTGAAGCACCAGTCTGCGGCTGGGGTCTGTGCAAAGGCTGGGGTGCATGGCGGGAGCCCCCCTGAGATGCTCGCCCTGCTTTCCAGCCACATGCTGCCAACGGTGGGGCTTCCAGCGACAAAATCCAGCAAGCAGCATCTTAATCTGGGTGTCTGGAAACCAGAGAAAAATCTTTGTACCACTGTTTTCCTTCTAAATCTCTTTGTCTTCTCTCACAGACAGGAAACAATTTGCTGGAGGGATGATTTGCCATGTATGCGTAAAACCATCCACAGAGCCCTGTGGGATGTTCTATATTCTAATAAGCAAAAAAACACAGATGCAAGTGCAAAAGTATCATCTCTCAAGTGACGTTACAGCTATAAATACATTTGTAATGCATATGTATGTATTTATGTATGCACATCTGGACACATACATATGTATATTTACGCATGTTTTATACATATATATGCATGTAGGAAAACAATATTGAGTTACGCAGAGTAATATTAGCCTGGAAGCGGCATGTAGAAAAGCAAGACAATTACCATTAGACTTCAAGAAGGTGACTGAAGCCACAGAAGGGCTGGAAATCTTTCAGAGCTCTGCAGATTGACACCCACCGCTAGAAGACTGATGTCCAGATTTTGAGTCTAGACGAGCATGAAGGTTCACCAGCACGAAACTTCTGACACATGCCTCGCAGCGTGGGGGAGAGCTCCCAGTATATGAGCAAAAGGAGGATCACTCAAAGGCCAGTACAGAGGCTGCCAGGGAAGTGACCCTGGGAGAGCCTGGGGTCTCAGCTAGGCAAGCTGGTGACCCTTGAGTGGCTGTTTCCAGATGCAGCAGGCAGGTGGCACCTCCCTTTGCTTTAAAAGTCCAAACTACTGACTTTTACATGTATTATGTTTGAACCTGTACTCCCTTAAGTCAATGAAAAGAAACCAGACCTCATATTCAAGTCTTTATTCTAGGATGAAATGACTTGCAAGCTGACAATGACTTTTAGGACAACCTCAGTGTAGCCTGAATATGAAGTATTCAAACTGAATTATATGCACTAAAGAGCAAACAAGACCATCTAAACACAAACACAAGATGTCTCCCACAGTTTTATTTCCTAATGACTCACATTGGCGAGATATTGTTTTCTCTCAGGCATTGCCTCTTGAGATATAAATAAGAAATAAAATCTCTGGACCAAAGCATCCATGTCAGTGAATGGATATCATTTATGAGCAAGAAACAAATTGTTCCCTTCATCAGTCAGACCTTTCCTATCACAAAAAGACATGATGACGGCTGCTTCAGTGGCATCTCAAGCAGCTTGCACCCTTTTTGTCTTGTGTACGAATGCAGGGTCAGCTCCCTATCGAGGCTCTTTGTAACCTCCTGACCACCACACGGACAACGCCACTGTGACAGATAGTCATACGCATGGAGACACATTTAGCCATCTGCAGCCCACCGAGAAAACTGTCATTTCCAATACAGCTATACCACCGACTTCCCAAAGACCAAAACCTTGCAGCCGGCCCCACCAGCCCAGAGCAAACCCCTAGGCAGCTGTGGGTCTGTCCTCTGGCTGCAGCCAGCTTTGCAAAGCTAGAGGAGCAGAGGGCTCCTTCGCCTGGCGCATGGGCCGGCGATGCAAAAGCTGTGTCCAGAACTCTTTCAGGATTTCCAGGAAGGCTTGAAAATTCTCCAGGGAGGAGAAAATGTCTGCCTCGCAGGTGCCCTATCATGTGCTGCTGGGAGTTACTCTCTGCAAGCTTTGGACTATGGCTCAGTTTCATTTTTCTTGTGTCTGAAGACATTTATTTAGATTTGCAAACAATCCCTGCACATGCTACATTTTTGAACAACTTTCTCATTTGCAAACTTTCTTCACCCAGTTCTGCTGTCCACATTTCATGCGATCAGTACGGTCAGAAGCCTGCTGTACAGTAAGCTGTTTGCTGTTTGACAGTAAGCCAGTGTTTCGGTGCACAAAGTACTGCGTCCCGTCAGGCTCATCGGAAACAGACCCCTCTCTACATGGGAATCCCCTTTTGCTGTAATCAAGCATCATTTCCAGCATTCCCAACACCACAGGCCCCATTTTCAGGAGGTGTTGGTCTGCATGGTTGTAACCTAGAGTACAGCCCCCTAAACTCTACGTTTTTATGCAAATGTTCATTTATTTATGATGATGATGCGGGAAGTATGAAAAATCCCCTTATATGCCTCAAAGTCATGCACCAAGATCTTTTTTTTCCCCGCATCTCTACCTGCTCCAGATACAAGGAAAGTTATCAGAAAGGTGTTCTAAATGGTTTTTCTTGCAGTGTTTTTTTCAGAAAAAGTGATCCAGACAGTTTTTGCCCATCTGTCTTCCTGCTCATGAAATCGCCTTTCCTGGATGATGGCTAATTAGGTAATATAACAGTTTATCCTTCTAATGTACGGTTTTACTTAGTGAAGCAAACAATTTCGTCGTGTATTTATTCACGTCGTTTATGCAACTGTTTGCACATGGATTTTTCAGTTACAGTGAAATAATTATAACAATGTTGAATTAGCATAAATGTTGTGTTTTGCAGCTCGGGAAGTGTCACCTTCTGATTTCAGGGGGCAATAGGAAATGGGAGGATGCTTAAACACTGGAGAACGAAACACTCTTTAACTGCAGCTCCTTTTGTGAACTGCAGAGGTTAAACATCAGCTACAAAAAATCTTTTCATCAAGACGGATCAAGCCTCTCCACTTAGATGCATTATCCAAATTTGCAGTCATCTCTAGTTAATGAGTCAGCCTGAATTAGCCTTTCAAAAGAATTAAGGGAAAAGAATCAACACTTTAATGGTGTTTGAAGCACAAGCTGAAGTAATTGAATCAATGTGTTTAAATCTTAGAGGAGATCTTTTAATCTGAAAAGCAGCTACCAAGAGCTGTGTGGCTGAAACTAGATGCAGTGGTTAATTCTGATGAATTATTCTGCACAGGGAGGTCCCCCAGTATAACGAAAGCAGAATATGCTTACATTTACCTCACTCGAAAAAGGTACAATTGGCGTTGAAACGTGCCAGTTCTTCCTGTTACATTCCCCTGTGAATTCAAGATAGATTTTGTCCCTTAGTTCCAGGCACACGCACGAATCTGTTGCGAAAACAAGACATTTTGAGCAAGTCTCTTGGGAGTCCAACTGGCAGGGGTAATAAAACTCTTATCTTTCCAGGTGTCTGGGACAGGGTCAGTTAACAGATAGGCTCTCTGCATTCCCACAATAAACCTACTCTGAAGTTCAACTAGATCATTAAACTGGGAATCTCCTGTAGCAGGGCAGTAGGACAAATCCTGTCTTCTCAAGGAGCGGCTTAATTGATCCTGTTTTAACAGATAATGAACCAGATCCCTCAAGATCCTGTCAAGCTGAGCTCCTACGTGTGTAGGTGTGTAAGGGCTGGGACACAGGAGCGCTTTGAGCACTTCTCCCACCAGAACAAGTTGCTAAAGCGAGAAGCAGCGAGTCTTCACTGGGTCCTTGTGTTAGTCCCAGTCTGCTGGCTGCCCCCTCTCCCTGTGAAAGCCCTTTTGAAGGAAACAGGACCTTACTTTTGTCAGAAATTTCATTAACGGTTGGACTTAATTTCTGTAATTAAGAGATGATGAAACAACAACTAACCAAGCATTGTTTCAACAAAGCAGAAACTTCAAAGCTATCCTTATGCTTGAATGTGACTGTAAAACCACCCATTCTTTTGTGTTCTACGACTGTCAGTGGCTTTACTCACTGGCTGAGCTGAAAGGATAAATAAAGGTGGGCATCAAAACCCTGGTCTGAAAAAAAACCCCAAAACTGCGTTCAAGAAGGGCTAATTGTTTTCTTTTACGGCTCCTGAAAGCTGCAGAAATGCACAAAACATTTCTCTCTAAAAACTGTGTGCTACCCAGGTGACACACTATGTACCCCCTGCGAAAGTGAACCCACAAATAAACCTGCAAATCAAGGCTCTTATGCAGAAAGAAGTACGGTAGAGAGCCAAGCATGCAGCTGGCCAGGGCTGGGTCAGCCGCTGTCTGGAGGGAGGTGCAGCTCCAGACCTGGCCCTGCACACCCGTGGTCGACAGCAGGAGCTGAAGGACGACCCAGAGCTGTGCCCGAGACCAGCGCGCTGAGCTCGTTTGAGATCTCATTCATTCAGACAACAGATTGTATCAGTTTCCTCATTTGTTTTCCCTATTGTTTTTTTGCTCCTCATCCTCTAAATCTTACGTACTCACAAATCTGACAAAACCCCATCATCTTCTCTGGCCAGAAAATCGTTCAAAAACCAGAAAATGGAAAAAAAGGACCAAAGAGTCACCATTTCACTCACTTCAGCGGAATCAAAGAGGAAGCCCCATCCAGCAGCCGAATGCCCTGAGCCTGCTGCGGCCGCAGGTCACCCCTGGGAGAGGGGCACCCCTGGGAGACGGGCACAGCATCTGCTTGCGATGGAAACCACCCCAGTCAGCGCTCCTGGCTCGGCGGGATGGATCTGCAGACGCTGGTCACAAACACCGCTGTGCTTGGGGACCCGGGCACCCGGGGCTGACTGCCCATGGATGCTGGAGCCCCTTGCCCCCCAGCCCCCCCGGCGTGGAGCAGGCTGCCCCTTTGGGGGGGAGCAGAGGGTCTCGGGTAGGATGCTTGCTGTGCAGACGGAGATTTGCTGTCTGAGGAACACTGGTGCGGGATAACAGACAGAGCTTCAGGCAGTTAAAAACAGTCTTTCCTTCCAGCAGGACGAAGGAAGAAAATAGGGGGCGGGAAATGCCATGCAGAATAGCCAAGATCTGAAGAAAACAGCACATAATATAATCAGATTGTTGTGGAGAAGAAATAAGCATTGACAAAATCCACATTTCTGAAGGGAATTTAATTGAAAGATTAAACAGAAGTCAAGGCTCAGAGGCCAAACAGCGAAAGATATCACACATTAAAAGCAGCAAGTCATACCCTCGCTTAGGAGACACCGTGTTTAAACACACGCCTGGTGCTGGCACAGCCTGATTAGAAGGTTTGCAAGGAACCTGAGGCCTCTTATTAACCACGAGTTTTTAGAGTTTGTGTTTTACAAAAAGACAAAGTACTTGTCAAAGCAAGTAAAAAAATGTTATAGCCAATCTCTTTTCCAGCACGCACAGAGATGCTCCACTGACCATAGACACCCACAAAAAATAGACTGCACTGGGTGTGGGAGGTGAGAAACGGAAAAGATCTATTGGGTCGTCTTGTCCAGCTCCCAGCTAAAGCAGAGGGCTTTTACTGGGGTTTGTTTACCCAAGATTTCTGGAAAATTCTTCCTTGGACTAAATAAATTGTTGCATAATATTCTTAGTAATATCATTATTTTCCCTGAGCTTATACAGCCGGATGTATTTCTGTGGGTTTAAAATCTTCTTTTACTGGTGGATATCGGTATAAGATTTCCATGGCATAACATTCCAAGACCAGCTCATGTAGCTTGCTCGAAAACCTCGGCTGCGGGAGAATTGACAGCCCCCCGTCCCCATCAAGAAAGGATTCAGGGTCTATTTAGAGCCTGGGTGCCAAGAGAGCCTTGAGCAAGGGAACAAGCTGTGCCTGGAGATGGACATCTGCGGCAGAGGTGGGCTCTGGGAGAGCCCTGTGCTCTGCTCTGGGTACCAGAGCTGTGTGAAGGCAGCCACAGGGCAAAACAAGGAGGAAATATGACATTAAACCTCCCCAAGCACGTCCATGGGCATTAGAGGGAGATTTGCTGAGCACAGCAAGGTACTGTTGAGAGAGAGAAAAAAACCCTCAGTATTAGTATTAAATCTTATGGAGTTTTCTTTGAAGAAGCATGTTAATATTGTACTTCAGAGCTATTAGGAATATTATAATTTCAGAGAAATGTAGGTCACTGTCTGAACTGGGGGTTTGATGCCTACGGGAGCACGACTGTTTCTAGCAGCCCCAGTTCCAGCTTCACCCAGCACTGGCAGGTACTGACGAAGGAGAGGACGGATGCTGTCAGAGCAGCGTGGAGCGGGTCCGGGCCTCGCTGGAGCCAGTGGCACAACTCCCGCTGGCACCACCTTAATCCCGCATATGCTCCTCCCAGGGAAAGGGGAGCTGTGCTGTGTTTTCTCAGCATTTCAACTATTTATTGGCAGGGGTGTCCCAAAGCTGGGGTGCAGACCTTGGGTGCAGCCAAGCTACCCAGCAGAGCGGCACAGGGAGACGCACGGACCGTGGGAATTCCCAGGACAGTACAACGCAGACAGTGGGTAATAGGAACACTGCGTTGCTGTTTGTTAGATTTCTCTTTTAATAAGGAGAAGGGTAGAGACGGAAGTAGTGAGGGTAAAGAGCTGAACAGTGATCGTTTGACTTCTGTAATTAGATAAATGAAATGCCAGAGTATCCAGGTCTGAACATAAGAAGAATATAGAAATTGCAATTATGCTTCATGCTGTGAGGGCAATTAGAATGGCAAATATTTTCTTGATCTGTACTGAGAGAAAAGATAGTAACAAGGCAACAAGGAGACGTAGCCTATTTCTCTTCATTGTTTCCCTTAAAATAGACTAAATGGCAACAAAAGTTCATATCTCAGATTTGTTAAGGCAAGACTAATAGTAAACTGCTATAACTACAAGTCTTACCTTTCTTTTGATCACAGCAGGCTTGTTCTTTATCATGGAAAAGCTAAAGTATTTGGCTGAATCAATTTAGCAGGGAATTATTGCACTGTTGATTGCTTTTTTTTACAAGTAGCAGTATTAGTTTTCATCTTCTGTTTACTTTTAACACTGCCAAATTAATTAAACAGTAGAGAAGTAATAGGATACATAATTACAATGCAAATCTTCCTGTATGATGGCATAAGTACATGTAAAAAATCTAGAAAGGAAATTTGTGTTTCTGTTGTTAAAATAAATTAAGTTAAGGGTGCCTGACCCTCCTCCTGGCCATAGAGATCCCCACGAGTTGTAAGATTCTTAAGAACGGTGACAAGTTGAAAAACTCTCAGCAAGACTTCTAACAAAAACTTCCAGAACACCTCACAGAATTTTACAGCACCTTCACTTGGGGTTTTGATCCTAAAAATAGAATAGTTTCTGTTCACAGCAAAAAGTCTGAAGAACAAAGAATTTCCTCATACCTGAAGTAACCCAACTGTGTGACACAGTGAATAATTTTGATATATCTTGTCAAGAGTATATTAACAGCCCCCTAAATATCAGCACAGAAAACCAGCTTTATGTTGCCGTGTTGCGCTATAAAGAAGTTGCGGCTGGGTCCGTGTCCCACCAACTGATCCCCAGGACCGCAGCCAGCAGGCAGAGTCATGTCAGACCAACCCGGCCGCGGGAGCGGCTGCCGGCTCGTGTGATGCATCAACATGTTGACCCGTGGGGTCTTGGGGAGGGGGCGGATATTCAACGGCCAAGGGCTTTCCTCAACGCTGCTCTCCAGTGCGAGGATGCCCAGGCTAGCTGGAAATCGGATTAGCCATATGCCAACTGCTGCTCACGACTTCAAGGTGAGACTTCATCTACCTGGCTGCTCGGCAAATGCCACACTGCAGCGAAGATTACAGCTTCGACACAAGCTCGGACTGCGCCTTCCTCCACCGTAAAATAAAACCTGTCAGCTCGCAAGCAACCCCAAAGCTACTGGTTATATTAAAGATCAACAGCTTCTTCACTTGCAATGCAACCGATTCCTATCCTCTGGCACTCATGCATAAAGTGAGACTTCTCGTCCGATTCCCCAGGGCTGAGAGTAGCCAACAGAGCAGCTAGGAAGACAGTTTAGGAAAAAATTGACTCACACTAAGTGGAGCACTTAAATTCAGTGTCGCGGTGTGAATAAAAGCCTCGAAGCAGCTGTGTGTGAGTGCAAGGATGCCCTGGTTCTGCTGCACCGGAGGGGAAGCGAGTCCGCTGGGAGAGCGGCGCCGAGCGAGGAGCTGCTGGAAGGGGTGAAGCCCTTACCACCATTGCAGCGATAACCCCCGCACCGAAGCTGAGTGCTAATCATGGCAGGGCTGTGCTGAGATGCAGCCGGGCGAGGGCTCGCGGCTGGGCTGAATTCCAGCGCTCTAGAAATACTGTGATTATGGTTCTGGGAAAGTTTTCTACTTAATCACCTATTAAGTAGTATTTATCTATTAGTAGTATTTATCTATTAAAATGCAAATTGTCACAGCAATTAAGACTAATTAAAATAAATAATAAATGATAATAAGAGACCAAAATGGTCTATTTCAAGGCAATGAACTATAAGCTTTTCCGTATTAGTCATCATGACCTAGTTAAGTATATTCGTTTATCTGGAAATGTAAGAGCCCGGATTCCAGGAGGATAGGTACCTCGCCGTTTCTTCCTCCTCTCGCCCTGTCTCGAAAAGATAAATGCTGTTGTACTCAATCTCTTTGAAGAACTGCTGAAGAAAAAGCCAGGAATAATTAGATCTGATGGGGCTGCAACCGTTTCTAGAGAAAAATAGAATCCCCTTCAGAAATAATCAGGGTAATTATTACGCTACAGGAGCTCTAAGCTCAAGAACTAAGAGAAGAGTATTTGCTCTGGAGGTTATTTTATTTCAGTCAGAAATTGCTGCATAGTCTGTTTCTTCTTTTCCTGTATTACTGCTCTTTCAAGCATGGTATTAACCTCCACTAAACATTTCCTTTTATAATCTGGGCTTTGTTATTCATGATAAACTGCACCAACTTCTATGCACACATGACTGGCAGACTAGATGTTGTCTCAATCAGAGATGGACTTTCAGGTGAGGACCATTTTTGGAGCCCCACTAGCTCACAGACGGGGGGCTGCCATAGGACCTGGCGATGCTGCAGTGTTCGGGATGGGACTGGTGCTGGATGGCGGCACTGGGATCCGCCATGGGCAACGAAGCGGGCACACTATCTCAACAGCGCCTTGGGTTCGGGGTGTGCTGGGTACCCAATGTCCAGGGAAAGTCAAAGGAGCCATGGAATAAGCTTTATCTCCAAGCCAAGATCAAGGGGCTTCAAGGTTGCACAACTCAAAACCATGATTTTTTTTTCTTTTTTAGTGTTATGAATACACTTACAGAATGTGCTTATAAACTACTGCCAAACATTCAGCATATTTTTAATATCAAGGACTTGAGGACAGCAATTTCATTCAAATAAGTACAAGTCCAGCTCCACACTCAGGAAGAGCTGCTTTCAGTCCAAGTTTCACAGAGCCTAAGAGTACAGCCAGTAAAAATACCTTTAGGTTTAAATGCACTTTGCCTCTTCCCTAATGGCCGCCTCTAGACAGTATTTTAGGGGTTTCAGACTTTTTTCTTGCTTGAGCTGAGCAAACATGATGAAACAGACCCATCTGTCTGAGCTCTTGCTCTGGTATCAAAGGGTCTGTGTGCCTGAGCTTACTGCAACAAATAAAAATCAATGCATTTTAGACGGAAAATAGTTTCCCCCTCTATTGCTGTAGATACAGATGTGGAAAAGACATTAGTCACAGTTTGCTGAACGATAGGCGTTTTTGCCTTAGTGCTGTTTTGTGACTAACACTGCATGAGCAAACAGCAGCTTTCGTGAGAACGGGAAGCCTGAATCTCCCCATGTACACGGTAACCACCATCGCAGAATGTGAATGACTCATATTAATGCACTGCATTTCATAACAGCCCTATGAGATACAAAATTGTCAGATGGTAAGGATGCGAGGTGCAGAAATTAAATGATTTAACTAACTCCCATAGACTGTTTTTTGACAGAGTCAGAAAATTAACTCAGAATTTCTCAGTCCCCATCCAATATTTTAATCTCAGCCTTAACATTGTTGGCATAACCTCTTCCCAGCGCGGAGATTGTGGAAGCAATGGGCCATTAGGGATTGCTGTGGATATCAAATCTCCCCTCGGATAAGGGCTTTTTTTTTTTCTTTTCTTTCGATCCAGGTACACGGTGGGCACAGCAGGACCAGGCACAGAACTGCACCACAGTAATGTCACGCCTCTGGCTCTTGGGTAAAGCATTAAACAATTTTTCATACATAGATGAGGCTTTGACTTCCCTTCGAACCTGCAGGATGGGACTTTCAACAGCATAATGTCCAGCGGGATCAGGCCGGGGCCCTGCTCTGCCCTTCCCAAAGAGAAGCTTTCCATCCTCTGCTTCCCTCGCTCTGGCGAGCGCTCCGACACGTGCCGCAGCCTCACACCTTACCCAACCACACAGCAAATTCTGTTTGGCACGGCTGCCTGGCTCCGACCGTTTGCCTGGAAGTCTCGGTGTCTGCACCACATTTCTGGCTGGCTCACTGATTTCTCCGAGACGTTCTTCCCTCCCCGTCGTTTTTTGGGGGTGGAAAGGCACCATTACACTGGTACTCAGACAGCGCAGTGATGCAGCCCATGGCAGTCCCTGCATAACAACAGCATTTCCAAATTATCACGCAGAAACCCTGAGCTGTTTGTTTTACAAGCCAGGCATTCGAAGGTATAGGTGAGATTTTTTTGGTTGGGATAGTTCTAATTTCTTTCCAGACTGCTGAACAAATAAACAGAAATGAACCTGCCATCAGCCACGTCTTCAAAAGAGGTTCAGAAGCTGGTTTTTAATCTGTTTTGTTCCTAATCCTGCAACATGGACTGCATAAAACCATAAGTCACTGATTTTAATGACAATAAATTAATTCTTACATAATATTTTGCCACTATGCATACAGAAGAAAAAGTGGCAGTTAAAAAGCGTTCATTCTGTGCAGCATCAATTTCTTCTTGCCATTTCTTTGCACTAGCCAGCAAAATGAAATTTCCAGACTCACTTATACCACATTTAATTTTACTGGGCTTTTTTGCCTTGAGCTGCGTACCAGATCAAGAAACGTTCTCTGAAATATTTGTGGCAACCTTTGGAAAAGAATGCCCTGTTTTCCGTACATCTCCTAACAGAGCAGCGGACATGCGACTCCAAGAGCCACAGCTCATGCTCACGCTGATTTGAACGCTTTTCAGCTAGTACCAGTATTTATCAACTGCTACAAAACCTGATTGTTTGAAATAATTTTAACCAATGTCAAGGTCTCGGTAATTTGAACTCTTGACAGTATAAGAACACATAGGAGGTACTTCTGTGACAGAAAGATTTTTAACAGAGAATAGACTTTTTTTTAATGCATGAAGAAAAAAAACCCCACAACAGTAAAATACACCAGACAGGAACAGAATTTTTCTTTCAGTCATAACACTGCAAATATAACATTGTTCGGGTCATGCTTTGTATTTCTGGGAGCCCACTGAAAACTCCTCACAACTTTCTGTGTGAGAGGGTTTGAGAACAGCCATTAACCACGCTGAGAACAGTTAACATCACGCAGTAGGAGACTCGGCAACAGACACAAGCCGACTATTGGCTGAGAACTTCTGATCTTGGCTTGGAAATTTGAACACCTGGTGCAGCTGGGTTTTCACCACTTAGGAGACATCTCCCGAGACGCTCCCCAGCAGCTTGCTGAAGTCATCTCCAGCAAACAACAGGAGTCCACAAGCGCCGGTTTGCTCTTTGCAATCTCCAGCAGAGGTGAGAGCGCCCAAGGGGAAACGTTTCCACGTCGGTGGGACATGTAATCCAGGGGCCCCAAACTGTCTCGATACAAGTTGTTAGAGGACAATCAACCACCCAAAGTCCTGCCTGGGATTCGTCCTGAGTCCGCTGTCCCCACACACGCTGGGGCCAGACAGACCTGCGCGCCGTCGCAAGGTGGGGCACACTCTGCTCGGCAGCCTTACTCTTCTGACACGGAAAGGTGCAATTCAGATCGACTCAGATCATCATTCTGGCACCACATCATCATGTAAATATTGATTTGCCCTCACTAGCTATTCTGCGTTGTGCAAATTGTCAGCTGTGGTACTTCTGGACACAGCTGGATGCAACGTCTCCCGTGCTGTGTTGGCTTTTTTTCCTTTTTTTCCAAAAATAAGTTGCTTTGCTAAAGCCAAACTGTTTCAAAGGAGAATATTGACTATAAAGTTGTTGATAAGAAGGTTTCTGAGGACTCTGGTGATTTCTCTGGCCAGTTTCCTAAAAAAATAGACTCTGAATAAAATGTCTGACCTTCTCGAGTCGGAAATGGATGTTTTGACAGAATTCTGCTCCAAAAAAATGATTGAAAGTGTGAGTGGGAAATGGTATGGAATAAAAAAAAGAATATTCTACAAAAGATGTCACAAATTGAAATTGCCATTCCTCAGCCATCTCCTTTTCTGGAAGCTGTTATATGTGGACTAAAGAATGACATGATAAATCAACATGTAATTCCAATAAAAATATGAAAAAATTCAGATCAAATAAGTTAGAAGTGTCCTCTGACAAGCTTAAATGAAAGTCTCTTCTGGCAATTACAGCTCAACAGTACAGCAGGCATCTTATGCAATTCTATAGTAATTAGTAATTTTGCAGTAGCTGGCTATGAGGTAAATTGGTCTTCTCTAAATAAATTGACTTCAAATAAGTGGTTGCCAGAACACTTTTCCATTTTGTTTCAAATTCAGTTATCAAGAACCCCAAAAGATTCGTTCATTAGATGCAGCTAAATAGTCCAACATTGAAAAAGAATCAGGAACCAATGCTATAAAATGTGAGATTGGCTATGACTAATAACCTGAATAGAAACACAGGATGATGAACCACTGGCGTGTGTTCCAACATGCGTGAAACCTACAATCTTCTGTGTCACAGCATTTCCAGAACGATGCTGGTTTGAGAGCAAGCCTTGCTTTTTCAAAAGCACATTTAAAGACTCTTATATATAACATCTTTTAAATGAGATACTTCTATAAATTAGCTATAGTACAATTTGCTATGCTACATTCTGCTTGATGAAGTAAGATTTAAAATCCAAAAAAATGTGTATGGAATACCTTTGTGGCATCTGATCCTTGTGGTTTTACTCTCTAATAAACCTGACTGGGTAGGTGGGATTTTTGCTGATGTGGTCAGAATGGTTACAGCATAGAGAAGCACCTTTTGTATAATTTCCAGAGTAAGGGAATTCAGACTGCAGCACACTGAAGGATTTAGACGTTCAGCACCATCCACGGTCCCAATGGAGGAGCAGTCTGCAGACCAGAGAAAGAAAGTACTCACAGCCCAGGATACCCATGCCAAAGACAAACATGTCTGCTCTTTTTGCTGTCGCAGGTGACCAGACTTTGAAGAAGTTGAAATCATGTTTAGAAATGGGTTTCAATACTTGAAGCTCAGATGGCCGAGGTAAAAACCTTGTAATGAGCAGCAGGGTACGATAAATCTGCCTTTCATCAGAACAGATAAAGAGGCTGCAAGGAAGTCAGGTCTCACATTGAAATGTCAAATTGCAGCTGACTTTTCATCCACCACTGAATTGAAAGCTGCTCATACCACAAGAACAGAAGCTTCATTTCAACCTATTTCAATATAAATTGATCTTTAAGGGCCATTACATAAAGCAATCTTTAGTATTGTGGTTCTCAACGTGTCCAGAAAAGGCTATTAGCATTGTTGCAAAGGATATTTTTACTTGATGAAGGAAAGTTTACATAATCCCATACGAGTGCTGTTCACAGCCCTGGTAACATTAATGTACACGGGTGTAATTTTCAGGTCAAAAGGGTTTTTAATTTTGTGTGTTATGCAGGGATGATAGTGGAGGATCTGAACAAGCTGCTACGCTGCCGTCTGTGAATGAAGAGGCAAAGTTGCATTCTATGGCACACGCCTCCTGCATCAGCTACAGCACAGGTACATATAGCTCTCACCAAAAAACGGCAACTCTTCCCTGAGGAACCTTTTAAAAGGAGTTTTGTCTCTTCCTTACCACTCTCTCACAGTTTTTGAAACTTCCTGTTCTTTAAATGAACTGCTAGAAAGTTTCACACATCAAAAATGCTTACACCATGGAGCGTCTTCCCCTGTTACGACCACACTAACTCAAGTTTGGCTGCGTCCCAGCAACGGAGCAGGCCTTCCTTCCCGCACTGTTAATTAGCAGCAGTCTAATTTCTCAACAGAGAAACCTTGCCTTGGTCAGCACTGGGACTCATCAGATCATTTTCTCACACCAGATGTAGGCAAGCATGGAAGCCTGGAAGACAGCAGAGAAATGGCTGTCTTATATCATTGTTCTGAAAACTTAGCTGAAAGCCCTCGTTCGCATCATGTAATTAACAGGGGAGAGCCCCTGGTGGCTATATCACACTGCTAGCAAATCGAAAGTGATAGGGGAAAATAAATCTGCCCGGTGCGTGTCTGGTGTTGTGCAATTCAAAGACGAAGGCCAGTGGCAAAGGCAGTAATGCACTGCACAGGTCAGGGGAGAGATCTAAATTCAGCCCCTCTGATATTTACAATTATCAGCACATAGAAAAGGAGGAAAAAAGACAACAGTCCCTCAGAAAACCGGAAGCCAGCTAGAGCTGGCTCACAGGCAGGATACTTGGATCAAAGCAGCCTAGCTCCTTGCCAGTACCCTGAGTGGCTGGCACTGCTCTCGGGGCGGGAGGCACCCAGGCACCCCTCACTCGGTGATAGCAGCGCTTGCTGGAGACCCCCGGCCCATGCAGCAAGGGTCTGTCTGCCACCCCGGCCTGCCACCTGCCCCTGCTCCGCAGCCCAGGGCGTGCAGCCCCGGCCGGCGGTCCGGACCTCGCCAAGGTCTCTCCGGCAAGCCGCAAAGCTATTTACTAGAAGTTGTCTCTCCTTTAACAACCCTGATTTCTAATCCTCAATCAGCGTCCGGTGAAGAGTCATTTTGTCATTCACAACTGTTTACTTCAATCATTAATCTCCAGTGAGGTAATTTGTCAGATGCTTTTAGATTAGCAATTTTTAAGTACCCTTTGTCTGCCCAGTTCCCCCTACCAAGAATAACCTAAAGGTCAGGGCATCGAATAACAGCAAGTCAGGAAAAGCAAGACTTGCAATACAGGCAAGCTGATATTCTGCCATATTTATGGAGCTGAATACTGGTTTAGAGATGTTGTTTGTGTTCACAGCCAGTCACATAACAAATGGAAATCAGCTTCTGGAATGCTTGGAGCGGAAATCACTGTCACAAATAACTGGAACACCTGAAATAAAGATTTCACTGGTAATGTTTTCACTTGTTTGCTTCTCTTTGGAAAAATTAAATAGAAGAAAGAACAGAGCAGGGAAGCAAATATCTGTTTACAAGATTTCAGGCTATACTGAAAAATAAGCAGAAAAGTATGGAAAGCTGACAACTTCTGCAGCTGCAGCACACCAGCCTGGGGGGCAACAAAATGCAGCGAAATGCAAAGATGAAACCAAATAACCATGCAGGAACCACGCATCCAGCAGCGAGGTAATACGCGGTACGGCAACATGGATTGTGTGTAACGGTGATAAGGGAAGACAGAAAGGAGGAGAAGGATGAGAGGCAGAATAGTGCATTCACCTCTTAGACTGCTTCAGTTCAAATTTGGATTGCTAAAACGGAGGGGGAAAATTATTCTCTGTCTCATTCATAACCACTCCAGGCCCGCTCATAAGGTATTTTAACTGCTGCTAAGGTAATTGAATGAATGAAACGGTTTCCAAAACAGATCCGATGTGTTGGTGCGCTGCCCCCTCCCCGGGATGCCCCCTCACTGGGATGTCTCCCCATCACAGCCGTGCCTCAGCCCCCATCCCCGTCCCCTGTGGGGCCGCACAGCCTGGCGAACCTGGGAGGGTGGGCGGCTGCAGCCCGGCCTGCCTCCTGACCGGTTTCCATCCTAGGGTTTGCTTGTGCTTCGCCCCTTTCGCTCTGTTTAAAAACTGGAAAACGTCAGGTGTGCAAACGGGATCTCTGGGATTTTTGGTTTGCTTCTCTCCCTCTCCCTGCCCACAGGTCCCGAATTACACAGTGATGTGACAGCCTGCGGCCCTGGGAGCCCCTGGAAGGTTGTCTCAGCTCTGGTGTGCCCTTGGATGAAGAGCACACCCATCTGCTCTGCCCTCTAAAGAGCCAAGGCCACGTCACGCTGGCGCTAGCTTCAAACCAGGCACCTTGGGTATAGGAAGGCAAAAGCTGCGGCAGCATGAGCCCCCGCTTCTGCTCACCCACCTGCAGTTGGAGTGCTGTCAGAACCTGAGCTGATTTGACCAGTTTACTTAAAGTCTAAAACAGAGAAGAAGCTGAAGCGTGCTTTTTTTTTTTTCTTTTTCTTAATTGAAAGGGCTGTACGTGCAACCACCAAAAATAATGGAAGCCTTTGAAGTCACTGTGCAAGGTTACAGACATGAAGCTCAGGGGAACGCTTACAAGTTGCACCAACATTACTTTGTGCGCTGGTTTTCGTCTGTTTACCGATGCTCTTTAATTTGTTGATGCCTTTTCCGCAATGTGATTCTGAACAGAGGAAATCTCCAGGCACCTCAGGGAAGAGCTCTGAAGATGTTTGGTTTTAAAAAGCTCCTCTTAAATCTCCTTCCCTCCCTCTCCCACCTTACCAAATGCTTTTTACGAGTCTATTAGCTTCATTAAAGAGTCAAAAGAAAATCCATCAGCACTTTCAGTGTTTTCTCTCTAGCGATTCTGAGACATTTATGGACTTGGAAGATGCACATTTAGGGCATCCCAGACAGCGATAAGAATGTATAGGGACCTTAAAACTCAGGACCTTAATGCTCACTACCTTAAGCCTACTAAGCCTCACTAACTTTGTAAGTCCTAAAGATTTATGTTCGAATAGTTTTAGGTCTGGTTAAAACACAAGAATTTATACTCTTCTTCAAATCATCTAGTTTTAGCAAAGTTTATAGATACAGTTGATAATATGGCTCCTTCTGGGAGAGAAATGTCTTTAGTGCTGAGGATTATCGTGTCTCGGGAACAGCTGCCTCGAGCTACTGGAAAAGCAGACATGCACAGAGCGGTCAGCACTCTCCAGGCAGCCTGTTAGGTGCTGTCGTTAAAACTTCTTGGCTTCAGAATCTTATCTTTTCTCTAAAGGTGGCTGTTCCACCTGTGAAGGGCATCTGTGATTAAACCAGTAACCACTCCTTGCCTGGGCAACCTCTGGGCAGGAGAGCAGAGCACGGGGGGGATTTCTGGCTATCTCTCATTTCCTATGTGCCATTTGCCAGGAGCAAGCAGGGTTCAAGAGCAAACAACACGGCCTTCGCCAGGCAAAGGCAGGATTGGCTCTGCCAATACTGAGCAGCTCTTTCCAGGTAATGCGAGGAAGAGCTGTGCTCAGCTCTTTCACCTTCTTGAATCAATGGATTGTACAGAGGTGAGATCCATTTTTATTTGACAAAGTGGCTCTAGAGGAAAATCAAAATAATGTCAATCGACCAGGGAAATTGCTGGTCTGTGTCTTGGAGCAGGCACTGAGAACACCTCCTGTTTTTCAGCTCTCCTGCGTGTTTGACAATTCGGATTTTTATTCATTGGTTCAGTTGTGTCCAGTTCAGCATCAGAATGTCCAAAGCTCTCTGGTTTTCACCCAGACTTGCTCTTTACAAGAAAGCAGGCCTACACAGTTTCTCGAGGGTGGGCACAAGCTTTGTACGCCTGACCACTGCAGCAGCTGGGCTGCGTGGTGTCCAGCAGGACCAGCACCTGAGCAGAAACACGTTTGCTCACACTGGGGAGAGGTGGCAGCTGGAGCCTGAGCAAAGGCAGGAGCATCTGCCAGCAGTTCTGGCCGTCCCCCCCACCTTTGGCAGATACACTCAGGTAGCGTCTGTTGGCTTGATTGAAACAACCACCAAGTTGTGGTCACAACAACCACAACATAACATCTAGGGCATGTCCCTGTTGCTGGGTGCAGTTGTCTGGCTGCTGACCCACTTCTGGTCTTAAGCCATTCACAGATGCTTTGCTATGACTATGTCAAGGCTGAAAAAAAAATCCAGCCATGACTTATTAGTGCTGACAGAACAGCATAAAAATGGGCTGTAACAGCTTCAAGGATTGGAGCTGCCTTCTAGCTGGTTGCCCGGGAATGCTGGCATGAGGCTGGGTACCCCTGGCTGTGCAGCGTGCTAGGGCACATTTGCCTTCTCAAAGATTCAGAGGTACCATCAGCGACTGTTTGGAAGATTCAGGTCAGTCTGAAAACTTGCTGTTGGCTCGTTCCTGCTCTGTATCAGCCGAATCACCTGGGCTTGTTGTCTACCCACCACACACAGAGGTGGGTAGCGCCTACGCCAGATACTACTTGTAAAGAGCATGGATGGGAACCAGAAGGCACATAAGCTCGTCAGCCTTAACAGCTACCCAAGCTAATACCATAGTTAAGAAAAAAGGAGTGTTGAGCTAGACAAGGTGCTGGACCTGCTCAAAACTAGCTTGGGTAAACTCTGAAGAGCACTGCCTTCTGCTGCAAAGACTTGCTCCAATTTTACCGGAGTTTAGTCTTTTGCAGATCACAACGCAAGTCAGATTTCCTGAGTTTAGCCAAGTGATCGGAGTTTAAACTACTGCTGCAGGAGCTGCATGGTTTTTATAACTAAAGCCATTTCCCTATGTCAAAAACTATTTGCCCTGAATTTGTACAGTGGCTACATCTACTAGGCAATGCTGAAGAATGAGAGAAAGTAGAGACAAAGAGGACTACTCCCTCATTTTGCTTTCACGGTTCATATTTTCTGTTCCTTAATTTCAGAACTGAGGTTACAACTCCATTATTCAGAGTGTTAAATGAGCTCCATATGAAGTGCCTGGGATACAGCTGGGAATGTCAGGTTTTGGCCAAGAGGACAGCACTGACGCATTTTCCTTCTTTGCACTCACATAATTGCAGCCTGTGATCTTTGGTAAATAACCTGACATGCTGCACCACTTTCTCTCTAAGAAGTATTCAGATACACGAATGCATAAATTTCATATGTGCCATTCACATAAAGTCTGTCATTTAAGCAAATCCTATAACGGTTGAGAGATTTTACTAGGAGCACAGATTTCTTGACATTCATGCCATGTATGAGCAACTTTACTGACATGGATGTGCGGACACTTCTTAGGCTGCACTAAGAGCACAAAGAAGGACATTGCAAGAGAGGAGAAATGGAAGTGAAATGACAGCAGTCATCTTGGTAGAGGGGGCATGCTGGTATCACCTGAAGTGGATTTGAAGTGATCAATCCATGGTAAGATTATTCAAAAAAGTACTTTGAGGACTTGAATGATAAGAAGGGATCTTAGTCAGTTTTTTGTCACTGCAAGATGAACGGTCGCTTGCACTCAGTCCCCTTGCCGCCACGGATCGGGCACGCTGCAGCTACACCAGCCCACCCCGGAGAGCAGCCAGCACCGCTCCCTTCGGCCCTGCGCAGCCACAGAAGCAGACGGTCAGCTACCGACCTCTGCAAAATCAGCCTATATTACCATTTCTGGCAAAAACTGCTGCTCGACGAGTGCATCAGAACAAATCCCCGACTGACATTAGCCTTGTGTCTATTTAAAAATTGAAACAGGAATAAACTGATAGTGTCATGTGCCGGTGACAGGGGTCAAGGTCAGCTCAGAGTGAGCTGCTCTGTGCATAAACATAAATCTCATCCCATTTAACACTTTAAGTGCATCTCTTCATGATTAAAGTGCTAAAGTTTTAATGGAAACACTAATGTCACAAGGAAAATAAAATAGTACCATTAAGCTTTTTGCTGAGACAAGTTCCTGCAACACTACCAGAATATTTTTTTAATCTTCTACCTGCAGCAGTAATCAGAGAGAAATTTCAATTTTTAAAATGAGCTCTCACCTCACTGGAAATGAATTTCAAAGCTGCTTTGCCACTCCCACTATTTTTCCTCAGTCCCTAAATAGAGAGCAGTTATCGATTTAGTTCATTTTTTAGGAAGAAAGGTCATGTTTCAGGCTAAAGTGCACCTTGTAAAAACGTAGTTGCATGCAAAAGGGGGTACAGAGATGGATTAGCAACTTGCAGTTCACGTTCTGCAGTACTCTGTCCAGTTCTGGGCTCCCCAGTTCAAGAAAGATGAGGAGCTACTGGAGAGAGTCCAGCGGAGGGCTACGAGGATGCTGAGGGGACTGGAGCATCTCTCCTCCGAGGAGAGGCTGAGGGAACTGGGCTTGTTCAGCCTGAAGAAGAGAAGGTTGAGAGGGGACCTAATATATGCTTATAAATATCTCAAGGGTGGGTGTCAGGAGAATGGGGCCAAGCTCTTTTCAGTGGTGCCCAGCAACAGCACAAGGGGCAACGGGCACAAACTGAAGCACAGGAAGTTCCGTCCGAACATGAGGAAGAACTTCTTCCCTCTGAGGGTGACGGAGCCCTGGCCCAGGCTGCCCAGGGAGGTTGTGGAGTCTCCTTCTCTGGAGATATTCAAGACCCGCCTGGACAAG
>Ga0065711_1028873_pt1 | contig 38727 bp, 21 predicted proteins | sample Hoacrofraction12_FD_59098 | JGI IMG/M metagenome (GOLD analysis project Ga0065711, IMG submission 59098) | Hoatzin crop microbial communities from Cojedes, Venezuela - Epithelial fraction 12 v2 (version 2) | ecosystem: Host-associated > Birds > Digestive system > Esophagus > Crop | place...
CCCACCCCCTGCCCCCCCGCTAAAACAGAACTTTAAAATTACATCCTATCCTTTACAAAATCTCAAAAGGAAAACGTTACTCTGTAGTCTCTGTATCTGTGGACAATAATAGAGCCACCATAAATGACATCCATTTACTGTTTCTGGCATGCATCACCAGCACATGTGGAATATGCTTCTAGGAGCTCTGCAAGTAATTCTTGTGACAGGAACAAACCGGACTCTAAGTTTTTGATTCCAGATCTGTAAAGTGGAAAGCATAAAATTACTATATCACAACAACACATCACATAAAATATTTGTGTTTTGCAGCTGTAGTACAAAGGCTACCTATTGGCTTCCACTGAGGTTGAAAACATGCAGGAACTTCCACTGCAATTTTGCATGCTCTTACTTCCAATAAAACTATGACTTGGAAGTTTTTTCTGTTTTCCTGAAGATGATTTTTTTTTTTTTTTTTGCTTGTAAAAAATTAAAGTTTCTGGTAAATTAATATTTTCGTAAAAATTAGAAAACAGCAATGCAAATTTTTACTAAAGTGGCATGCTCTGCCTTGTTTGAAACAAAATGAGGCAAAAGTAAGTCAAAACAAGAGTACTGACTTATTCTAGTAATACTCAGCTGACAAAGGCAAACTCAGTGTGTACCATAGCCTCTTTGTGCAACATAACATAATGAGATTAATTTCACAGGTAGCATATGCCCAGTTTTGGAGAAATTCTGTGATTTTGCAAGCTGCGTGGTGGAGTCACTGGTGACCGAGGAGGATGTGACGGAGCAGACAGGAGCACAGATCAGATGGAACATCTACAGGACGCACACATGAAACTGTGGTGATGACAACCAATAACAACGAGAGGCAGTCAGGACAAATATCTCTAGCATTTCTCCTCCTCTTTTAAAGAGTTTTTAACACCATCTTCTAGACAGCTGATTCCTTGTAGGCAGATCTTACAAAATTTTCCAGTGAAACAATTTGTCATTCAATCCACATTGAAACATGGGAATGCAGTGATTTGGAAGGCAGCCCACTGAAACAGAACAGGATACACCAGTGTGAAATATATCAATAGTTTTAAGAGAATATTTTGATTTTTTAACAGAAAGTTTAAAGCCCATTTGAAAAAGACTTTATCAACTAAACTAGGAAATAGGAGAAAAATATCGAAATTAAGAAGGAATATTTTGCTACCCTCATGAAGTAATACTACAAGACTGAAATTATTTATTAAAATTCTCTTTTTGTAAGAACTTTCTAAATAGAACAATTGATCTGAGTTAAAATGAAAACAAATTTTGAAATAATCTAATTTTCAGTTCCCACACAGCTCCTCTTTGGAGTCGTCAGCTGTGAAGTCAATCAAAGACATAGATAAATACCAAATGGCTTTTGCCAAGTGGATGTTCTAGGAACCGAAATTATCCTTTCTCTTTCCTTTTCTGTTTTTTCTCCCCCGATGTTGGGTGCCAAGAACTGTTGTGGTTTTGCCTCAATTTGCAACAAAGAACCATGCAGTTACTCCCTCACTCCTCCCCCCACCCCGGTGGGATGGTGAGCAGAATCAGAAGGAAAAAGGCAAAAACTCGTGGGTTCGGATGAGAACAGTTTAACAGAACGGCAAAGGGAGAAGAAAACAACAATCAATAATACTGATAAAAAGCACACACAACATGCAGTGTTCTCACCACCCGATGCTCAGCTTACTCCTAAGTAGCAAAAGCCTCTCCTTCGGCCAGCTCCCCACTTAAATAGTGAGCATGGCATCACATGGTACAGAATATCCCATTTGTCCCATTTGACTGGCTGTTTGGGTCAGCCCAATCAGCTTCTTGTGAAAATTAACTCTATCCCAGCTGGACACAGGACATTTATTTCTGTAAAACTAGGAGACCAAGTAAAGCAACTATTGGTATGCATATCAGCGAAAGAAATGGATGCAAAGATTCAAGAAGAAACCCCAGGTTTCCTCTTAGTTTGCTGTGCATAACCTTCACCATAGCCTAGGCACTTCACACGAAGAGACGCAGAGAGTCTTTAAACTATGAGATGCTGAGTGACCAAATCCATCCCTATTGCAACTCTGAGCAATCATGGGCCTCCCAGAGACCCAGAAAGTTCTACTTTGATCTTGTGCCCAGTGACACTAAAGCTGGGTTCCCGGTCTCAGCCTTCAGCCCTCCCAGGAACTCCTCTGTCTTATTGATAACCCACTTAGGCTGGGAGAACGTACAGCTCTCTCCCCTCATCAGATGGATCCTGAAACCAACCAACTGCTTCCTCAGAATTGTTCAGGAGATTCAAATGATCAGAAGACTGCTAAATTTCTATCATAATTCTACTGTTTCTGACATGACAGCAGTCTGGGATCAACTGGGATTGACTGTTTATAGCATTGTTGATTTCTCTGTAGCCATGATGTTTTTAGGCAATTTGACAGACTGACATAAAATTATGCTGTATAAGAATGGCAGCTTGTCCTACAGATCTCCAGTCTCTGCGGCAAGGCTGAGTTGGGGGTTTTGACAAGCTGTATTCCAAAACGTCACGTCTTATTTCAGCTGTCTGTGTGAATTAGCTTACGTATTACTACAGGAGCATGACTTGTATGATTCTTGATAAGGTTGATCACAGACTATATCTGATTTGGTCAGATTTTAAGAATTCATGGAGGTTTTTTTTGTCTGCTGTCTTTAAGTCTTCATTTAGTTTGCTGGGTACTAGACTATTTTTCACTTAAGACATTATAAACATCTATTTAACATTATCACATTTGTAATGTAAATTTTACTTTCAAATATTTCTTCTGCTTAGTATATCCAACAAGGTGTCTAGTTAATTTTAACATCTAAAATTTCTCTCTGGCTTGGAAAACTCATGACTTTTGAATGGCTAGGAACCGTGTCTTATTTGGAGAACCTTGCAGGAATTCCTTTGAACTCTTTCTAGGCTTCCAGTCTGTGAGTACCTAGCTTCCAGGGGTTAAGACTGCACAAACTGTTTACCTTATGATAAAGACTGCTGTTCCTCAGACTCAGAAGGGGAACAGTGATGCTGTTTCTCATTACCTTTCAGAGCTATAGTCCAAACCTAAGACCTAACTACGGTTTTAACTTCCAGTTTCCTTCTGTTGACTAAAGACATGATTAAAGTTAAGTGAGTTTGTAACACTCCTGTTCAAGTTATTTGCTGCATGCTCAAATTAGAAACAGTTTTGGGGATGCTTTTAAGAATGTGTTTCACCCTTTAAAAGAGTCAGTATGAAATCCAAAAGGAACGGAGTATGCAAAAGCAAAAAGTTGAATTTGGCTAAAAAGGCAGCTTCAAACCTAAATACTTCTCAAAGAACAAAATCTTGATGCTGACAAAACCAGTTTGGAATGAAGAATGGTTTGCTGTAGAATTGTCTTCTGCCTTAGGACAGTTTTGCTGGATGTTATTGCTCCTTCATTTGCACATTCACAGAATCACAGAATCATCCAGGCTGGAAGGTCATCCAGTCCTTCCTGTGCAAAGTAAATGGCATACGGCCTTGCCCAGATCTATTTTCCTTGTTTATTTTTGCACTGTTGAAGTAGCTGCTTCTCTAGCTTATCATCTGTCATCAGTTACATCTTTACAGCTCTACTCTGAGCTTTGCCTCAAGAGCAGGTGTAACACCACACCTGTATGCCCCAGGCAAGGTTCCTATATTGGCTCCTTTTTTGTAGCCTGTCCTTATATACAGTTTTGAATCCTAAAAATAAGTGGTAAATGTTTCCAAGATAGCTGTACAGTTCTACAGAACAGAAATTAATGGATGAGTAGAAAACCATGCGATGCCTGCTTTGGTTTTAGATTATCTCCCCTTCTTCTGTACTGACCTTCTATTACCACTCAGGCAACCAAGTTATACTGGCCCAAAAGAATAAATTTAAGAGTCAAATTCATAACTATCATGGAGATGAACATTTAAATTAGGAATTTTAAGTATTCTTGTCAGAAGTCTTGTTGCATACTCATGTCATCTGGGACCAGCAACAATGTGATATGAATTAGCTGAAACTAACCAGAACAGCAGAAATAACACAGCTTTCAGTGTGCGATTCATTACTGAACAGATAAAAAACTCAATTTCTCACAATTAATATGTATTTTGCAAAATAGTTTAATGCCTTGACACACAAAATTATGGATTATAGAAAACAGAAGACAACTATCACTATTTTTGGCACAGCTATTATGTGAAAGACACTTAAGCTACGAATAAAAAGTTAGTCGTGGCTATTCATACGTCATGCAATCAGAAGCAAGAGTTTAACCCCACTCAATAAGCTTGCTCTATTAGATATTACTTATATTTACATTATGTCAAAAAAATTGGTTATAAGCATCCAAGTTAAACATACATTTATCGTACTTGCCAAGTTACTGTGTTGTCTGTCATGATTTACATGGCATAACACTAGCACACAACTGTCATTTTTACTAAGAAATGTATGCCTTTTCCAAGACAGAAAAACATTAGATTGGCCAGAGGAATGCATCATTCTGTGATTTTGCATTCACAATATTTTGTACAAATGTAAAAACTCTTTTTCTGATTCCCTAGTTGAATCTTCATTACTCAAATAACTATTCTAGCTGATGATAATAATGACCTCAAATTGTTCATCACCACCTGTTGGCCAGGTTTTCATAGACTGGTGATGTTAAGCTTCTTGATTTTGCCCAGAGTAGATTAAGAACTGTTTGCTATTTGCCAGGTCTGGTAAATCTTGTAAAAGAAACGGCAGAAAAACTAAGGAGGGTATGCCATCTTTAACTTGCACAGTTAGATCTGGCAGAGATTATCTATGAGCTTAATCTGAAATAACTTCTGCAAACATACTTCTTTATGTTTAAAATAGATAATCTTGAAAATATTAAAAGTCATCTATTAGTCTTCAAAGAGAGTAGGAATATAAAACAGAGGCATGTATTTGCACATGGAGATAATTATGATTTTGGTCCCGCTTCTTTCTGCTTGGAAATAAGACAAGACTGAAAAATGAGTATCAGCAGAAATCAAAATTAGAGTGTCAGAAATAGGTAGAATTGCAACAGTTAGTTACTTGAGATTCACAGTAAGATACATGCTTATTCTTTTGATAGACAATAAACAACAAACCTTGACAGAAAAGAAACAGTTAACCTTCTTTGCTTTTGGCTCACCATGTCCAGGAAACTTTCAATTTTTTTCCTCCTGCAGTGCTCAAGATTTTTTTCATAAAGACTTATAAACCTAATATTGCTAAGGTATCCCTATGGACTGACATCTGTCCCTACCTAAGCAAGCAGCCAACTGTGACCCAGTGACTGCAGAAACCAAGACTAAGTGCAAAACTGATGTACCTTTGCCATGTTCTTTTATGGTCCCTACTCATGGAAATGTGAAACAGGTTTAATAATAACAACTTCAAAAACTTCTTGTTGCTTTGGAGATTTAATTGTAATGGAGGCCTCTTTCTGGGTTCTGAAGTATTATCTCTATAGAAACTAACTTATTTTACTTAATTAAATTTGTACCAGATTGCTGAGCACTCATTTATGAGTTCCAAAGGAAGGGGTAGTCCGTGGGTTAAGTGGAGAGAGGAAATCAGAAGAAGGTTGTTACTGGTATTACCATATAAGTGTTTACCTACTCTGGGAATGATATGATAATTAAACTGTATTTTTATATAAATACATAATATTAGTACGCTAGGAAAGAATGCAGCCATCAGAAGCAGAGGGTCTCTTGACAGATTTTGAATGACATATTAAACAGAAGGACATTACCAGATGACAGTGCCAGATTTATTAAGTATGGAAAAGATTTCAGAATCTCCATAAAGATTATCACCTGTGCAGTCCCCTCCAACCATTTCAAGTCTTGCCTCTCTTTTCATAGCCAGGAAGAAATTTTGGCAAGATGCAACAGACAGTAACTGAAATGGAGAGGATTGTCTGGAGTAAGCTAGTAATGGACACATTCTTACCTCTCCTGATGGGAATTTTTCTTTTTTATGTGGAATTGATTCTTTTTCCCAAAAAAGGTTAAACTGATCAATAAGCAAAAGGACTATTCAGAAGGATTGCTGACATGATTAACAATTTAAAATCAGTACAGAGTGATATGATTTATTCATTCTTCAGAGAAGGTCCTGCTGAACAGACCCATTTCACTGGCAATTTAGTTAGGGTTTTTCCGCCTCCTGAAGTAGTGACTGGAAGATCCAGCTCAGTATTTCCATTATTTACTGCCCATTTTACACACTTCAGTGGGAGCTCTGAGACGGCAGCGAAGGCAGGCTCTAGTTATAAAATACACCGCGACCATTATTTGAATTACTTCTCCTTTTAAGTTCATTACTTCTTACCTGAGTCACATACTGTATGTGTCTCACTGCTTGGATTTACCATGTCCTCTGATGAAAGGCTGTCTCTTACTTGCAGTGCAAGAAGGTCATGCATTTCAATCAGTCTACGGCTGTGAACAGAAATTATGGCTTGGTGACATTTACTCTTTTTAGTTTTGATTACAGTCCTTGAATGGTGCGCTAGCATGGACTACCACGTTATTTCTTGGTAATGCATAACTACATACCCTTAGTCTGAGATAATTTCCTCTAATCTCTAAACCAAAAGGTTAGTGAAGAGCTGTTGATTAAGTCTCAAACTAAAAATGAATTTTCAGGCTCTTTTCTTTCTTGTTCTCCTGGTAACAGAAGAAAAGTCCTGGCTCTTTAAATGTCATAAATATAATCAAGCTCCCATTCTACTGCTCGTGGTAACAAACAGATAAAATGCATTAGAGACAGCTTTGCCCTGCAGATTAGTGGAGTCCTTTTAGTCCGAAAGGCCATTTGTACAAATCCTAGCTGAAGTGTAAGGCATCTGCGAAATGTGTTTACAGTGACTTGAGGATCCTTTTTTTCTCACTGACTTCTTGTGAAAGCCCTAGATGAATCACAGGCTGCAGTCTCACTTGAACCTGAGAAAATATTCCTTCTGAAAAAAAGGAGAACTAATTGCTCACTCAGTTTGAAGGCCAACATGGGAAGATTAGTGTCTAACTAACTAATGGGTATCGTGTATTTGGAAGTACCCGCAGAACTATACAACTTTTCTAATTCTCAGGGGACTTTCATATCATCTGAATGGGAAGAAAAACCTCAGCTCCAGGTTAGAGCTCTGCCTGTGGTCCACTGCTGCAATGAGTGACCCCATGAGAGTATCAGATTAGCCAGGTCTCCAGAGCAGATGATGGCCTGGCCTGGTGAAGGACACACGTGTCATATTCTTCTCCGAGAAGCAAAACCTGCTGTGGCTGATTTCACCTTGTCCACAACATGACCAAGCTCAAACTCAGACAAATTTATCTGGGACTGAAGAAATGGAGGTCTGCTGCTGGGTCTTGTCCTGGCTGTCACCACAGGGCTGCTGCTGGCAATGGCCTACAGGAAATGTCATCCATCAGCCAGCCAGCTCTGACTGACAATGCTTGGATGGAGACAAAATCAATGGGAGCATTACAGTTTACATTACCATTTAGTTCTAAGAGCCCAATTGCAGGCATCCACACAGACTGCAAGCCCTGGTAATGGAAATTCCAGTTGCATCTTGTGAATCTGGATGGTGTACGGGCACAGAGCGGGTGCAAAGATCCACTTTAGCTCAAAATGTGCTTCTTGCCCTGCCAAAGGACCCACAAAATGCACTGTACAACAAAGGCATTCAGCTAATATTTGCACAGAAATTACAGTTATAGTAAACTATGGCAGCTGTCACGGTCTATTTGTATCTCTCAAATTTATAGGACAAGGTATTCTGTAAACTAAACTTTAAGACTCATTAGGACAGAAAATGAACAAACATGTCAACCAAGTGCTCAATCACCTTTGTATAGACTAGTGTAATACATGAATTCACTAACTGATCACTTCATTCATGAGGTTTGCAACTCACAAGTTCTCTAATTCATAACTTATAACTCACATGCCTACAAGACACCTAGTTACCTAACCGAGTAAGGGTGGGACCTCTCATCTTTCCTTCCCTGTCCGGGTGTGGGCATCCCATGTATCACATGGGAAACCACAGAAGTCTCAGCAATCCAGCTGCTGTTGGACGCACTTCAAAAGCTTTAGGGCTAAGCTGATGTATTTACACCTCCCAGCTTGGGAGTTGGGTCTATACCATTTGCATAAGTTAGTGGATTCTGAAGAAACTGCCAGACCATCCACGCAAGGATGATGGCTGCAGGAGACAGCAAGTTGCAGGTGGTAGTGGCTGCATAATGACTTCAGCCCTACCTGGTCACTGTGTCCTGCCTATTTGTTGCTCCGGCACTGACCTACTGATGGTGGTCCCAGTGTGCATCGGGCCTTAGCATGTGCTGTGCGTTACCCAAAACCTGAACAGGAGCTGAGTGAACAGTCACAGACAGCCTACTTCAAGAAGACAAGAATACAACTATTCCAAATCTCATAAGCTTGCCAAGTGGCCTTGGGCAAACCACAGCACTTTCCTTGTTCACTTATGAAATACAAAACAGTGGATGTTCTCCTGCTAAAACATGTGTCTACTGTAGGGAGCTTCACATCCAAGTGGCTCCACCAGGTGCTAGTACAATAAAACTTAATAATTTGTTACAAATAGTAATTGCATTTGCAGTGACAGTCACTTTGATACTTTGCAAATCATTAGGCCAAGTTCAGCCATGGTCTAAGTGGGAACAATGCCTCTTGATTTCAGTGCAATTTGAATGTTTATGCTAAGGCTGAATTTGATTTCTTCTGTACATAACGAAGTCAAACACTGACACAGATTTTTTTTTTTTACAACTGGAACTATAGTTTCATGCTAGAAAAGAATCTCAATTTATAAAGAATGCAGTAAACTTTGTTACACTTTCTCTGGGGTCTTAGCTGCCCTTAGATCACTTTGATACTTCATGCTTCTGTTCTCAATCAGCGCTTGAAGTAGGACTCTGGGTAAAATAAAGATACATTTATCTTGGAAAAGTAACACACCCATGAGACTGTCAAAGATTACATGTTTTGTGGTCTTTGCTTTGGCACAGTATCTCTGATGCAAAAGCAGAAGTAACAAAACAGAGACACAAGCGTCTGACGAAATTCAGAGTTCACAATTTGTGTTCAGCCCACACTGCTTGGCAAAAAGACTTCTGCTGACACCAGCATCTGGGCAGTGCCCACACTCTCCTCTCAGGATCTGAAAAGCAGTCTAGCTTCCCAGCTTTTGTCATGTAAAAGGTAAGACAAGGGCAATCTCAAGGTGCATAGGCATACAGACACACTGTGCTCTGCTAAACTGTGAGACAGTGCTATAGCATCTCCCAGCAAGTCCACTGAACCACGTCCCCCAGCCATGTTGAACCTGACTGCAGCACCTGCACTTCACAACCAGCAACTACAGATGGCAAGACCCTGGGTAGTTTGGGCTTTTAAAAAATATTTGCCAGACCCAGTCCCCTGATCTTACCAATTCTCTAGGAACTTAATGAGGGATGAGGAGCATGCGGCTGAACTAGCAAACTTCTTGTGGCTAGCAAAACTGGAGGCAACTTCTACTACCTGCAACTAAACAGGAATTAAATATCTGGGCCTGGCTTTCTCCTCAGCCCAGCAGCAGCTGAGGTGAGTGGGAGAGAATCCAGACCTCAAGGCTTAGATGTAGGCTATGATTGACTTTTTCTCAGGCTGCCCAACAAGCGAAGGCGTGAGGCATCTTGCCCCATTTCTTCAGCAACCTTCTCTCCCTGTTCTTCGAGCATGTCTCCTGCCTTGGCAGAACAGTTCTCCATTTACAAGAAGGCAGTCTTTCAAAGAAAGTGGCCATAATGTAATTTGTTCTCGTAACTAATCTATCTGTCAATCATTCTCTTTACATACCTCCCTATCTCTCTTCTACTCTCTCCTATATTCTGAGTTTTTCTAAGTCAGGATTATATACCTTCTTCACATTACGGCACAGTGTCTATCTCTGTGCAATGAGACTGTACTTCCTACCAAACAACTGACATTCAGCTGTGACCCACCAATTATATTCCTTGTAGGATATGGCAAGCCTAGGGAAGGAATTAAAAAGTGTTAGTTTTCTTCCTGTGGTAAATTTGTCATGTATTCAAGTCCTGGCAAGATGGTTCTCAACTCCTGAACCAGATGTTGCAAGACAAAGTCAGTCCTGGTGTCAACATAATTACTCTACTGGAATTATGCCAGGCCCAATTTATCCCTTTATACTTGAAGATTTACTGCTGCGAAGTATAGAGCAGATATGTGTCTCACAGATAGAAAGACAGTAGATTTGTGACACTATAAAAAAGCAAGAAGCTTTTTTACTGTAAGCTGCACACATATGCACATGATAAAACCTTGCAGCAAAGGGTATATTCACCATCACCTTTGACTGCAAAAGGCGCAGGATTTCTCCCACACTGTCCAAGTGGAAATAAAAGAGATGCACCAAAATAAGTGATAAGAGAGAGGAGAATGTGAGAAAGAAACAAATATCTAATGAAATCCTTAGAAGTTATTCACTGAATTATTGGTTTTAGTAAACTGGAACAATAGGGGCACTTGCTTGTTTAGCCAGAGCACATTTTCATTTCTATTTCTACGCTCTGTTGTAAGGTGAAAGACAATAAAGCTTAATGAAGATGATTGCTAGAGACTTGCCCACTGTTAACTGTGAGGAAGGGTGACTTAAGGCAGGCTTACAGCCCAAGCTACTTCTTAACGAAGAGCCACCTAAACCTGTGTAATAGTTTTTCATGTTGAAAAAATACAGAGCAGTAACAGAGTTCCTGTCCTTACCCCGAGCCAGAAGCTGCAGCTCTCTGTGGGAGGCACATATGTAGCCATTGGAAAATGGCTCTTCTGTTTTCTTTTGAATAGCTTTTCACCAGGTGCAGCTGCCAGATGCACGACCTTCTGCACTACAGAAAGCTCTGGATCACTTCTGTCGCACAGGGACTTTTACACATAAATATCAATACTCAAAGTAGATCTCAGTGTTTCAGCACTCACTACAAAAGAAAGTCTGTGAGAGCTCTGGTGAACAAGAAATAAGGAAGAAGAGGGACACTGCAGGTCTGCGACATCATGTTTCACTGTTAATTTGGAAGATAGTTTGTTAATAGTGATGGCTGGACTGAGAGATGTGATTTCATGGTCTGACCGCAGAACTAGAAACTATAAATCTCTAATTTGGCTCCGATAAACCATTTTCTTGTGGTCTGAGCCAAGTTACTTAATCTTTCTTCACCTGTAAAATGAGGATACTAGTATATATTTTGCAGGGCTATATGGAGGGCTTATTAGCTTAAGTTTCTAAAGTGTTTCACAGACAAAAGAACTGAAGACACCCTTTAAAAATATAGACAGATACTTCATTTCAGGTGAGGTCTTGAAATTTTGATTCTTTACTTACCTTTTTCTACTTTTCATTAAAAGTTATTGATCCTAATAAATTTCATGAAAAAGGTTATTTGAAAATTGTATTAAAAAGTCTTCCAGATTCCTTTCCAATATTATGATGTATTTTCTTTCCTCCAAATGTATGACGGATCCTGTTCTTTTCTTCTTTTGCTGCTGACATTTGTTCTTTATTCATCCACCTATATTTTTCCTTAGACTGTCCTTTTTTTCAGAAGAATTTTTCCTTTTCTCTTTTTATATTTTTGTGAAGGATTGTCTTATGTCTGATTTTTTACCTAGATCAGGATGGAGCCGACTTCACTTTCGCACTGTCCAGGATATGTTCAGCTCAGGCAAGCCCCAATACACCTGACAACTGCGATTATAATTCTTACAGTCTTGTAAGAAATTACCCTGACAAATACTGCCAAATCCCTCAAAATCATATACAAGATTAAGAGCTGCAATAACTGTCAGACAGGCCTGTTGAATGTTAGAAGAGGTTTTGGAATCGATAGGGTGCAATGACTTCAACCAAATGACTTCTAAAAATCATACTTGGTTTGAGGATGGAAACAAGATTTGGTCTTAAATTTATTTTTCTACAGCTATTCATTACTTTTAACTTCTAGGAAAAGGGTAGTAACTTCTTGCCATATTTCCTTTGAAACAGGTAGGGATTTCATTAAAGATGTAGCTGCAACATCAGTCATCTAGATTCAGAGCACAAAAGCTTGAAAACTGGAAGGCTACATTAACATCTCAATATTCATGAATAAGGGCAGAGAATTGGAAGAGGCTCCAGGTTACAGGTTTTTATACTGCCTTATTTTGCCTAACGTGGAAAACCTTTTAAGGATAATCTATTAAGAGTGAAAATAGTATAGAACCAACAAAACTTATGCAAAGCAAAATTGAAATCACATGCTTACTGCCATGTAATTAATTGGAATATCCCTGATTATCCATGCTCTAGTAACATTCTTTAAACGCTCAATGTTATAATTTCTGCTTATGGCCCTAACATACTTTGAACACATGATTTGACATAAAATTACAGTTTTCATATAAACTGTAATGTAAGCACTTGGGAAGGTGTATAATAATTTACATATACAGGGCTACATTTGCTTTCTACTGTGGCCAGTGGCAAAACCTCTATTTAACCTCAGTGAGAGGAGGATTCAGTCCACACGTGTGCTAAATAGCAAATAAAAGCACTCATGTTCATTTGTTTAATTTGTATCAGTTTTTCATCTGAGCTATTGACGTCTCATTCTGCTGTAGGAAAAATACCAGATTCTGTTTTAATAGAAGGCTGCATCCAAGTGGAATTCTGTTTAAAAGGTGTCAGAATCAGAAATCCTATTTTAAATAGGGGCAAGAAGCAGGTCTGTTGAGTCTTCCAGAGTACAAATTAACAAGTGGGAATGATTAAGCCAGAAATGACTTGGTGTTCTAATTGAAGAAGTCATGCAGCATGATGTCACCCCCTGTTATTAGTATTTAATTGCTTTCAGAGAGAGCTCAGTTTGCCTCTCTTCTCTCTCCCACAAGAAAACACTCACAGCATTTAAAATGCATCAAGTTATAGAAGAATGTTGCTGTTTGCACAGACTTGATCTGTTTTAAGTTCGTGTAATTAAATTAGCTAAATAAAAAGCATGGAGCTGTTTATAGGCTCAGCTTTGGATTTTTTTGTTTTACACATCCAGGTCTGTTTCCAGTCTTACGGGCTGGTTTAAGGACAATTCTTGCAGTGCGTCTAACAAAGAATAATCACACCCCATGACTTCACCTGATTTGCTAAACTGGTTAATTGAATTTTTTTCATTAAAGTGCCAGTGTAGAAGGGTCATTATATAAACTGAGAGGGAGAGGAGAGCACTGTGCTCGTTACTTATCCATGCACATGAGGTATTCAAAAATCTTTTTGTCACCGAAGTTTTGGGAGAGGCAAATTCAACTTCTACATTAAAGCCAAGCAAAAGCTTTACTGTGTGTTTTATATCAATTGCAGATCATTTAGGCTGCATAAAATTATCTGAATAGAACTATATATACACCATAAAGAAAGAAAGACTTAAATAAATGACATTTGAAAGGAGAGCATTACACACTGTGCACTAGCTTTTACTTCTTGCTCATGCAGGTAGCCACCATCACGGCAGTAGAATTACTGAAGCACCACTACTCTGAGACTTGTATCTAGCTTGTTTTCTACATTTCTGATCGCTCAGTAATGCTATCGTTCAAGGAAGAAATTTTAAATAGTTGAGATTTAACACAATGTTGATGGGCTTCTCATGATTTCTTCATCTATATGTCTTTCTGTAGATGCTTGCAAAACGATGATCCTGGGAAGCATTCTGCAGTCTCAGCACCTCTTCCTCATCATTTTGAAAAGCATGTCCAGCTCATATGTTTTCTTCCATGATACTTCCAAGGTTGAAAAATAGATGTCTTAAACACTACTGTGAGGGATGGGACCCTCTGGCTTTTGTCCCACCTTTTTCTAGCTATGCTCCAGCTTCAGAAGGGGAAATAAAGGTCTCAGCTGGGCCTTCTGAGAAAAAAGATGTGCCTGAGGGTTTCTCTCTCTCTCTCTTTTATCCAACAGATGAAATAACAAGGAGAGGAAAAAAATGTTCTTTTTCTCCAGACATGGGGATGGCTGTGCCACCTTTGGGCAGCCTGACACAAAGTTTTTTCTGTCTGACAGTTATCCTTCTTCCTACCTAACAGGCCTCAGCTGAAAAGTGGAAAGAGGTAAACATCAAAAGTGCAAGAAAATAAATCTTTGTTTCCTGCTGCCATGTCCAGGCTATGGTTGCAAAAGCAAACTCCCTATCCCACTGCGGGGCCTAATTCCTTCCAATCAGAGTCATTTTGTTGGTTTTTCTTGGTTTCTGCCAAACGAAAACAGAATACAGTATACCTCAAATGGATGTGCACCAAATAAGCCATTAAAAACTGACTGAACCAGAACTAGTTTCTGATCACTTTTTCAGTGCTGGATCTCAAAACACTTTGTTGTGTAGTTACTTGTCCTTATGTATGTTTATGCTACATAACCACGAAGTTACAAACTGGGAGGAATAGCAGAATAAGTTCTCAGAATAAGATACTTAAAAATGTAAGTTACAAAGTTAATGAAATAAAGTCTTTTTCCTAGAGTAACGTGATGCAAATCCAAAAGCTTTGCTGGGGCTCAGTGTCCTGGTAAATATATCCCTCCAATGTGGTTGGCTGCCTATGCTCAAGGCTAGCTCTGATACGGTGCAGTGGTGTGACCTGGGATCAGGCTGCTGTCAAAAAGTGCTGTGAAAAAGCAGCGAAAAGCTGCAGTGGGGCTCCCTGCTCGGTTTGGGAGCTGCAGATAAGGTCATGCAGTGGGTCTTTGAACTATACTGCAGCTGTGCCAGTGCTGATTCAACCCCTGACCAGACTGACTTAACGGTTTGACTTCAGACCTATCTGATCACTGTGAACTTGCCTGGTGATCACTGGACTGGTGATCACAGCTGGTGAGTTTACCAGCATCAGACCTACTCTGCTCTTCTTGCTCTGGGCCCTTGCCTGTAAAGCCACCACCACACCTGCCTTGCTGTTGCTCTCAGCTCTGGGCTTGCCTTCCCACATGGAGACAACCAGTCCTGCTGCTTTCTGACAAGTTGTTTGCTCTTGCTAGGCACGCAGGTTTTTTTGTTTTAATTGTGTCTATTAGGAATGGCCCTTGTATTCATAACAGACCTTCTATAATGAAGGGAAGAAGAAAACTTAAGCCAACAAGTCAGATAAACTGTTTATCTGTACTGTAAAGATACAGCCTCTGACTGCTGTAAAGAGCAGTGGTATTAGAATATTATTTGTATGCATAACTTTTTTATCCAGCCAACACAGTCCCTCATGAAAACTCAGGTTTTCTGAAAAATTACATTTCTTGAGTAAAATTTTTGTGTACGTAAATACCTTGGTTTTGTCTTTCGGCCTTTTCCCTCGCTTTCTTTCAGACTTTGAACTTCACTATATGCTATTCAAACCCAGCTCTGCTTGTACCACTCTTCATCCACTCTGCCTGGAAATTAATTCAGCTGCCTCATTAAGTTACATTTCCAGGCCATTTGTGGTACCTGAAGCTTTGTCTTCAAAGAATGAGATTTATAATATTTATGAGAAGAACATCACAGGTCAGAAGAACATTTGCATTTTAAGATTATTTTTGACCCCTTCCTTTTTTCTAGAGAAAATTTAGTGGCATAGGCTTTTTTTTCCCCAGATGATGTGACATCCTCAAGATCCTCGTTAAAAATGTTTGAAGGTGATCAGTTAAATCTTATATACTAGTGAGAAGGACTAGATCTACTCTCAGGAGGTCTATTTTTGTACAGAAGTGTTTCAAATAGTTTAAGAGTTTTCCATATTGTTTTTCATTATTAAATAAAATAATGGTGCAAATATTGTTTTAATTAAGCATTGCTTTCAGAAGTGAGCCGTGTTACTGTTTTATGTTTGTCACACGATGGAGACATGAAGACATTCTGTACTTTTAACAGCAGGACTATAAAAGATCAGGGCTTCACTGGCTGTCCTGTTTCCTATCATCATGAAAGTGGACACTTCAAGAGCTGACTGTGGATGTAGTGTATTACTGTTATGGAGACAGTTTCTAACGTAATATACTGTACATAGTGAGGGACTAGAGAAGCTGGGCAAGAATGAGAGAAAGGGACTAAAATACAAAAAAAAAAAAGAAAGAAAGAAAGAAAGGAATTGGATTTTCTTTTCTATGGCAAAGTACCATTTTATACTTTTCACTACAGCTTTGTTAAAAATTGGCTGAACAATGTGGGCAAGATATGTAATAGACAACATGAATTTGGTAGCACAGACCGGACATTAGAGATGCAGAAAGGAAGGCTGAAATTGGTGAATTACTAAGTAACATTAAAACACTCTTGTCCCTCTTTCTAAATTTACGAACACAGCAAGAGAGCTTTTAGTATCGCTGGTGCAGAAGAAACATCTGACAGTCATTAAAAGTCTACACAAGCATAGTATAATTAGCAAATGTTCGACCTCCATGGAAATATACCAATGTGAATGAATTTACCACAGTCTTTGGCAGCTACACACAGGTGATGGCAAAACAAGACTTTTTCAGTACAGAAATTATATTCAGAAAACATATTGAAACAACTTCATCAATAAGAGGCACAGGAGGTGCAGGGCAGCAAGCAATATTATGGGAAAAAGATGGCATACCCCTTTATAGCTGGATACAATGCACACCAAGGTAGGCACCGTGAGTCATGAGACAGTGAGGGCTGCTGTCAGTAAGAGCTATTCTCTTTACCAGCCGGTTCCCAAAATTTAGAGCACCACTTATGGAGCTGTTCTTTAAATTTTTCCAAGGCTCTCACTTCGGGAGCAAGTGATTACTTAAGAGGCAGATGAAGCAACAGCTTGGAAACTGGTTTGTCCTGCAGATGCATAACAGTTCTCTGCATTCAAAAGATAATGATGAAAAGATAAGGAAATCTCCAAGAATGGAGAAATAACTGAGTTGTACAACAAATGAGTCGTAAACAAGTAAATCTAACAATCTCCTCAGAATTTTTCATATGAATATGGGTGAACGGTATATGTTAAGGTATATAGTAATGCGATCTAAATATATGTGACAAACATTATTTGTTTTACCGATAAGCCTTTGCATTACTTCATTAACAATATTCTAAATATCACCACTGAAAACAAGATTCTTTCCAAACCTACTCAGCTCAGCTAATCCTTCAGCTCAAATGCAACAGTGAACTCAGTTTTTTTTCAGGTCTCTCTGTCTTAATTGGAGGAATCAGCTGCATGCCTCGAGTGTCTAGCAATCTGGTTCTTGTAGATGAGTGATAGTAACAAAGTTAGGTCTTAAAATAAAAGGTCCTGTGGTGGGGACCTGAGAGAAGAAAATCTGAAGTATTTTATTTTGGTAATCCTAAAACAACAAATATTAAAAAAAAATTCAAATTTTGGAACTCATTGATGCTGATTATCATGCTGAAAAGTATATTGTACATTCTTTCTATATCATACAGCGGAGAGCACACCACCTGTTCCCTGCCTGCATGGAAATCACAGAAGCAAGCTAGGCAATGCAAAAGTGAGGCAGTGGCAAATTTATCAAATGTTTCTATTAACTGTCTGGAAGAAAGGAAACCCAGAGAGGGAAATAGCTCCTTCTGTTTTCAAATATTGTGATGATTGAGACTCACAAATGCCTACTATTAGAAGGAGAGATAAATGAGGTATTACAATACACCCTACTTAGAGTGGACAGCATTGATCAGTGATAGCAGAATTCAGGAGTTGCTGTCAACCGCAAAGTAATTTACATTCCTGTGAAGGCTAATTCGAAGTGAACAGTTTGTGTGCTACACCCTCTCTCAGAAGGGGCTGATGTGCTTTGTGTGACATCTCATGTTGGCTTCCTGCATTCAGCAAAGCACACCCCAGCTCCCTGACTTAGAGAAACCATGCAGTTTGATATGGCATAACACGTCTCCTGTGCTACAAGAAGATACAGAAATTCTGTTTGCTTTATGTCTGGCTTCAAGTCTTATTTATTTCACCCAACACTGGAGCAGCTTGAGCAGAGAGTGGGAAGTCCCTTTCTCTGTACAGCATGCTGGCTATTGCAGGTCCTATGCTTACCCATCCTTTTCTCCTTTTTTGGGCATTGCTTTAGGAAAGCCAGATACCCAAAGCAGAACAACAACTTCTAAGAGTTGGCAAGATACTTAAAAACTAATCGCTGCAGCAGTCAATGTGCTGTGGACCTAAGCGTCCGGCAGTGCTAGAAACCTCTGTGTGAGAGGGCATTTACTCTTTCCACAGGCTGGCGAAACTGTTGTGTTTGGTTGCATGCACAGCTCTGCTGAATTTTGACTGCATCAGACAAGATGTCCTCGGGAAATCCACTTTGGTTACAATTCCCCCACCCTGTCCCTTTTTGTTTAGCCCATAGCAAACCACATGACAACAACCCATTGAGTCTGGTGAGAGATTTGCTTGACTCAGAATTTTTCTAAGAGTGCTGAACCCTTTGTGGGCTCTGCTTTGTTTTTTCATGCAAATGTTTTAAAGGGAAAAAAAAAGCCCTGTTGTTTGTTGGTGTTGTTGGTAAAGGTTTTTGCTGTGAAAATGATTTTTTTTTTTTTTGAGGGTTTGGGTAGGCATGAGTAGCATGTTCCATAGTCTTTGAAAATTCAGTAAGAGCAAAGAAGAAAAACAGATCACCTAATCAGATCTCTGTAGAACCCAAACCTATTTATGCAAGGAAAAAGAAGAGAGTTACAAGAAATAATATTCCTTATCTTTTGCTACCAGTTGGTGTCTTGTAAATACATAATCTTTCTGTGGCAGTTTTCTTCCAACTTGAAGGACCACCAGAGGTACAGGCTTTGCTGACACTACTTTCTACATATGGTAAAACCATGCTGATCAGCTCTTAACTACTTTTAGCTGCTGGTGACCAACGAACACTTCCCTTTCAGAGAAAGCTGATCAGGCCAGCAGGTGTTACATGGTGTTAATGTGGAAAAGAAAATCTTCCTCCTTCTGCTGACATATTTTTGGGAAGTGAGTTGATTTGTGCTTGTGGGTGATGCCTGACTTTTCGCCAGAGAGTGACAGTTGATAATTGCACTTTTGCTGGAATCATCTCACTCATCCAATATAGGGTGAGACACTTTTCCAACATATTGTGGTAAAACCAGACACCATCCATTTTATTTATATTTAATGCATCTGGTGTTCTTCGTAAAGGTTTATTGAGAGGGATATGGGAAAAAGTATCTCTATGCACTTTCATATTCCTCCACCTCCCCCTGTATTTATACAGAACTTCAATCTAGCCTTGAAAACTAAATTATGTATGTTGGCATTGCAGACTCCTGGTATGCATATGAGGCACATGTATGTGTCTGTAACATCTGTCCATGCAGCTTGGAAATGCTCACTGAAATTACACTATAAGTAAGTCCAGCCTAAAATACTTCACAGTAGTTACAGATTACAGCAAATCAGCTACTCAAACCACTGGCACTACATGGACATAAATCTATCCATGGGCTTTGAGATTCCATTCAAACTGAAACTATGGAAATTTAGCTGACTACTAAGTCATTTTAATAACTTTGCTATGAAATGAACATGGAATACAGAAGTAATTCAATCTGAGTATGAGGCAAGGATGTTTCTCTGGATAGGAATCATAAACTGCCTGGCCCAACAGTCTGAGACAAATGTGACTGTAGCATTTACACCGGTTTGAAACTGGTTTCAAAAGTCTACCTCCCCACAATTTTGCAGGGGTGTTTCAGTTTCATTATAAGAATCCTTCCATTTTGTGACAGTTAGCTGCATGAGAGGTCTGATCTGAAAACTGTTAAGCCATACACACACAAACCCATGCAGCCACTCACATACTATGAGACTTATGTTACTCCGTAGATCTGGAGTGCCTGGAAAAGCTCGCAGGTAACACCGGTGAACCCCACAGCTTCTGTTCCGTTGCAAGTTCCATTTTTTTGCCCAAATTTGTTTGGAAGGGATGCCGAGGAAGTTACTATACTGGTTACTTTACTTAGGCTTCAGATCAGACTTGGAACAAACGGAGCTGACAGAAATCCCTCTTCTGCTTTTGTGGAAGAAAAGCATCTCTGTGCTCAAATTACCATCCTTCCTTGGCCTTTGACACTGTTGATTACATGGTGCTTATGAAACAAATGGGACAAAAAAGAAAATTCACCTGATTGATAGATCATTCTGTTCCTATGCAACCGATGTCTGTTGTCATGGAACGTACTTGTTCGTTACCAAGTATCTAGGGTGGAAACAAGAAGCAGTCTAACCAGAGAAAAACAGAATGAGGTACTCTGCTGAGCTGAAACTCTCCAAGATAGACAAGAGTCTAAGCCTAGGCCACATGTACTATCTTAACAGTGTGAGTCCTTACAGCATCAAGAAAAGGTATTAACAAAGTCTTGAGAACAAGATGACCACAATGTGAACTGGAGCTAGATTGCATCCAACATCTCCGATACCTCATTAAAACTCTGCCTGTGGTATCTCTGCAGTATGTGGTGGACTAGTACACACACAGTGATACCTCTCCTTCAAATACGGTTCATGCTGTTTCCTCTTCCTTTTGACTTCTTTGTGACGTTGCAGCTGGAAACCACCAGCAACCAGAGGCTCTTGTACCACCACTGTGGACATATAACTAAGCGTCCCGTTCTCTCAAGTTGACAGTCACTTACTACAGAGCTTGCCTGCAAGTGCAGTGTAGCTCCTGCACTGGGCATGTCCAGTAACTGCCACGCTGTGGTGCTGGATGTGCCTCAGCCTTTCCAGGTAATTGCCTGACCCTTCACTTCATGAGTTTGCAGAGGCACCGTAGTTCCTGCTATGACCCATGATTTTTCCACACAGGTTTTTTTCCTTTCTTTCGAGCCAAGCAAAATAAAACAGTAGCCGTATGAACTGCTGGGAGATCTCCCAGTGGCAAGGCTCCAGCTGCAGCGCCTTGCAGAAATAATGCAAACTCAGCCTAGAATCGCTGCATTTAAGACCAACTCTAATGATACACATTTTTGGTTCAGAATTATTTCAATAGAGACAACATTAATTTTCTCTCTTGCCTCCAACACAGCACACAGAAGTCCTCATGAATGATGTTAGACTCGGGCATCCCTGCTCTGTGAGAGCTGTTTTCCATTTTTGCTCTGAACCCTCAGTCTTCAGTTCGGAGGACACTTGATGTCTCTGTTAGACATGAAAGGGACATCTCAGACATCAGTACTTTAGATCAAGGTACACTCACAATGACAATAGATGGCAGCTTCTAACTTGCCACTCCTGCTTTTAATTTCCTCTGCTTCTTCATTACATTTCATAGACGGTTTGTGAACACATGTGCTTAAAATGCTCTGCCTGGCTAAACAAAAGTTTGTCACACTGAGAACTACAAAAATGGTGGTCTCATGAGTTTCAAAGGTGAGAAGAGCGCTGCCTGATGAGGGGTAATGGTGATTTATAACGGATTTTTCAGGGAATGCACACACAAACTTCTCCCTGTGTAAACACAAGCAGTGACATTTACATTTATGATAGCCTGTGTATGTAAGCGTACGACTCTGATATTACTCCACGGATGCCTTGTGCACAGCAGGTGGAGCATGCCACTGGACTCCCTGAGGCTGGAGCAGAAAGGCAGGTCTCATAGCCTTTGGAAAACACCCCCAAACCTTTTCAGCACACAAATGGTTGATAATTTCCCAGTTGATAACATGCTGGTCCTTGCGTTTGCAGCGAATTGATCTTTACTTGCTGGTAAAAGAGCAGTGTGTTGCCTGCATTCAGAATTATGAGACAGAGAATTTGCCCTCTCTGTAGACACTGCTGAGCCTGTAAGATGGTGTCTAATGCTTTTTTTTCCACTAAGTATTAACGATTTAATTTTCTCTAGGTGATTGACTACATCACAGCTCGCTCACGAGTACAACATAAACTACAGTTGTATTTTGTGAGTTGTGTCCAGGATCTGTCACGCTTTATTTCTAGACATTTCTGGGCTTTTCTAGGTAATGGCCTTGCCCTGTGCTCTGTAAGTGTGCAGAGACACAGTAACTCAGTGCAATTCTTCTCTACACTGCCTTTCTCCTTTCCTCTGAATGAAGAAAGCAAAATACTGCAGCATGAAGCCTGTAAGCGACTTTCATCCTGAACTCTTCTCAGGTTCTTCTGGACACATCACGCTGTTTTTGTTCCATTTTTAATGGGTGAATTTGCTGTCCCACATTAGAAAGATCTCTTACTTTGAAATGGTTAGATTGTGGGTTTTTAGTGATTAAATAAAAATAATCCTTGAAAGAAAGTTTCAAGCAACCACAATTTGGACTGTGAACCTGAATGCCAGTTGAACTTAATCCTCAACAGTATTCAAGTTCCAGTAATAACAGACAGTAAATAGAAATGGCTCCAAAGGAGAAGGCCCCGAACCCACTTTAAAAAGCTGGAAATAGAATCACAAACGTTAGTCTTCTTTGGTTTGGTTCACAAAACTAAGAGCCTACATTAAAGCTTTACAAAACCAGCTCATGAAGTGTCCATACATTGCACAATCTGTGAGAAAACGAACTTGGCATTTAAAAGCCAAACTTCGACTTAGGCATTTTCAACTGCACTGACAAGTGGAAAAGGAGAAAATAGGAAAATACGCAGAATGACTGGTGCATTAAAGCATTCTATTCTAATTCTTTCTCAATTATTTCCATGTTAAACTTAGATTACAAATTTAAATGTTTAGCCTTACTTTCAACATTACAAAATGATGACTTCACAGCAGAATATTCTGCCACCAGCACTATCTTTAATAATACTGCACTCTGTAGTAAGACTTAGGTAACATGCTATTGCTGCATAAGGCAAAATGTTATCTATCCACCTCGATGTCTAGCACTGTAGAGTCAGTACCAGTTCAATCAGTGGCAAAAATCCCAGGAAATTCAGAAAATCCATTTGCATTTACCATGTATTTTATGTGCACTTCTGTTTTCTTGCCATTTTGCAGAGGAAATTCAAGGGGCTTTGGTTTTTGTTTTTCATAAAAGGAGAATTTTTTCAGGGAAGTCCGTATGGAAGTTTTATGAACAGAAGAATATTAATTTAATCCATGTGATATTTATTTCTTGTCTGTGATTCTGTGATTTTGCACATCTTGCAATCATATATCCAGAAAGGCAGGATGTCTTTCTCAACTGTTGAAATTTATTACAAAATTAAGTGGCTTTAACCTTAATGAAATACTTAAAGTGTGTCAGTGTACACTGATGTATTTACTGCACAAAGAAATTATTTTTCAAGGTAGTAAAAAGTCCATACAGACAGTGAATGGCAAAGTCAGTGGCATTTATTTGATATTATAGTGGGAACCTTTTATAACCTTTTGCTTTCTAATCACTTTAGTCACTGGAACCCTCTTGCCAAGATAAAGTGTCTAAGTATAATTCTAGGGTGTTCCCAAAATTTTAGGGTCAGATGTGTATTGACAAAAGTATTATTTGCTTTCTGAACTGAGAATGTGACTTGCAAATGAAGGAAAAATCTGATTCACAGTAATGGTGAAGTGAAGGATTTTACTTCTGATTTGTGTATAGCTAGTATTAAGAGCACTCTAGTCCAAACAGAAAACAAAATTAATTTTCTCCTGTAAAGAAAACAAAATTTAAATATTATTCTGCTGGTATCTTTTTTTGAAGAACATTTACAAAACATTTACAAAACACCTCTAAAAGAAGATGCATGGGTTTTCTATATGCGTGTTAAGTACGACTTTCTGAGCTTTCTTGGGTTTTTTTAAGTAACATTTGTCACTTTTAAAGATGTCAAACAAATCATCTCTTTTAAACACACAGCTGTGAGTTTACTGCAGCAGGTCATCTATTGATGTAGCTGCCTTTGTTTACACCAGATAGTTTAGTAGAACATATTACTAATTAGCTATCACAATTACATTGCTATGGGTTCGTCACAGAATAAAAGAATACAAATTTCAATTTTCTATTGAGTTGCATCAAAAATACCAAGTGGGCAACACCATATGCTTATACACACAAAATCAGAAAAAAAAAAATCCCAAGGCATTGGCAGTCATTGTCCCAGGGTCCCCATTTTATTTTTTTGTTCTAGCACATTCCCCTTTTGCAACGTCATGTGTTTTACTATGTATTTATTTAAGGGGCCTTCCCTCTGTATTTTGTGTTTCCTTACTCAATTCAATCATTTACATTAGGAAATATGAGGAAAACAAAATATCTGGAAATTAAAAATCTTTTTCAGATAGTTTCATCTTTCATCTATCAATTTTCTCTATAGTGTAATGGACTTCTTTGTGTATCATAACAACAAAAAGGATTGTATCAAATGAAAGGAGGGAAATTTTAAACAGCTTGAGTCTAGACTATGTTGCACATCAACTGCAATGATGATATTAGAATAAAAAGGTTTATTTTCATAGTACCTTACACTCACTGTTCAAAGGTTCAAGAAATTCAAGTAATGGAAGAGTCAGGCTGATCTCAGTGTTAGTCATGGAATTAGTAACAGGGATATGGAGAACGTACTGGTTACACAACTGCTATTAAAGTTACCGGTAGTCCTTACACTGATAGTGGAGTTAGGTATGGCATGAAAGAATATTCTCACAGCATAGAAAAAAAACCTGAACTGGTGATTTTATTCTTACAATGACTGATGATGCAGTAAAGAGTTGAAATTCAAGTATTCTTCTTACCTATTTCTTACACGTTTTGGATGACTGCTCATTCTTAGACTTTAGAGAAAATTCAGTGTTCAAACAAAAACAAGCCAGCTTCTATCATTTGCTTGTAAATCATGACTTTTTAGTGATTAAACGTGAGTTCAGAGATTAAAACATATTCCGCAGAATGATTCCTTTCTCTCTAGGTTATTTGAGTGATGATGGTATAGGATAAATTTATAATAACTGAAAATAATTCTTTTTACTTAATTTTTGGAGATATCTGAACAGCATAATTACAATAAAAACCTAACATTCATCCCTGGCCATACTTTTATTTATCCAAAAGTTATTCCAAAGAATAATAATAAATAAATAGGATAAATAATTCCAAGACCTTGTCTTGAAGATGTCAAGAAGAATGGAGCATGTAAAATCCCTTAAATTAATTCCTTTAAAATCCTGTCACCTTTGGCTACTCTAAACAGTGAGATTCATAATCTTTTTTTCCCCAGTAAATACATAAAAATTGCATTCTTCTATGGTTAAGATTTAGAATAGCATGATATTCCCCATGGTAAAGTTTTCATAGTAGAATTACAGTCTAGGCAAATTAATGACAAGCAGAAAATGCTCCTGGGAAGTAGTGTAATTATTCTCATGATAACCCCCACAGTCTATTTGCTTTATTCCCTCTGTCTCCCAACTAAATTGTATTTCTACAAAGAACTGTTCAGTCTATGAAGGTTTACAGAAGGACTTTCAAAAGGCTTAAACTTAATTGATGTCCAAACCCTCTCAGTCTGCAAATCAATAACAAAAGACGTTTTGCCTCCTTTTTGCAAACACAGCAGACGTCTAAGTAAAATATCACCTCTGGAACAGAAGCAACTGACTTTTATGTTCTCATCACAAAAATGGAAGCTCTCCACTGGTGGCCTTTCTTATTTACACCACACACATGGCAATCTTTGACATTCATTTCCTTGAATATAAACAGAAGATACAGCCTCCCTCTCCTGAAGTTAATGAATTGAATGATAAGGTCTTTCCATATATCCCCTTAATTCAAATGCCTAATGACTCTATAGTACTTGCACATTTCTGGCAAGAAAGTGCATTAAAATTAATTTTAGATATCAGGATAAAATAGAAGATTGGTGAAATAGTACTTTTCCGCTTACTATAAAAGGACTTCTTCACATACAGCCTTAAGCTAAATTAGATATATCAATTTTAATGCATTTGACTAAAAGCCAGTTAAAATGACTGGACAACTGGAGTACAAGTTTTGTAACTAATCTACTGGATCATTTAACATGAACAGGATATTTAGTGAAAGTATAATAACAATATTAAGACTTAACAGACACCAATTTATAGATTGAAAGCTTTAGATAAAACGTGCATTCATTAGAACTCGTCAGGTGTTTCCAGGTGAGCTGTTTTGTGTTAAAAAAATACAAAACATGAAACTTTCAAGTGTACGCCAGTTTTGACAAAAAAGAGGAATTTCAAGTCATACAGAAACGCAATACTGCAGAAAAATCTTCAGGAAACTCACCTAAAATGTGAGGAACAAGCCCGTTCTGCCTGATTCAGATGGAGGACTCAAGCCTTGGCTCTCTCCAAGTCTCATGGATTAAGGAACTGTTCTGGTGTAAAAGATTGGGCTTTTTTTCATTCTGTTTTCCTGGAAAATACCTGAAGTTCCTGGAAAAATGTGCATAATATTTGTTTGTCTTACTGTGAGATGAGAATTTATAATTTTTAAAATTTTGAAAATGGGAGAACACAGCTTCTTCTCCAGCTCTGATATTATTCTGTGCTGAACTACTGTTTATGAGACTTGCTTGGTGTGCATTGCTGTCTTAGCATTTGGTTTCCTGTAAAGTCTTGAGTCCCAAAATATAAAAACTGAGGAAAAAAGGACCCTCCCAAATGTGATGAAAATTTAAGGTTTCTATTCTATCGTTGTTGTTGTTAATATGAACTTCAGCAAGGGAGTGTTCTTAATTTTTTTTTTTAGATTTAACTTTTCATATAAATTTGATCCCAAGAAGGTGAGAATCTGAGTATCTTATATGATGAAATCTTGCTTGTCTCCAGAGCAAACAAAAAGTAAAGTAATACTGTACAGCCAAAACACTTCAATCCATTTTTTTGTAGCTTACTTAAAAGCTGAAGAATTGTTTTCCTAGACATCTGACAGCTACTCCATTAAAACTTGGTGAAGTTCCTACTCAGGGCCTTTTTGCAGCTTCTCTTTGGGGTTAGATGGAATCTGCCATTTCTCTGCTTGTATGGTCAGTGATAAAAACTTTCAGTCACTCTCCAGAGTTTGCATCTTATTATTATTTTGTAATGGAAACCTTTTGGTCTTTGCATGGTGTCCAGTTTTGAAATTCAGGTTCAATGTAGCAGATACTGTTGATAACACCTCATGCTTTAGGCAAAACAAATTTTGAATAAAATCTATAGACTTCCCACAAGCTTTTCAGTTTGCTTAGCTCCTGTTACATCAAAAAGAAATTGTGGATCTGGGCCTTGATAAAATGTGAAAAAAGTGCTCTGGCCTGTAATAGCTGCAGGGTGAGAATAAGTGAGCAAAATAGTCCTTTCTTACCCTGAAATCTTTCAGTACATGTAACTGTAAAACAGAATGCTGGGCAAGACAAGGATGACACGTTGCTGTTCATCACAAAATGAACAGCTTCCTGCAGAGTCTCTTTATTCAAAACTGTCAGCATTTCCACTCTGTTTCAATAAAGATGTGAACTGCATGTTTCATAAATAACCTTAAATGAGAAAAAAAGAAAAAAGCCACAAACTGAATTTTATACAGGTATGAAGGATATTGGATTGGTAGCAGAATACAGAAAGAGCTGCTCCCTCCATCTCTATGTGTAATTTTTTGGCATAATCAAGCACTGAAAAAGAACTCCACAATTCTATCCATTAGCAGGCTAAACAGAAACCCCCTGCAAATTCATACAAATAAAAATGTCATTCATTGGAAACAAGATCTGCTCCACTCACATTTCTGGTGAGTATTTAGGTGGCCTGGAATGCACGGCTGAGATAAGGCAAAGAATGGGGAAGAGCATTAACATAGGCACTATTTCATAAAACTACAAGAAGTAAATCTTGAACTACCCCCTCACTGACACACACCGCATTCCATGACTGCATCCCATTCGTAACTTTCAGTGGTATCAGTAAGGGGCAATTATGTGAGGAAAGCAGTCTTATGTAAATACGATGGCAAACTACGAGGCAAGTATTTAACCTGTATCACAAACTATCCTATGACAGGCACTTAGCTGAAGAGCAGATCTTTGAGTGTTGCTAATCACTTACCATTTTGTCCGCTTTTTGAAAAAAAATGCTGAAATAAAGGTTTAAAGATCTGTAAGAATTTAGTTTAATTTTATCCATTAGAGTCATATGTCAGAAATAGAAGACTTGGTAAGGCTGAAAAAACTAGTTTCAAAATTGGGCATGAGATATTTATTTTCATCTATATCTCCTTGCAACTTAAATTCTGTTGTTGTATTTTACTATTTGATGATGTGGGCGTGTAGTAGGAGTTGCAGCCTCGATCCTTTGAGCTTGCCTGTCCTCTTGCAACACTTGCATTCTCAGCTCCTCCACGTCTGTCGGAATCCCAGTCTCCTATACAAAAGCAAACGTAGTACATGTCTGATCAAATGCCTTAAATGTAGTTTGTTGGCTAATTCCTATTTTCACCATGCTGATTGGCTCTATAATATTTTAGTGGACAGCAGTACAAATATCATGGCCATACTGGCAAACTCCTGGGCTGTAAAGAAGCAGCAGAGCAGACAAAAGTGCCAGCTAGCTGGCATATGGTCCCTCCTTTGATATTCTGAAGTAATCTTACAGTCCTTACAAAACAGAGGACTTGTGAGTGCAGGAAATACAGACCAGACAAGGAAAAAGCACTATATATGTCTAATTTTTCATAACAGCACACAATTTGAAACTGCACAATAATGCCCAAAATTGCAAATGTTCTCCAGTAATGGCTTGCTGTCAATATACAAGCAGCTCAAATTCCAGACTGAATGCTCTCTTGTTTCCCTTGATGTTAATAGAACAGAAAATTAAGTTTAACGAAGTTGATTATCGGTGACAATTCTACAACAAAAAAACAAAAGGAAAAGGAATGAAGCAGTTATGTATTTCTGGGCAACTAATGTGTGGCACCTGATCATGATTTTCAAAAATGACAAAGCCTTGAAGTTCTCACTACCCTTATGTGAAGTTGTGATAAGTTAGCATTTCTACAGACTAGGATCATGGTATTGCCAGTTTGCAGCTTAAATGTAAATGGATCCAGAACAGTGGCCATTTGGGAAATTTTTGCTTTTACATGCAAATCACCAAGCAGCCCTTAGCCCAGCTGCTTGAGAGCCCCATATTTTATAAACATTCATATTTCAACTCACTTGGTGTTTCAGAGAATTTATGCTCATTGATTTACTGTACTTAAAAGGCAATGTTTGAGCTATTGAGTTTTTACGTATTTTTATCCGTTGCTGTCAATGTTGTATGAATGCTTCTACAGCTGGCATTATTTATACAGTTATGTAAACTATGGCTAGGCTTCGTTTCCCAAGTTGAGGTTCTGAAGTAGATGGTAGAACTGGCTCAAAAAGAAAAGGAAAGGAAAAAAACCAAACAAATCCCCAAGAACACACTCCTTCCTCCTTCAGATCATTGCAATTTTCTGGATAGCGTACAACATTTTTACACAGATCTTCTGATGCAAGTTGCCATCTTGATAGAAATCAGTCCCACCAACCTATACCAATGCAGCTTTTAGGGACAGACTTGGCTATACACTATGGCTATGCGTCAGATATCCTACTACTTGTTCCATGAGTGAGGTCCTGTAGACGGGACAGGAAAACAGAGCTCGGTTTCTTTACTGCAGGGAGGGTTTTTTTGTTGTTGGTGTTTGGCTTGTTTGTTTGTTTGGTTGGTTTTGTTCTCATTTGGTTTACCCCCCAAAGAAGCCTCTCTGTAGGAAAGTTAAGCCAATAAATGCCCTCAGTAGTAACCCTACAATCTGTTGCACATCAAATACATCTCTATTTATCATGAGGAAAGTTACTGGAAAGATCAGTGGCGTAGTCTTTCCTTGTGTTGTCACCTCCTGTCCTACTGCACGGGAACCCTTGGGTAGACACACACTCTTATTATTAGGCTTTTGAAAATGTCTGTTTTCCACTTCCTTGTGTTCTTGAAGTGTCTGGAGTCCTCAGCACACACGATCCTCAGCAGCAGGGAGCAGGCCACGTTTGTTTCTTTACTTATCACCTCTGCTTTCCTGAAGAGGGACATGTTCTCAGCGTGAACAGTCATGGGGGGTACTCTACAACTACAGTCTTCATTGCAAAGCCACCATAGTCCACTATCTTTGGTTACTTAAGTATTCATTATCTTAAATTGTATTACTTAATTTGATTCTTTAAGAACATGTAATTACTGTTCTAATGATAGATAGCACAAGCAGTGCAAGCAGCCTGACACTTTCTGTTATAACCCTCTGTTTTCAGTCATTTGCTAACGTTCATAAATAAATCATTTGAGTACTAGAACTGTGATGTTTACTGTCACACACTGACTAACTTTCGGGACTACTTGCAACCAAAACTGCAAGAAAGTAAAATGCAAAAAAGCAAAATTAATCCTTAGGGACCTGAGTACAACAGCTCCGGGTATATTGAACTACAAGGAATCCCAAAGCAATTCTGCGAAGGCCATGCAGTTAATCTTTCTGATACATGCTTTTTTCAAATTGATTATGTTTCATGCACTTTTTATGCACCAACCTGTTACACTTTTCCCAACTCAGTCAGTAGTACTGGAATAATCTACTGGGAACACTTTGATCAAATAAACTGCATAGACCTATTGTTGAATTTCTCTTGAAAATACATGCATTGTAGATGTAAGAAAGCCTGTTGTATTTAAAATCATAGACTAGAGCACATGCTCTTTTACTGGAGGCTACGACTGCATGCTAAATGGGAAGGGGATCTGGACAGACACAGGTGTGTTGGGAGGGAATACAGTGATAGAAGGAGTAACACAGGACTGTACTATATGTAGAATATCCTCTCTACTACTCCTTTGTTCCTTTCAATTCTATGGAGGTTATTTTAATGGCAGCTGAAATCCAAGATGTGCATCCCTATTGTGGCTATACGGTAAATATTTGGAGTTATTTTTGTTTCTGTATAATGGCAAATGACACCTGTCACATCCAAATGCAGGACACTATTGGGAAATACTCTGAGCTGGACTATACCCATTGTCGAGAGAGTATTCTGCCTCTAAAGGTGGATATTTCTAATTGAATAAGAAGAATTTGTGATGAATCTCCTGAAGGATATTTTCAGACAAAACTGCAAAGAAAACTACACAACCCTTCCTCACCCAACCTGAAGATTATAAGGTTAGTTTGATCCTAATTTATCTCTGGACAGCCAACTTATTCCAGCAAGGTTTGTTGCAAAATATCTAAAGGTGCAATAGTACATGGAATAAAAATAACCACTCCTGCCTTTGTCAGCACATCACTTTCTGAGCCGTACTAAGCAGCCAGCCTTACAGTGGAATACTGGAGAGTTACCCAGTGCCACACTACTTACACATGCAAAATTTAAAAATATTTTGTGATTTACTTTGAGTAAATTTTGTTCTTAAATGTAGGTTTTGTTAATTCTGAACTTTTAACCCTTCAACAAAGCCACTTCCAGTTCAGAGAAACTCCAGATGCAGCTAGGGCAGTACTTGACAACAGAGGCTGATAATCTAAATTTGAGACTTTTACAATGCCTTCGTATGTGGTCAGTGGCCTTGCAAACCAAGAGACCACACACATGCAAACAGAGGCTCTCATAATTGCCTAACATTTTCACCACCTGTTCTGAAGCCATGTTATCAGATGTGAAGGAACCAGTAAAAAACAGTTTATAAGCTATAAATGGAAGCAGCTATGTCAGAGAGCTGATAAACATTTCAGTGCAAATTATTTGTGTAGCAGACTATGTAATTTACACAACACTAACCTTTTTTAAAGTACTGGTTTCAAGTTACAGGATGTCACGGTTACTGTTTTGGGGTGTGGGGTATGTGTGTTGGGGGGGCAAAGGAGAATGCGGGCAGGTGATATTTCTTGTTTAACAGATCACGTCAGAGACAATGCTATCTTTTCCTTGCCTTTTCTTCTTCATCTTTACCCCAGACTACTGCCTAAGTGTGCCTAAGCTTGGCTTAGTTTAGAAAAAATTCATGAGGGTGCCTACAACACTAAGTCATTTCATAGCCTTGAGAGACGTCCACTTAGTGTGGAAATGCTGATACCTCTATCTCCAGTGATGTCAACAAACTTACTCTTAGAGAAAAAGGTAACCTTTCCCACACTAGTAGTTTAAATGGACTAAAACTAAGCAGAAAAATAAATCTTGTATACATGACTCAGGTGAATATGAAGAGGAAGGTATCTCCAGATCCAATTACAGCTAGACAATTCCTACATTATTCCCTAACAGCATTTGCTTTAGAACTTATTTTAGTAGTAGCACCTCTGTCACTGCTGATCTGAATGAAAATTATTTGGATATTGGTGTGATGCGATGTAAATACAGTGTTCATCAGGAATATGTTGAATATATTGTGAATATCAGCCTTATTTTCCTCTGACTTCAATCCATTCCAATTTGTTACTTAAGCACCAAAGTCAGAACTGATTTCCAAGAAAGAAGAAAAAGACAAGCTGTTGCATACATGCTGTTAACCCTGTTGTCTTCGCATATTTCATTCAAGAAAAATTTGACAGAATTTTAGTTTTTGTTTTCAGTGGACTTATCCTTGAAATTGTACTCATATCTACCGCCTCCTGCTGTTTTTGTTGTAAAATGTCAGGGCTGTGGGTTCTTGCCTGTAACACTCTTTTATCAGTAAGATTATATTTTAAAAAACAGAGAAAGTTTGATGTTGTAAGTCTACTAGTCAAAACTTCTTTGTGATACAGAGGCATTTACCATAAACCCTTGACAACTAAAACTGGTAAAAATTATGCTGAAGAATTTTCCATAAATTCCTTACCACATCAGGTTTAGAGTTTCAGCCCCTCCAAAGTCATCCTTCTATATGTGATAAAACTATTCTCACCTGGAAATCTTGTGACAGCTGTAATTTGTAGTTACATGACTCTGCAGACATCCAGTGACAAACAGTCAAGGTTAGTGCAATTTAGCACTGAAAGTATTCCTTACTGTTACATGTTATCAGCTATGATAAATTGTTTTTCATTCCTTAGGCAGAGCGTGAGTATTGGTATTAGCATTTAGCAAACAGCCACTCACTGGTGGAGCACTGCACAGTGTTTCAACACCACATTTATTTGTGATGACTGCTTGAAAATTTCATTAGGAACTAAATTCACAAGTTTTACTTTCAGATCATCGTCCAGACAACCTAAAAAGTGTTATGATATAGAAATCTATTATGTATCCATATTTTACAATTTTGGGCAATTTTAGTACTGTTATCTCAAAAGAATTATTGCAGAATAAGAAACAAAACCAGAGGAGGGTAACAAGAATGAAGAGTGGTATGAAACAGTGGTCATACAGGAAAAGTTGAGTAAAAAGTTTTTCTTCAGTTTGGGAAGTGAGAATTGAGGCAGGATGAGGGAAGGGGAAAGAAATCACAGAGGCCGATGAAATTATTACTGTAGTGAAGAGGCCTAAAAAAGGATCTAATAAAATTAGCAACAGGGACATCCAGTGAAATTATCATACACGGACTTAATACTAGCAGAAGAAGTACTGACTTTCTCCACATCTCCAAGCTGTGCAGCTTGGAGGCTTGAGACACAAATGTCTCAAACACTGGCTGTGGGAGGCTGCCCAATGTACAGGAGGAACAGTTACCCTATTCTCACCATAAATACACCTGACACTTTCCAAGACTATCTGTGGGGCTAGGCGGACTTGGGTCCAGTCTGCTGCAGCAATTCTGTAAGTTACATTGTTTTGCAATGGTGGTAATACTGCTTTCCAGTGTGGAAAATCTCTATTTTGCGCTAATTAGCTGAGGAATGAAAGTTTGGGACTTTGTGCCTGCAGAGATCACAGAAGCCTCTTACTGGTTTTCCAAGTTAAAGCTCTTGTGCTATGCTAATCTTTCTAATAACAGCAGTACTTTCTCTTCAGTTGAACTTCAGTTTTCCTGGAAAAGAGGTATTTTTCCATTAGCAAAGCCTCTTTCTAAAACAGTTACAAAATAAGACAAAGTTTTTGGCACGATAGGCTCATTTACAGGCTATAAATGAAGTGTGAAAATTGCTGAAACCTGTTACTTTTATTGCAAATATTTCATATGTTTCTAACAGAACACATTCAGTTGTACCAGGCAATATGTTTTGAGGAAACAACCTGAAGGTCTCAGAACTTTAAAAAGAGAACTTTAAAAACTATTGCTTGGCAAATCTTTCTTTTTTTTTTTAAAGGTGGCTCATATCTGAACTTTGAGTGATGTTCGGTCTTCTTCTATCCACTGCCTCTCCCTTCTTGCTGCTTCTTCCACCAGCTTAAACCCCACGATGCTTCCTAAGAAGGGTATCTTCTACTTTTGCTGATGGCTGACTGCATTTTGAAAATGTTTGTCTTATTTGGTCATGAATCTCAAAATCTCCAGAATGCATTGCACCATTTCTGGTGGGTATATCCTCTGTGGCTTTGGTGAAGCTCTGGAAATTTGCTTCAAGAGCACTCAGGCAGCGAGTACTGAACCCACACAGATGTCAGTATAACCTGGTAAAAGTCAGGTGGAAGGGAGCTTGGAAACTTAATGACGTTTCTGAAACACAAGCAAAGTTTTGCACTTATTTTGTTATGCAGTCAGACCAATTCTTACTTCTTAAACAACTTAATTTCTCACTACTGTGTGCACCAACAAGTGGGGAAAAAGCCAAATCCCAGTCCAACCGAAGCAAATATCCCTTGTATGTCCAGAATTTTTCATAATCCAACCTGGATGCAAGTCTGTGTTCTTGGATATGCAGTTGCAGAAAAGAATTCATAACAAACACTAAATTCTTATGGTTGTGAATTGGAAATAGATGGATGCAGATCATCAGCTTGAATCCAGGCCAGGATGGCTGTCACTGAAGCTAATTATGTCATGGGAACAATTGTGTAGTCTGTTAAAGATGGGTTGAGGAGTACAGAAAGCTTTTCATTACCCAAAAGTACGTGGAGATTATTGCTGGAGGAGGAATACTATGACTTAATTTCTCTTTCAGCCCTTCTTAGCATTCAGCTCAGCAAAGCACTAACCTTTACTGAAGTGTTATAGGGATGCATTCAGGGACAGACTCCACTGGATTTAGTCAGAAAGGATGCCAAATAATGGAGCGGTACCTTACAAACTCTTGGGATGTTACTTGTGTTCAGAAAGAATACAGGCATCGTGAACTTTAAAGAAAATTAATTGCTTGCACTTTTCCCTGTTTTTCTTCAGGTGGTTGGGAACAGCTTGTCACTGTCGAGTTTGGAGCTCTCTGGTCATCTGAACGGCGAGGCAGAACTAGCACATTGCTACCAATGCGTGACACAGTGTGGCTGAGCAGACTGGCAGCAGATGGCTTACTATGGCCCTTCAGACTGGGTGTTGCAAACCGCTGTAGTAAAAGCATGTAACACATGAGGAATAACTACATTTGCTATGAGCACTCCAGAGTGCTAGTGACACTTTCATGCATGGTCTGTTGTTGTCTATAACTCTAATTCTTAGTCAATAATAATTCAGCAAAGTTTGCCTGCTTGTATCAGCAGGCAAAAAAATTAAGTCCGTAAGTACATACATCACAGGCACATTAAGTATATCTCTCTCTCCCCCTCTAAACATCATACCTCTTTCACGAATTTCAGTCTGAGTATTTTTCCTTTTTCTTTTTTAAATGTGTTTGCACTGAACAATGGCACAACCTTATTTACACAGACAATACAGGATGAATGCTTATTTATAAGACTAATTCTTCCTATACAGAAAGTAAATCTGGCCTTTGATATCCACGGGATATTTGTGAAGTGATCATGAACAATTTTTGCTTTCCACATTGTTCAGCTTTTTGCTTCTTCAGCTTGAACAGTAGTTTCCTATCCACTTATTGACCATCTACCCAAATTGCACTCTTTCCTCTTGTTTTTTTTTATTAGATGATGCTCTGACCTGCAGATTTTCCCAGAAATCCCATGCGGGCCATAGCTAGGCGTGGGCTTTCAGGAAGGATGTTCTGGAAAAGAAAAAGGTGCATTTTATTGACAAATTCCTTACTGTTTTTCTCGAAGTGCTGGCTATGCAGCATGAGGCCACAGGCTCAGATCTACGAGACAGCAAAGGGAGATTAGACAAGGAGGACTTGTACATGTAGAAGACACACAAAGCTTGTGTCCCACTTGACCCGCAGTTACCGATTTCAAGATTGCATGAGAAGAGTAACACAGACTAATGCTTTCTTGTGTCTCTTACTTCAGGTAGCCCTGGGAAAGCATTTGGTCACAAGAGCCGAAAACAAAATCTCTTTTTACAAATAAAAGTGATTGCGCTCCCACGTAAAGCCTTGAAACATTATGAGACTTTCCTTCTTGCAGTTGGTGTTGCTTGCCTCACGCACAACCAGCACAGCAGTACGCTGTTCAGCACTACTTCCTTTGCTAGTTACAGCAACACAACTCACACAAAGGCATGCCTAGCCTAAAGCCTCCAGGAAAGAGTTAATGATGACACACTATTACACCTGCATGGAAAAACTAAAATAGGCAGAGATATATCGCCCTTGTCTTGAAATGCCTGGAAGCCCACTTGTCCTAGAAACATTTACATGCGCAGCAAGCGTATTATGTTTATTTGTAATGTAAAGTTTGTGCTTTCCGTTTTGTTCAATCTCTTTCTCTGTTTTACATGCTTTGCTTTGTGGACATCCTCAGGGCTGCTTGAACAACAGTCATAAAAGTCCTAAAGCATTCTCTGGCACTGTGGGTGAACTGCAGATTTTTAAGCTGTTTGCTGAAACAGCCCGTGCAAAGGATTTGTTTTTGCAAGCGTTTGTGTGCATATGCGTGCATGATCCCCGTGTGTGGCCTGTGTGAATACTGAGTGCCATTTACCCTGCAGGCTCTCTAAACCACCCTCTCTGCCTGTGTAGAAAACATCTCCCTGCTGTATCTAAGCAGAATTAAAACAGTTATTTGTCCATTCTTTCCTTTATATACACCCACTCTGGCCCCCAGTGGACCCGCCTCTGCAGTTCTGCTCCACGTTCCGAGCGGCAGCTGAAAGTCCTCTCCTGTTACCGCACAGGCACAGCAAGCTGAGAAGAGAAGCAAGGAAGAAGGCACCAGAGGCTTACGGCCGCTCTCCATCCTGTGCAGCAACCACCCCAAACTCCTTCTCCATCACACCAACACTCACTGAAGCTGCCTTTCCACACCTGTTCCTCCCTTCTGCACCCTATTGCTATTCCGTTTATTACATCTCCCTCGCTCGTGCCACTCTTTTCCAGAACTTTTCACTGATTTAGGTCTCTGATTCCTCAGACCCTGTGTGGCTGAACTTCTTACAGAGTTATGTGGGAGCTCTGCTTCACGGGCCGTGCAAACACTGTATTTCTTTATCGTATTAAGCTGTTCCTTCCAAATAAATAAGAAAGACAGGAAATAAAACTATCACAAACTAATAGCTTACAGAACCACTCTCTTGACATGATTGCTATAAAACTCAAGAAGTGATTTGTTTAATTTCTTTCTCTCATGCATGTTTGCCGCTAGCAATCTACAGAGTTCATTTACATATCAGTACAAGCAGTTTTGTACTTCACTGTAAAGCCTTGGGTCAATAATCCCATAGTCCTATAGCCTGTTTTAGAATTTAGACTAATTTTAAAAATTTAATCAAAGTATTGCTGGCATATAAATTTCACTGGCAAAAATAAGCCTTCCACTTCACTGTTCTTACACCAAAATTTAAATTTTCCCATCTTGGAATCAGAGATAATTGTTATCCACTTTATTGTGTGAAGTCAAAGAACCTAATTTCTCTTCCAGAGCACAAAACATAGTATTTGAACATTATCTTTCTTTTAATTGCATTATCACAAAAAATGGTAAGTGTTTTATCCCCATTTTTCTGCTAGGGAAACTGTGGTAGAGGGAAGATAAATGACTTCCACAAGGATTTTAGAGTCTTGCTGGTCTAATGGCTTTCCATTAGCCTATATTGCTTCCAGTTTGGGAAGGCAGAATTCTCAGATTCTTTTAATGTATTTATATTACCCACCTCAAAGCTGCTTTGAAATGATTAAGCACATGGCCAGGAACCACAAGTTCTTCCTCCTTCCAAAGCTGGATGCTCATCATATTTTACTACTATTTCAAACTCTGCACACAGCACTTACTTTTGTGAGTGAGGAAAAAAAGAGCTAGAAAGCGTGAGGAATCCACAGCCATACAACAAATCAGTACCCATATTTCCACTTCCCAATACAATGCAGACTGCAGTAGACCACAGTACCTGCTAGTGAAACTGCATCAATACGTTTAGTGGAGATTTAGGTCCTTCCATCATTCACCTCAGCGGACCCCAAACTTCCCCTTTTCTCTTAACTTTATGTAACACAGGATGTACTTACCCATCTACATTTAAAGTGGTCTGTGTTTGTGTACCTTCATACTGATGACACTTCGGGTCTTTACTTCAGACATCTCTGCTTACAAAGACCCAGAAGATGTCACCATGGAGAATCACAGAATCACAGAATAGTAGGGGTTGGAAGGGACCTCTGTGGGTCATCTAGTCCAACCCCCCTGCTGAAGCAGGGTCACCTACAGTAGGCTGCACAGGACCTTGTCCAGGCGGGTCTTGAA
>Ga0065711_1028881_pt1 | contig 38723 bp, 23 predicted proteins | sample Hoacrofraction12_FD_59098 | JGI IMG/M metagenome (GOLD analysis project Ga0065711, IMG submission 59098) | Hoatzin crop microbial communities from Cojedes, Venezuela - Epithelial fraction 12 v2 (version 2) | ecosystem: Host-associated > Birds > Digestive system > Esophagus > Crop | place...
CCTGTGCAGCCTACTGTAGGTGACCCTGCTTCGGCAGGGGGGTTGGACTAGATGACCCACAGAGGTCCCTTCCAACCCCTACTATTCTGTGATTCTGTGATTCTGTTAAAAACTACTAAATCACTAAAGGGACTGATCAAAAGAAAAAGTATTATGTGCTGTGGTGCAGTGCATGGTTAAAGTGGTGATGATAGCCACATAAATAGACAACAGCATTTGCAGGACAGGGTACTTTTAAATTCGTGGGACATAAATCAAACATACCATGACACTCACTTTGACCCTGCAGACTACTTAAACAGGATAAGCTAAGACAAGTTACCAACAGCCAAAGAAAGGATGAGGGAGATGCTAAGAAGAAAGGAGAGTTCTTGGAATACATCAGCTATCAGGCAGTGGCCTGAAAGAGGAGGGAATGTGCATTTGATGGAAAAAAACCCCCAGTATGTGTTTTCAGGTGAAACTTAAAAATCAGTTGATGCCAACTAAAGCTGTTTGGGAATTTCTGGGTGAAGAAATTTGGATAGTAAAGTGTCAGTATATCCGAACTTTTTTGTAGTGTCAGTTTTAATGACATTTTGCATGAGCTCTTTCAGATGGGATGACGAAGAATCTTGCTTTCTGTTTCTCAATCTTGTCAAATAAAATACTGTCACATTATAGCGAAGTTCCTCAAATCAAGGTGGTCACACTTGAAATACTTCGTCTGGGATCACCTTGCTATTGGGGATGCTGGGTGGCTACTGGAGATCTACAAGGCTTAGGGACCCCCTAAAAGACAGATGCTCCTTGAGGGAAGTCTGTCGACTTTCATGTTGTTCCATGCCTTTACAAAGTGCTTGGGGAACCCTTAGCAAAGCAATGACATCCCCAGAGGCAAGATGTTGTAATCCTAGATATGTGACAACTTCAGGAAAATCTCATAAAAAATCAAACATTGATATGGTTCTGTTATTGTAAATCTCAAAAATGAAGTGAGAAAATTAAGCTGTCACCTTTCTCCCCCTCTCCACCACAGGCTGTTGTGAGTTAAACACAATATTAAATAAAGAAATGCAGTATAAAATCCAGAAGTAAAGCTTAGCAATTCTCTCAGTGCTGCGAAATTTGCTTTATAGATGACTTTCCACTCCTCTCACCCCCCTCTGATTCCAGAGCACTATGCATGCTGGCAGCGAAGACTTTTTTTGTTGGAGTGCCAAAGTTGAAATCACTAGCGACTTTTAAGTGGAAAAAATGAAATGGATCCATTTGTTTCATGGGGATGACGCGTATCCTGTGAGAAGCACTTGGAGCTGAAATTTAAGGCAGACTGTACTGGCTTTTAGCTGAGGGAGGTGATTAGGGAGATGGATATTATTGCCTTGGTTTTTAATGTCTTGGCTCTGTTGTGCATATAGACAGTTGTCATTTTCCTCAGAGATGTTTATGGACAAAGTACGGAACTTGCTTTTGCTGCTAGCGCCTGGAAAGTGCCTGGGAAGTGCTAAGTCTGGAGGTTTGCATGTGGGAACTGGTAGACTGAGGTTCTAATTCTGGCTAGCCACATAGTAGGGTGTTTAATTTGTGTTAGAAGAGCCCATAAGAGGAACGCAGCAGTTGTCTTTCAAAGAAATATTCCATCTTTGCTAAGGTCGTGATCAAGGAGACCAGAAAAGCAAACACCTGACCTTGTCTGGGTTTTGTAGGAGCTGCAGTTAGATTTAGGGTCCAGCCTCGTTCCTATGCCCCCGTGATGTCTGAAGAGTCCTGCCTTTTGACCTGTCCCTTGCAGTACTCCTGGTGGTTATTACCTGCTCTGAACCTTCTTATGTTCAGATGCTGATATTCACTGCACTAAGTTCTGCTCAACTGAGACATCTTTACCAGACTGATGGCTTTGCTGGGATTAGGTACCAGCAAACTCATTAATCCTGTAGGGATTGATAGATGGTGAGCCCTTTTATGCTGGCAAAAACACGTCCAACCCATTCAATAAGATATAATGGCTTTCAGTTACGCTTGATCAGAAGCAAAACTCTAAACCATTTTGCCTTATATCAGAAATTACTAACAAATCTTGATTTTTTCTTTTTTTCTCGTTTTCGTATTTAACTTGTCTTATTGAAGTTCAGCTGTATTGAAATTAGAGATGTAGCACAAATGATGTAGCTCAGCTTCAGAATCATTGCACTTCACCAGCATCTCTCTACAAGTATTTATCATATGTACCTATGCACACAAAGCATTCAGTCTTGGGACAGGTCTCTCCTGTGAGAGGGGAAAATTTAAATTCCCTGAGCTCAATGCTGTTGCTCGTGCAGTTTGTCTGTTCTCCTCCCTCAATCAACTTTTTTTTGCCTGGAATAGAAAACTGTAAGTTGTCATAGGAAATGCTTGCTTGTCGTTTATTATCCTGCAATAAGATTCTGAAAAATCATAGTTAATCTGATTTGTGAAATTGAAAAGTATTATAGGTCAGGAGGAAACAAACAGTCCAAATTTTTGAGAAACGCATAAGAAAAGTCAGCAAGCGAATGTGAACCGCAGCTCCGAATTCATGTGAAATACGGGGTGACGGGCTGCTAGCCATGGTTGGATCAGCTAGAGCTGGTCACTTTGACCTTAGCAGAACTACACCCCTCTGTAGCAGGCTGAGCCACGTGCATGGTGGGGTCATTTCGGGCAGGTAGCATTCTGCTCTTTTGGGAGACAGTTCTCTGAAGGTGTCACTACCTTCACCCTTAGCTTGAATCACTTGCTTGAAAATGTGTCTGCTGCAAAAAGGCCTGCAGCCAGTTCATTTGGATTTTCAAAAGCAACGACTGAGTGGTATGACAGCGTGCTTGCCTTGCTCCAGTTTTTTCTTTCTGATGTGTAATTGCTTTGCATATTTATGTAGTTGAGTTTGAATCCCGTGGAATTTTGTGGCCATGGCTGGATCTCTCCTGCGTTATTTGTAGCCTTTTGTCAGTGCTGTCTCAGATTTATCATAGCAGTCTTTGTAATAATTACATCCAGTTCCTTTTGATTACTTTTAATCAGAGATGTGAAGTGTCTTGCCTGAAGTTATGTGGGAGACCAGATGGATAGTAGTATGGACTTGGAAGTTGCTATGCTTCACAGCAGCTGGTCTGTCCTCCCGCCCTAGCAAAGCAAGTACCTTGCACCATCTTCAAAGTTAAACTTTCTTGCAGTTTAACTTTTAGTATGTTTAGATTACCTGCTGCATTCTGGAAAACATGCCAGCTACTCATATTTAGTATTTAATAAAAAAATAAATGCAGTAACTCCTTCTATATTTTAGTAGATCTGAAAGTTGGAAGAGATATTTAGACAATTTCATCAATCTTTGTATACATTCATACAGTTTCACTCAGTTTCTTCCCTCTGAGTCCAACTACTTGGGTTTGACCAAAGTACATCTTTAGCAGGATACATAGTCTTAATTTCCTAATGTTTTACTAAAAGTAACAGTCCAAAAGCAGGTTAGCATTTTGTCCAAATTTGAATGAATTTGTCGAATTTTTGCTTTCACTGTACCTCCACAAAAACTTCTTCTGTAACATGGATGTTAAGCGTTTTGGTGGGTACCCTGAGTGGAAAAATAGGGTCAAAATGCAGTGTAGTATCTCCCTCCCTTGGAGACAGACTGCTTTGCCTTTGGGACTGGCTCTGGAGCTTCGTCTTTCAGCATCCTTCACTCTGTTATTTGGTACCTCTAGTCCAGTGATGTGATCTCCTGGAGACACCGCTCTTTGGGACTTTTGTGTACACACCGTTATCTAAAACCAGGCTGAGCTCTTCCACCTGTGTGGGCTGCCTGCTTGCCGGCGGAGTGTCTGTAGGTGTAAGGTCTCCGGGGTCACATTTTTCTCCACCTGAGGTAGGAATAAGCTTTGCTGAAGTAAATGGAAAGCAAAGGCAAAACAAGTCTTTGGAAACTCCTATCTGCTTGTTCCGCCAATGGAGGTCTCTGTGGTTTGCTGTTTGGGAGATTTCCAGCAGGGCTGCGTTATGTGATACACACTCAACACCAGCCCTGCAGCTGCTTTGTTACAGAGCTGTGCTGATCTGCTGTCCTCCACTGCTTTTCCCTCATGGCCGCAGCACAGTGCGATGGCTTGGGCTTGCTGCCTTGTACAGGACCACTTCTCTGCAGAGCTTGGTGCGGAGCTTGATGTTTGCAGGTGCTGCCCAGCATCTTTTCCAGAGCTGGGCCCTGCAGGACGGTAGCTGGGAGAGGTCCATGCCGGGGCAGGGTCTCCTCGTAGAAAGCCGACGCTGGAGAAGGTTTATCCTGAAGGACTGCAGCCTCTGGTAACCCACGAGCTTTTTCATCTGATTTCCCCCTGTCCCACTGAGGAGGGGAATTGAGAGAGCAGCTGGGTGGGGGTCTGGCAGTTGACTAAGATCAACCCGCCACAACAGGCTCTAAAAGTCACCCAAGTTATATCTCGTCAGCCAGACCACCCCCAGATGCCCATAGACTCTCTCTGGGCTCTTAAACGAGAAGTGGAAAGGACTGGATGTTTCTCCAGACACTCACAGGCAGAATCAGCTTTTCTGCAGTTCCAGCAGGAACCTAGGAGCCCAACTCGTGCTGAAAACCAATAGATTTGAGGCTTCTGAGTCTCTTAAGTCCTTCTGAAAAGCTTCTCTATAGCCCAAAGCTAGCATTACAGTTAATAGGACCAGAAACAAAGCCCCACCCTTTATAGTCTTTCTATAATTTGTCCTTTCACACTAAGAACTGAAGGATGGATACATCTGAAAACCAAGAAGAATGAAGATGAGAGCCAGCAGACGGCATCCCTTGGGAAGTCCTGTACTTTCTCACTGTAATGCTACGAGTAGCCATGAGGAAGCATGGACAGGTAGGGCTGAGCTCGCCATATAGCAGTGCTGGCACATGCAGCAGTGCCTGCTGCTTGCATATGGTGGAAAAATCATGATGCGTCTCCAATTCCTCCGGGCAAAGAAGATGCTGTAAATAACATGGCCAAGTTTCAAGCTCTCACAGTACAGTGGGAAGAGATCCAGGCTCTTCTGGTGTCAGGAAGGAGAGCAAAAACACATTTTATGCAACCTAGGGGGGAAAGAGAAGCAAAGCTGCCCCAGCTGGAGTTGTTAGCTCGGGGAGGGGCAGCCATTTGGCTCCCATTAAAAGTGGCAAGATCTGAAGGAGAAATAGTTCCCTATTGGAACTTGGTGAATGTGCGTTGGTGGGCTCTGTTGTTCACCCTGGGAAGGACTGATGCCACGCCAAAGTCTGTTTCAGGTCTGTGCCTTAGGGCACAGCTTGCTGGTTAAACAGAACATGTGGGCAACATCCCAAAACGCAAGTAGTTTCTCTGTCCAAAGCTTGTACTGTTCCCTATAGGCTTTTCACTTATCCGGGCTTTCCCCAGTCTGAAGGAGACTGTGTTCTTCTCTCTCCATTGCTGACAGTCCATCTGGGAGTCACCTAATAGCTTCTAGGCATAGGACATGTCTCTTTTTTTCTGCTCCTTTGCACTCCTGCGCAACTCTTTGCTCTTTAAGGGCACTAATTGCAGAGCCCAAAGGGTGTTTACGCACCTCATTCCGACTTAAATTCAGTTTGGACTGTTACCTGGCATGTCATCCTGCAGTCCCAGCTGAAAGGCAGCTGGGTAGTTACAGGTACGACTGATCCCAGTTTCCCTCAAAGAAACCAGCAATCCAGTGTCAGGACAGAATATATATAGCTGAGCTTGTCTTGAGGTACAGGCATTGTAGCTTTGGCATACAGTGGTCCATATAGTTTTCAAATAATTCACAGGAGAGAATAGTTTTGTGGACTTGAATGCCCTGCATGATTTTTCTTTCAAGAAGAAAACTGGAGGTAGAGCGCTTTCCATTTGGACACAGGACTCGTCTGAAAGCTAGGCCAATGCTGTGCTAAATAAATCATCATGCCAACCGCTTATGGGTAATTAGGCATGAAGGGAATCAGCAGTCTGCTCCCTCCGTCGTGGCTCACAGACGGCGTATTTGCAATGTGCCTTTAGCTTCAAGGGCTTCAGCGCTGTGGTGCTCACAAGGAAAATGGTTCCTGCACGTAGAGCAGCCTTCAGGTACTCAGCAGCTCTATCACTAGCATTGCGGGAAGGAGATCTGCGGTGACAGTGCGTGGTTACAGCTTGAATATCTGAAGCAGTTCATGCAGCAGTTCTCTTGTAAGCTCCAGGGAGGGCTGAAACACTCGCTTATTTTGTGGACAGCTGTGGTGTTCATGTGTTCCTGTCTCTCTAGAAAGTTACCATCCCAGAGTCATGCCACGACAGTGAAGCACGCACACGCTCCTAAGGTGCTTCAGTGCTGTGTCTGTTGGTTTGGCTCCTACTTCTAGTGGCAATTCAAGCTCCTGGATGCCATGTCAAAGTGTGGACATGCCCTGTTCATCTACCTGGGCTGCAGAAATGGTGATGGAAAACTGAGGGAGACAAGAGTGTCTGAAATCAGCCCAACTGTTTGCTAAGCAAACATGTGTTTAAGCCTTGGGTTCATCAGTTCAGAGCTTTAGGGTAATTACATTTAGTCGTGAATAAAATGCACTGTCCACCTGCTGTTGATATCTGAGGCTCGATGAGCACCTCGTTGGTTTAGTTCTGGGCACAGCCAAGAAAAGTGTCTGAGAGATGGTCCAGAGATAAAATTCCAGTTTAGCTGCCTGTTAGGCAAAGGACCTGACCAAAGGAAAGCTTTGGCATATGAAGTGGAAATGTACCAAAGGGAAAAGTCTTTTGGTTAATGCATTTGGGTTTAATTAGCCTAATATGTCTGCTTTTCCAAATCTGCAGGAAACTTTCTCTGGGGATTTCCAAAATCTCTTGAAGTTCAGTACACTGGAAATACAGCACAGCTTGTTTTTGTCAACCAGTTTTGGGACTATTTTGTTTTACGATCTTGAGTGAGACCAGGAAGAACAGGGATATGTGGGCAGTTAAACAATTTGAAAAAAAAACCCACTTGCTTGCACTGGAGCGAAGGACCCACAGTGGTTCCGAAACGTATCCATGTGGATACAGTCCCAATGTGCACTATTAAAATTTGCAGTTTAAATTGGGTGTGTGTTCTAAAGGTCCGGGCCATTTGGAATCCAGAGATTTAATCTCTGTTATGGTCTATCCTGTTCAAATCAGGACCCGCAGCCCTGTGAAGTCTGGAGTTACTCAGACACTGAGGTCGCGATGGAGTTCTAACCGATTTTAAAACGCAGAGCGATATTCATTATGTTAGAGTGATAATGACCCATCCAGTTGTAATTCTGGTTAGTGCTTCTTACTCTGACAATATTATGGCTTCAGTTATTTCATTATAATTGTTACGACACTTTGTGTTTTTATGGAGGCTGTGACAAGGCAGTCGGGGCCAGCATAGACTTCATTACTAAAAGGCTACATTTCTGCTTCTATTGTGGAGGAGAATTGAGATGTGAGAGCTAAGTGTAACCTCAAGGAAAAATTGGAAAGCAACTGAAAAGCTTGAAATATAATGAAAAGCTTTAAAAATAACACATGCAATTTTGTAGAATTGCTTTTCTTCAGCAACTCCTGTGAATTTTGTGAGGAGGGGGATTTCTGCTGCAGTGTTCCAACACTCAGACACAGCAATATTGTAAATTGCAAATTGAAGTGCCAAAACCAGTCTGTCCTGTACAAGTCACTGAAGTAGACACGGGTCTTGCCTGAAAGCATTTGTAATCTAAAACCCCAGCACTGTTCCCACTGAAGGTAATGACAAAACTCCATGTGATTGCAAACGGAACAGGATTAGGCCCTAACTAAAATAAAAGGTGCTTTCCTCTCCCCCTTTTTTTTGGTCACCAGATACTCCTTACCTATGACAAGTTCAAACAACTTTTGTTCAGGAATCTAATGACCTAATTTTGTCTGAAAAACTTCTTTATGCGGTGTTCTTTCCTCACTTTAAAGCAGATTTGGAAAGACAAGATTTGAAAGAGAATTCCCGTCTGTTACTGAAGCATTTAATCATTCTTTAAAAGCCAGTGCAGTTTTATTTTCTCTGGGGAGTGAGTAGCATTAGCTGAAGCATAAAGCAAACTATACGAAGTGTAGAAAAAACTCACCCTGATGTCCTGTTTGACAAACTGACCTGCAGGTCACAACCTGAGTTTATTGATCTGTGGGGCCTTGTCTGGGTGTCGGGCATGTTTTCTGGACTTTGGTTTCAGCTGCATTCCTGACTTCTGAAAGAGTAGGGGGTGTGGATTTCTACTAGGAGTAACCACTGGGAAGGAAGTAATGTTCATTAAGTGTGCAGGCAGTGCAGGACTAAGCATGCTCAGTGAAAAAGCTTTTCTCCTTTGCCTGTCAAGCCCTATGTTTGAACTCATTCCAGAAAGCCGGATTTACTTTTCACGAAGAAACAGTACCTGGCTGGACTGCATTTTTCTTTCCCTCCTTAGTCACCGGCAGATTGGAAACAATATTCTTTTGATGATCAGTGCTCTCACAGTAATGCAATGTGCCTGCATGCAAGTGTGAATCTTGCGGTGGAGAAGGAAGACAAACTTTGCTACCTGTGAAACGAAGACTTCGTAGGTCAGTAAGAGGGGTGCAGAGAAACTAACTTTGCGAGCAGCTTGTGACTTTGAACTAATGCTTTTGTTTTTGTTTTCTGCTCTCCTGTATCCCTTCCCATCTTCAGCAGAGCTGAACTTTAGAAAAGTTTAGCAGCTTCCTGATTGTTCAGCCTCTCTGATAAGGTAAACTTGTTTTAAGTGGAAATGTTGCAAGATTTGTGGGAGCTGAGCTTTGTTTTTGAAAATTTGAGTTGCTGGTAGCATAGAGGTTTGTTTTCTTTACTTTTTCTTTTCTTTATTCTTTTTAGTGGTCCCTATAAATGCAGTCCTTTGCTTCCAGCGTGTGTGTTTTGAAAGACTGTTCCCCCCTTCTCTCCCCGCCCTCTCCCTTAGAGCTGAAAATGAGACTCGTTCTTGAATAATAAACTCTGTATGTTATCAAGCAAATCTTGTGGCTTGTTCATGTGATCATTTCCAGCCTCAGCATAGATGTTTTGCCTTTTAATGCGTTCGCAGTTCTTTCTGGAAAATGAATTGCAAAACTGTTAACAGAGGGGTGAGAGAAAGGATTTTACAGGATAACAACGTGTTTGAATGTAATACACTACTGCGCTTTTAAAGTTTTAAGTGCTCTCTACTTTTTGGTTTTAAAGACATATTTAGAACTCCTATCTCTTGAGGTTTTGGAATATTCCCAACCTTTGAAAGGGGAAGGAGAGTAATTTTTTTTGAGACTTCATGCTGCGTAATGGAGATTTTTCTGAACATAGGCCAAATGGTCAAGAAACAAAATGACCACTAAATAAGAAGTGAAATGGACTCAAATAATTAAAAACTGTCTGTAGTTAATGATTGTTTGAAGTAGGTCAGAAACATTTGGCAGTATCTGGTATTAAATTTTGTCCTCTGGTGTTCTTCAGAATGGTTATATTACTTATCAAAAGTTAGCATTTAATTTTGTAAGCGTGGAGAGTATATACAGCCTTCAGTATATGAGTTATATGAATTTCATAAACTTAAAATGGTTGAAGAAATAACTCTACATGCAAATGTAAAATCCTTGTGTTTAAAGGCTATGTATTTATTATTTGGTTATTTTAAATAAAAGTGATTTCCCATGCAAAGTAAGAGAAAAAGGTAGCAGGTTAGTCACGATGCATACTCCTAGTTACAGGATTAGAAGTGCATATTATCTTCACAAACTACTATAGGTTACGCTGCTGCTCACCACTCTCAGCTGAAAACTCTGCAGAAAAAACCCTCAGCATCTCTTCTTTGCAAAGGGCAAGAACAGAGCAAAAGTAGAAGTGACTGGGTTACACTAGGTCTCTTGGCTGATTCCCACCGGGATTACCTGCCGCGTGTACATGGAGGGACAGGGAGCAGCTAGGCCAAGCAGAAGGAATCTTCAAGTGACCGAAGCTGAAGCTCTCTGATCTTTCCTTATGTTTATCCCCTGAGATCCGAGGAAGGTTTTCATGGGAGAAGACTGGGAGAATGTCTTTGCATTTTTCCTCTTCTTTGATTTAGAAACCTGCAGGGGATTATGGAAGCAGTCAGGGTTGTGCTGCAGATGGACATGGACTTGGTGTGGGCACAGCCCAATCTCTCCCCTCTTTGCATGTGATACCTCCATTTCCTTAGCTGTGAAATGGGGAGAGTGACGGGGAGGGTCTTTTGTATGGTACTTTGCATATTTCTAGAAGAAAAATGCCTTGTAGTTACGGAGAAGTGATAAGCCCAGGCTGCAAAACTGCACATCCAGATTTGAGTTTTGAACGCTAACGTCTGAACCTCAGATCCACAGATTTAGCTTAGCTTCTTTTAGGGACAGTAGAAAGGCAAAATAGTGTCCTTATCCAGACACAAACAACATGGCGTCCCTCATGCTATTGTTCATTTTCAGGTGTCCAAATCCAGCAGCTTTGTATGTATCTACTTCATGTGCAAAATATAATTAGGGACAGGAAATGTTTTTGGATTATTTCATTTCCCCTCCTAGAGTTGAGATTTTGCAGTTTATAGGCTTGCAGAAGTTATAAGTGGAAATAACTCTTAGGCCACGGAGCCCAGATCTTAACAACCCTAGCTGTGATGTGTAATAGTAAAGTCCATTAAATGAGTATCAGCCAGATTTTGGCCAGTTATCCTCTTGCCTGTCTTTATTTTCATTCTTCATCTTCCCAGGTATTCCCAAGGCAAGTCCACTACCATTCATTGGTTGAATTGAAATCATTCTTTATTTTTAAAACAAGGAAGGGAAATTCCATAGTTCCTGGGAAGACCCAAGTCTTTCTAAAGTTTCATTTACCTCCAGAGTGCACATGTGTGTAGCATCATTTTCTGTCTGTCTTTCATCTGTGTGCTGAATCCTGGCGTTTTGAATGATTTAGATGGGGAAAATGTTACAATGCGTCTCTCCTTTCAGAGTTCTGTGTGTGATCTTGCTCTTTGAAATAGAGGCATATCTTCTGAAACCAGCCATAAGCAATAGGCAGAGGTGAAATCTGAATGGAGAAAACAGGAGGTGCAGGAATAGGACGTATCATATCCCCTTGAACAGTAGGTTACCTTTGCTGGTAGCCTCTTCCTGTCCTGGGATATGCAGAGCAGAAGCACAGTGGTCTTGGGTTTCTGGAGCAGTTAATCGAGGCAGCTTCCTTGCTTCACTACTTACATAGGGACATCCTGCTACGGTCCTTTTTGAAGATAGTGATTGCTCAGAGCATTTTGAGTATCAGGATGTCAAGACCTGTCTGAAACACCCTGGCTAAGTCACTCAGAAAAGTAAGCTAGCTGGTATCTGGTGCTGCTGTAGAAAAACTGACCCCAAATGGGTGTATCTCTAGTGGGCCATTCTTGACCTACAGGTGCTAAATATGATCTGTTCAGATAATGTACCCTTGTGATTATTGGAATGTTCCCCAAAACTGGGCAGGACTTTCCATATCGCTAAGCACAGTGAAGTATAAAACAAATAGGGGATGATTTATTTCAGTGAAAGCTGCACTAGATGATGTTGCATCTCTTTTGAGGAAGCACAGAGTTTGCAGTACATGCCAGAATGCGCAACTGTATTTATTCGTCTCTAGCACAGAAGCGCAAAGCTAAAGCTGGTAATGGTACCTCAGGCAGTATTTTAGAGTATCGCAGACAATAATGTGGTTTATTGCCCTGTGATTTTGTCCTTGAGAAGAACCAAGGAACAGCAGGGGAAGTAATTGTGGGGTGTCCTGTCTAATCTTTGTTCTGAGGCAGATGATCTTGGTCATTCTTGGGAAGATCTTGAACATGCTTTTCTTTCCCTGCTTTCCCTGTCTCCAAGAGTAGTGCATGAAAGGAGCTGCAGGGAGTGAGCCATGTAGAAGCTGGAAGCTTACGGTGTGGCTAAAAACATCTTTACAAGCTCACAGTAAAACTGATTTGCTCGCCTGTAATTTCTGATGCAGGCTGCATGTCTGCAAGTAACACCTTTACACAGCTCCACCACTCTGGAGGAACCACAGCTCAGCCTGTGCCCTCCGTCAGCTCTTGCTGAGGTCTGTTCCTGAGCCAGTTGTGGGCACACGTAGGGCGTCAGTGCCCAGGATTGCTGTAGGGCCCAGCTGAAGAGCCGGGGCTCTGCTCTGCTGAAGAGCTTTGGTAGTGCTGCCTCCTCTCCATTGACCAAAGTGAAGCCATCTCTTTCTTTTCTCTGTGCATTGGTGGGTTCAAGAGCCATCCAAAGATGCAAAGGTCTTCAGACCAGAAGCAGCAAAACATGGATGGTTTCTGAGGCACACTTTTCCTCAAGGTGTTGATTTTACTGTGATTGATCCTAGAAGGCAGAGAGATGCTGCAGGTATTGCCACATCATTGCTGCATGTTTGAGACATAGGGCAGTGACTGTAAGCAGAAGACAATCCTTTAGTGCAGCACTGGTATTAATGGTGAATTCCTCCATTTATTTTTTGCAGGTAGCAGTGGAAATGAACACAATTCTGTTTACGATATATTTCAGACTCCACAAATGTAAGTACAAATATAGTTCAAAACTGCACTGTGCTTCACCAGCGGTGGAAGTGTGAATCTAATGATGAAAGAGCAATACACATGTTAACATTGTGTGGGTTTTAAAGAAAGCAAACAAACAAGGAGGCTAGGGAAAAGTTACAAGTTTGGCATTCTCTTGCTGGCTTTGCACAAAATCAGGGTTCATTTGGATTGAGATCCGGCTGTATTTGGGCCCGGGTTGTCTCTGGAGTAGTCCGGGAGGGACAGAAGAGGAGAAAAGCTTTTAGCTCTGTCTGTTGAGACACCTCCCGGGTAGCAATTTCAATAACTCCTGCGGGACTGAGGAGTCTAAGTCCTATTTTTAGAAGTATTGTAGATCAGGGTTTAAAGCTTTTAGGAACCTGAAAACGCAGGTAGGAACCCCATCGGATATATGAAGTATCTGAACAGGTTGTGTGCCTCACTGGAAGAGTTAATACTTAACTCAGCATAGGGATGCTAGTAAAAACCGTTAGACTTCTGCATGAATCTTCATATATCCCATATCCTTGTAAAACTTATATCACCTCGTTTCAGAGGAATGGTGATTCATAAATACTGAAGCCTAAGTTTAAGGTGTGATTTTGAATATGTTATCCATTGCTTTAAAATCACAAGTGAAAATAATGAATGCGACACATAGTATTAGTGTCTCTTGGTGCCTCCTGGGCTTCTTTCTGTGTTCACAGAAGTTTCGGGGATTTTTTGTTTGAGGCTTCAGTTTCTGCCACTTGAGAGATTGGACAATGCTGCAGAATTTAAGCTGAAGTCAGTGCAGATTCTGGTCTTTGTAAGTTTGTGGGAGTTGCAACCTGGGACAGAGTTCAGCATCTGGATCTCCTTCCAGGGCAAAGATGCAAACAGAATTTTCTGCATCGATATGCAAATTCTCCAAAGAAATGAGTGCCTTTCTGAATTGCCTCTGTGTTGCTGTTGGGGTTCAGGTGGCTGAAAAAATGAGCTTTGTGTTCACAAGGCAGCAGGGACTAGGGTTTCTCCAAAGTGCCGTTGTTTGGGTGTATGTAAAGCTATCAATGCGTCATTCTTTCTGCTTCAGCTGTTAGAGACTCCCATCTTCTCTATTGATTTTACCCAGAATGCTTACTGCCCTTGAAGGTGTGACCTGTACCTCAGGCTAATTTATTTCTGTCATGGCTGCAGCATTTTTGAGAGGGCAGCGGGGGTAGGAGAGAGAACAATGAATTCAACATGGAATATAAATCCCAAGTCTGTAGCCTTCAGACATTCCAGTACATACCTCGCTCCATTCTCCCATTTGACATTCTGCACGGTCTTTCATTAAAAGGAAAAAAAAAAACCACCAGACATTTGTATAACTAATCAGGTGAGCCATTCTGGGGTAATCCCTTTGGTCACACATCCTGACATGTATATTAAAATTTTGCTAGGCTTCTAAACCATTTACAGTGATGTTCTAGTTTATGAACCTGAATCAAAAGTCTCACCTTGATGGCCGAGAAATGTCTTGGATCTGAGCACTGTTGCTTTAGTCTATTGAAATTTGTGTTGTGGAATGTGGGTGGACTAAGATTTTGTTTTTGTGCTAAAAGCTCATTTTGGACCATAGTGGTGGGGGTATGGTGGATTTTTTTTTTTTTTAATTTTACATTGTATGGCGTATTCTTTGCTGTTCAGTTTTTATAGACTGTAATGTGAAACTTAAATGATGTGTAAGCACGGAAGTTTAAACTCGACAAATACTGAACTTAAGCACCTACCCCCTTTCATTATTCTATTGAATTAAGTGGGTTTTGCTCTCATGACCTGCCTGTGTAGCTGATGTCTTTCCCTCCTGCAGTTTATCAATAGCACAGGATTTCTCTAGGGCAAACGTGTTGCTTCCAAGTTCCCCCACAGAAAGGCTGAGCATCATGTGCTGCAGTGGGTTGTGGAGAACTTTGTCGGAAAATTTTCTTGGACTGGCACTGTGTCCTCGGGATGCATGCAAGCACTGGGATAGATTGTGCGATGTTTTATGGCCCCCCTCCTCCCACCTTGCTTGGGTTTTTGATCAGTAGCCACCGAGTCCTCTGAAATTGGAGGCACAAAGTGGTAAAGCCTGGATCTCCGGGATGATGATGATATTGAATAATTTCCTAGACTGACTGGATGGACTCCTCACTTCAGCCCGAAGTTTGGCGTTCAGCTGTGAGTTCATTGAGTTCTGCAGCAGAGAAGAGGCAGCTTTAAGGGCCTGCATCAAAACATGAGCTTCACGTACAGCAAAGTTTCTGCCTTCCTTGGAAATTTAGGGCTCATGCTTCAGAAAAGTTGGTGTGGTTCAGGGCAGTGAGGCCAGCTGGGAAGGTCAAGCTTCAGAGGAATGCAGAGTGCTCTGGAGTTGAAGCGTATGAGATTTCCAGGTGATTTGCTGGGAGCCGCTGCCTTGGAAAGCACTAAATTAGCTTGGGATAACTGAATTTAGTGAAACTTCAACCCGTCTGGCCTGAATTCAAAGTTTATAGTTAAATCTTATTACTTGCCATGTGATTTGGGTTCCAAGTGGGTCCATGTCGCACAGCCATAAATGTTTGTTTTTCTTCCCCCAAACATTTTCTGCAGTGAATCACTTAGAAACCATTCTGTAGCAGGAGGAAAAGGGGAATAGGAGGTATCAATTCAGAGGAGAAATGTGAATAAAAAGAAGGTTTATGATTTGTGCAGGGGGCAAAGGGATGCTATGTCATACAAAATTAAATGGTCCATTGGTGTAAAGTGTATCTTTTTGCACCTCCACTTTTGGCATTGTGGAAAACGTATATATATATGACCTCCGCCAACATATTAGTTATTACTCATGGAACAAAACAGCCAGGCTTGGGCATTCAGGCATGTAGTCTCCGTGTATCTTGGCATCTTTTTGTTTATAGGTCTCACTCTTTTTACTTTGCCCCTAATAACAATAAAGTAAAAGAAGATCAGGTCTTTTCATAGCATTGCCACTCTCCTGAAACAGAGGAATGGGGGAAAAGAAAGGCAGTTCCAGCACAGAAAAGACCCTGTGCTCCTATAAATGATTTCTTGGGTCTCCAAGGAAAATCTGAAAGAGAGAGGGAGAAATACAAATGCTTCACTGAAACATGGTAGCAGCCACCCTTGTGATTTAGCACTATGCCTTGGAGTCTGACTTATCTCTCACAAGTAACAGATTCAGATACTAATTTTGACTAGAACCCATCTCATGGGGTTTTTTTTGTAGCAAATCACTGGGGAAAAGTTGCCCAAAATGTCATTTCCCCAATTTTTCCATGATGATTGCATTTTTAATTGAAATGGGAAAATACTGGGTAGTTTACAGCTTGGAGGGAAACCTTAAGATTTCAATGATTCTTCTATTCTTCTGTCGCTGCCATGAAAAAGCTTTTGTGCTTCGTGTGCAAATCAGTGTGTGCAGCTTGGTTACTGTTGTGTGCCTGTGCCTCCATGAAACTCATTTCTTGGCAGAGGTCTTCAGTTTGTACTGCGGAGTGTGTTGTGGGATAGGAGGACGGTTTCTGCTCTGAACGAGTTTGGCTTCTTCTGAGGCTCAGTTTCATCTTAGCACCATTACGACCTTTCATTTCATTTGTGTGTTCTCCCTGCCATGTGGGATGGTATCCACTGGACAAGTTTGGAAACTTGAAAGGAAGAATGTAATAATTAGAACGCCTAGTACCCTCAATTGAGTTTAACCCCTCATTGTGTTAAGTGCTGTATGTACTGACTAAGCGTCGATGACCCTGAAGACATGGCACTCAGGAGGTGGCAAAAGTGGAGTGATATTATTGCCAGTCTGCAGATGAAGAATTGCCCTTCAAAAAATCAAATCCTAGGTGGGAAGATGACTAGATTTTGTGATTCGCTATGAGCCTGCGATGGGCCACTGTCATTTTGGAGTCTGTCACCAGGCAGTGTTGCAGCTCTGCTTGCTGCTAGGAGTTTTCTGTAGGAATGTGCTTGCTGTCCTCTCTGAGTCACTGGTGGTGGCAGTGCCTTCCTGAGGGGCTGCTTTGCCATAGGAATTGTCCTCCTTTGGCTTTAGAAAACCCTCAGACCCATCAGCACTGAAAACATGTCTGAATCCAGTTCACATTTGCTTCATGTCTGCTTGCTGTTCTAGAAGTCATCCTTTATGTCTGTCCTAGAAAGGTATTTGTGTGCCCAGTTTAACCCCAGAGGCAGCCTCATGTCAGTGATGGGAGAAATGGGTCCCAGGACTAATGGTAGAAGCAGAGTACTAGCGTGTCAAACGCTGCAGATAAGATGTATAAGGAGTAGTGGGAGATTTTAGGAGTGGAAAGCATTCCAGTAATGCAGCTGAGTAGTTATTATTTAATATCTTATAAACCAAAAACATAAGTCAAATTTTCCAGCATGCAAATGAAGGAGTAATACCTAAAGCTGGGTCTGAGATAGGTGCTTTGCAAAACAGTTTTATATGTGAGAAGGCCTCTCATATGCTTCCCAGATGTACAATCCCATATGTCTGTTCTGTTAGGCTGACTATGGAATACATGCATTTATAGCTCAGAGCAAAGGGAGAATTGATTTCTTTCTAGAGGGGTGTGGATATCACTGTGTTCGAGATAATTAAACATTAGAACTGAAATACACACGCACAGATCCACCCTGGTGTTTGGTGTGACAGATTATGGATGAAACTTTTGGATGTAAGCAGTGCATATGTGAGAATGTGTTGCTTGTGATGCTAGATGGGTTAAGGTTTTCAGTTGTTGTATCCAGTGCTGCAGGTATGTGTGCGAGTAACTTGACTCACAGTAGTCCAAAGAGGCTGCTTACTGCTTACGTGCAGGAGCTGTACGCATCTGAATCCCAAGAGATCCTGGCCTAAGTGTAGTATGGCTTGTGCGTTCAGTGTAATTGCTCCAGAGAGCTCACTGTTCAAACTGACAAGACAAAGGGACGATTATTACACATTTAGATGTAAAGAACTGTGGGCTTGTCTACACTGGAATAGTCAGAAGTTAATTCGTATTAAGCTAATGATGCATATGTAAAATGCATTAGTTAAACTGCACTGAACCCCTTTGTGGTCACTCTTGTTCATGGTGAAAGTGGTTTCTTTTAGTTGAAACTTGATTCGCTTCCAAAGTAGATTTAGTGAAACCTAATTAAAGTCACTTTGTGAAGTAAAAAGTCTATACAGGGATTTAAATGGTGCTCAACTAACTTACCTCAAAAATTAATATGGTTTAATTTTTTTGAGTGTTCTGATGTAGACAGACCATCTAGCAGAAAAATGTTATATGCTTTATCCGAAGTCCGCTTTTGATTTTGTCATTCACTTCTTGTAGTATTTAGATTTTTTGCCTTTAAGACTGAGCTCCAGGATAATGTGCTAATTTCAGCTTTCATAAAATAAAAAGGCATGATTTGTTGTAGAGAACATATTTGAGAATATTAACCCTAAAGGTGTCAATACCTGAATTCAGGTAATTTTAGACTAATTTTAAAGGTGTACTTGCTTTTGAAAGTTTGGGTTTGTAAATGCTGAAGATTATTTAGTACCCTGGAGGGAGAGATGGATATTGAATTCTAGTCAGTGTCATAACTGGAAATCTAATCTCATGACTTAGCACTGAAGTATTCCATACTTAAAGGGAAAACAGCTTGGCTGGACGATATCCATGGTTATGATGAAATTCAGTTAGGCGTGGCTTTGAACCTGTCCAAGTCCAGCTGAAACTCCCAAATGTGAGCACAGACAGGGAACCAAGTCCAGAGCATTTGGAAGCTCAGGCTAAAAGTAAAAAAATGGAGCACATTACATGGCTAAATGTGTAAAAAACCCAGTTCCATGCAGTAGACAGGTTTTGGGCTACAGAAAGCAGGTAAGCTGTAGCCCCTTCCTACTGACACATACTTTGAGCTTTAGAGGCAGCATGGACCCCTTGAACCTGGGCTAACAGTACAGATTGAAGGCACACAGGACGTGGCAATGAGCATTCCTTGGCTGCAGTTAAGTCATAGAAATGTGTCAGTCTGTGTAATGGATATCTAAAGGTCTGCTATTGTTACTGTATTTAGAAATGGAGGTATCTTATGGAGGACTTATAATAATTTTATATAGATTGGGACCAAGAAAAACAGAAGTCTGTTGGGTTGCATTTCTACTTGTGTCGCTGGCTTTCTCTGGAAGCTTGAGGGACAAGTAATTTAAGAGCTCTGTATGTCTCAGTTTCTTCACCTGTCAGCTGGGGGAATTACTTCACAGGGGGATTGGAAGTATCATTATAATGATACTTGCAATATGCTTTCATATGCTAGGTAGAAGAGTGGGAGCGTTAACATGTACATGAGAAAAAGAAAAAAGTAGGTTAGCTTGTCTGAGCTTGTCATGCTTCTACTGTGTCAGCAAACTCAGGGAGACAAGAGAAAGGAGAGAAAGAGAGATCAAAAGAATACATTAAATTAAAAAGTAAACAGAGAAAGTTAAAGTGGCAAGTAAGGAGTAGCATAGGACCTATTCTGTGCTTAGCTGCATTAACCTTGCTTTTCCATCACATGCCAAGGTCTTTGTCATCAACAACGCACCACCAAAAATCACAAGGCAATCCCTGTGTCTACCATGTGGTGTTGAGCTTCTGTCAGCTCTGGTGAGCTGGCCAAGCTGAGGTCGCTCTGCATCTGAACAAAGGCCTTTTGGGGGAAGTGGGCGATTTTTCCCTGGTGATGGAGAAAGCAGGGATCCCTCTCACTGGACTGGTGTGGGACCTGGTACAGCTCAGATGCGTGGAGAGCTTCCCTTTGTTTTCAGTAGGACTATCCATAGTTGTTATCTGTGGCACATTAGGATGTGATGTGCAGGTGCTCGGTATTGCAGTGGTGATGGCAGCAGTAAGGTGAGGATTGTTACACCTGGTCCTTGCCTTGTACCTTGTCACTGTGGCATGTGCTTAGGGAAAGACTCTGTGAAAGGGGGGTTTATATGTCCTCACAGTTTTTAGTACTCTCTACTTTAGGGACTCCCTAAAGCACAGGCTGCATCTGGTGTGGTGTGTAAGGCTGATGTTGAACTTTACATATTCTTACTACTGTCACAGACATGAGAGAGTTAATTTACCTTTCTGTGCTTGCAGTGAGAATTCTCTGAAAGCCACTACAGTTACACAAAGCAGCAGTATTGGGGAACAGCTTTCAGAGTCTGCATTTTTTTCCTCTCTCCGTTGCAGTGGGAGTGAAAAGTCTCTGTGTGGGATAGCTATTTCCTCTGAGCTTTGTGAACACGTTCACACTAGGTTGGGCTTCTGCACAAATGTTTCCCTAAGCTTCAAAGTCCATGTGTAAAGAAGGCAGCTCTGTAATGTGGTACTGTTGTGCATCATGTTGCAGTAGCTCAAGAAGCAGTGCTGTCTCCTGTTGGAGGACAGATCAGGCAGATTGATTTGCTGCCTCCCCATTTGTGTTCCTGCAATACAGATTCATTTTTGGAAGCGGTGAATGTGTGTTGCAGTCCTTCAGAGGTGCTGCTGTTCGGCATCTTTCGACAAACAGGCCACTGAAGCGCTCTCTCAGCTGTTTGGACACAAGGAAGAGACACGATCTTTCCTTTTTTGTCCTTTCCTTACCCTGTTTGTTTTGAAGGCGAACTCTTCTGGGTAGTTAAGATGACTGGTCATAGTTTTGAGCTGCAGTTGTAGTCTATTTAGTTTAATCTGTTCTGTCTGATCATGAAATAGGCTAAGGAGTCTTTGTATGGAGATCTATAATATGGCAAATTTTCCATGTAAAGTAGACTGAGAAGAACAAAAATCACATGGGGGAAAATTCTTGACAGTCACTATATGAGGGGATAGTTATATTTTTACAGAATTATAGGTCAAACACTAGGCTACCGAAAGCAATTATACCAGCTGTAATCTTCTTTGACTGTGTCCAGTCAGGAAAGATGGAAAATTGTTTTTCTGCCTTTGAAGAATGGATATATTTTTTTCCATAACCACTTTGACCTGTTTTACTGTAACAGATTGTGGATCCACTCAGCTAAATCATCATAAGCAGAGTTTGATGGAAACAAATCGCACCATAAAGCTTATCCTAAAACTCTGCCTTTTGCACCTTCAGCCGCTGGGTAGTTTTTGAAGAAAAAGTGCTCAATTTGCATTCTGAGCCTCCTCACACTGCCTTATCTATGGCAAAGCTGGACTACTTGGAACCATGGACTGTGCGGTATAATCTTATTTTTACACATGGTCAGACTGTTTTACTGTATGTCGTCTGAAATGCACCCATCCTTTTTGAAAACCACAAGCAACCATGAGCTTCCGCTAATGTGCTAGAGAAGAGTAAATTTTCAAATGGACTGATGAGTAAACAAGAGTGGCAGGAATCTAGCAGAAACCTCTTGGAAGGCAAAGGGAAAGATGGCATCTATCAGAGACCTTACCAACATGAGTGCCTATCCCCCAGCCAACTGAACTGAAAAACACCTGTGCTGAGATAACACAACACAGATTCAGGAAAGCCGGCCACTTTAGATGTGGAGGGCAGGACATGAAGCACATACGTCTCAAATACATTAGGAACAGAGCATGGAAAGTGCCATTTGCTTTGTGATCTGTGAGTGTGGGGGAGAGAAGGAGGGCAGCAGAAACATGAAGCTGCCTTGCAGCAGTTTGTGTGTCACTGGCAAAGAAGTGGGGTATGGAAGGGTAGGCAGCTCTCTGTATTTATATTTTAATGCAAATTGAGCCACTTGTATGTGTAGTAGCAAGAACATCTTGGACATATTTTAGCAGATTTTTGTAGTAGTAGTGTTGATGATGTGACTAAGGTCTGTAGAGAGATATGGTGATGAAGTAATGGGATCTCTTTCGTCTTTCAAACCTTGCTGTCTGCAAAAGGAGGTTATTTCACCCGTGAAAACTTTTTGGAAGGCATAGACCTTCAGTCAGAGTCGTCCAAGTGCCTGAGGATTTGCATACTATTTGTCTACATTAGAGTCACAGGACCTGATTAAGTTGACCCTCATCACAGACAGCAGTGAAACAGGGAGGTTAGCTTGTACAAATGCCCCCTTCCTGAGATAACTTTTCATCTTCTTGGCCAGTACGATGGTCTTTCTACTTCTTGAGCCATAGCAGGGTAAATCTTAACCAGCTACATGTCAGAGGCTACGGAGACTGTGTCTGTGTTAAAGTATTTCACCGAGGGCTGTTAGCAAGTATTAGAGCCAGCTTTAATTAAGAAGAACATGATGTGCCACTGTTGTGCGTTAGAAGCACTAAGACATATTAAAAAATACGTCTGTCCAAGTAGCTCAGTACTTTTTGATAGAAAACTGTCTTGCTCACAGTTTTAATTGCTGCCTTCATGGTGAGACTAAAGAAAGTAAACATGTAGGATTCTGGTGTATTGCAGAGTACAGTAATCCAGAACTAACTTGGGGTTCATCAGCAGGGTAAGCAATATTCAGTGTTGCCATCTCAAGGGTTTCTAGCTGCTGTAACCACGAGGAAAGGGCAAAGCATGGATGAGAAATTGGAAAAAGGTGTAGTGGGAGGCTACTTACTCTTGCTGCCTCAATTTTTCTGTCCATTCTGCATAGTAGACTTTTAATTCTGATACTCCTGTAGGTTGTTTCTTATGTAGTAATATAATAATAATAGCTCTGTTTCAATGTAGTGTGGGTATACTAACAGTATTACTTGAGAGCGATGAAGAACCAGTACAGCTGTGCTCTTCTTGCTTGGAGGCTGACTTGCTTGCTGCTAGCTAAAGTGCTATTCTGGGTTGTACTGTATAGACACATGTGATGTTGTATAACAGAGCTTATGTTAGTCCCCTTTACTTTTGTCCTAGTCATCATAAATAACAGTTTTAGAAGGGGAACTTGAGAAGAAGGTTATCCTGAGAGAAGGGCTCTAGGGGGATAAAGGTGACATATCACTTGATGCTAACCAGATGATTAATGGTGAGGTTTGTAACTCCTACGTTGAAATGTTAGCATTTAATGCAAATGTGAGCTGTATCAGAGAAGATAATAATTTGGCTTTTAATTCAGGACTGCATATGGCAAGTCAGCAGTATCTACTGTATAAAAGAAAATTGGAGTTATTGAGACACCCTCCCAGCCTCTTTATTTTATGAATGCATTCATTATAGTGTGCTTAGTTGGTTGATTGTTAGTGACGCCATAAAATAGAGGCTATCTCTGGTGTTTACAGACTTCTGCTTGTTTTCGTGGTTGCCTGATTATGCTGTGTATCTGCTTACCCTTCACGCTGTCTTGTGAGGATGTCAGATCATCATCAGTTGAACAGCCTGGTTCTTGTTCCTCTTAAAACACTTTTTTCTTTTCTGTGCTTTTGTGCAAATCAAATAGCAGCCACTTTCCATTTTACTAGTTGTACCTAAACTGTAAGGAAGGCTGGCCATTAGCCAATTCATTTAAGTCTCTAGAATAATAGTTTGCTCTCTAATGAATAGTCTGGCTTTAAATCTCTCCATTCAATTGTGGTGGCACTCCTGAAGTTGACAGGTACTTATAAGACACTGGGGAAAGGTCATCTGTTGGGTGTTAGTTTCATTGATTTGTCCAGAGAACCTTCTAGTCATTCTTCTCCACTCTTTGGAGGCAAAAAAGGACAAGAAAAACAGGCAGAAAATTCATTAATTTTCTCATATTTGCTTCTAGAAGTCACAAATGATCTATTCGAAGTAAGCAGTTTCCTTATTTCCTGCCTGTAAGTCTGGGTCTATCCAATATTACAGGTATTGGTGGCCCATTATTTGTATTGGCAGTGCAGCAGCTGAATTTGGGGCTCTGTCTGGTCCGTTTTGCAGGTGTATCCAGATGGAGTCACTTTGTCGCCCTGAGAGGTTGCAATGCCAGTACGTGTGAGAGGAGGAAAACGACGAAGGATGGATTGTGTTTCTGTTGTACAGATGGGGAAAGATTTGATGATTTGCCCAGGCTCACACAGGGAGTCTGTGTCAGAGTCGGTAACAGAACAAAATACCTCTAGAGCTAAGACAGTGTCGTAACTGTGGGACTACCCTGATGCCTTCATGCTGGTTATTTAGTATGTATCCTAGAGACGTACTTTATATAGAAGTATGTTGCTTGATAACTCTGTCTCCATGGATTTGCTTGTGAGTCTGTGATTTTATATTTTTATGTCTCTGCCAAATATAACGGATTTGAGCTTCATAGCTAGAATCATCTTATTCTGACCAGGGAAACTGAGGCACAGAGCAAGGGGAGGACTTGCCCTGGATATCATATACATGTGCTAATCTCAGACTGGAATCTGGGTGCTTCTTGGGACTGGCTTGCAGTGAGCTGGAGTAACACCACTGTTGCTAGATTTATGGCTTACTCTATCCTTCTTTCCCTCTACTAATAAATCAAATGCCACCATTTTCTTCCTGAAGCTGGAGCTTAATGAACTTAAAAGCAGTCTGAGGAAGGAGTCCTGTAGTACAAAACCTGGCTGTGCTAATGCCCTGTTCCATTTACAAAGGCAAACCAAGAGCAGTGGCAAAGTTTTTTTTTTACTGTAACTTTAATTTACTTTAGACGGCAGTTACTCCCAGGAGTTGCCAGTCGTATATTTCAAGAACTGGCTTCTTGATGTCCAGGAGAATACAGCCTAGAGTGACTTGGACATTTTTTAAACCATGGTGGTAGGGAATGGCTCCTATCTGCTAGCAATGGTAAAGAATGGACTTAAATCACGCAGTTTGGGGCCCAAATCTGAGTTTTTCTTTGTAAACTTTTTTTAGAGGGCAAAGGGAGGAAGGAGATTAAAACTGGGTAAATCAGTGAAAGCACATTTCCAGTGGCCATTTCTATCTAGCTGGCTTGTGTCCTTTGGAAAAAAAGGAGGATGTAAAGGAGTGTGAAGTGATTGGAGGAGAGAAACGATCAGTGTTTGTGCAGGACCTCTCAGCGTGCTCTAAGGGAAGAGCAGGGAAGAGTAGAAACCTGCTTAGGAATGTAGAGGTCGAGCTTTTGCTCACAAGTCACTGGAATTGCTCTTGCAAAGCTAAATGTGTATAAGAAGAGGGTGGCGTACTGTTAGAAACACAGGTTTGAAACAAGGCCCTTCAGTATTAAAAATACAAGGCTGAGTAAAAGATCCTTTATCAGAACTGGTCACTGTTGCAGTCACAGAGCTCTGTGGATCAGCCATTGCAAGGGAGAGGGAAGTGGTACAGAAGAAGACATGGAAGTCAGGGTATCAGAAGGGTACAAAGGGTTTAGATGTTGTAGAGTGAAAGTTAAGGCTAAATTAGGAGAGATTAGGAAGCCACGAGAACAGGGGTGTGCCTGGACCTGCAGGTGAGGCTGGGAAATTTGAACCTGAAGAGTAATGCAGAGAAAGTCAGTGAAGCAAGGAGTGCTGTGGTCAGAGCGGACCATGAAATGAGTGGCAACATTTCCCACTGTAGATAAGAGGAGAGCATGCCCAAGGTGAAGAGTTCTCAGCCCAGGGAAGTTATTAAGTGTCTGAATTCCCGGCGGCTGGCCTGAGGACATTGTTAAGAGAGGAATGAAGTCAAGCGTGGACCCCCACCATGACTTGGCTGGATAATTTTTAATATTTAAGCCTTTTAAAGTGGAGAGAACTGCGTAGGAGCACCTCTTAAAGCAGAAGGTATACAGTCCCTATTGATGAACTGTGCACATTCTCCATAATTTTTGTTCAAAATGATACTAGCAAATTAGCATAGTCTGAAAAGAAGCTTTGGAGAATTGACACTTTCCAGTTGATTCACAAGTCCTAATTATTCCTTCTCTCTCCCCTTTTTACTTGGGGAGTTATTAGTTTTTTGTTTGATTGCAGCCAGGGATGGTAGAGTGCATGGCTCTCAGGCGGTGCTGCATAAAGCTGATCAAAAGCAACATAATACCTGTTTGGTGGTTTTTTTTTTTTTTTCTGTAGCAGTTTTACTTCTTAGAGGACAAAGCATCCTGTGTTATCCCTGTTTGATAGAGGGAAGTGAAGGACTGGGGAAAGGAAGTAACTTGCCACCCACAAAATGATAGTGCAGTCAAAATTGGAACCAAGGTCTCCTCTTGATGGAGAGAAATTGGTCAGACAGCAGCATTTTCTCCAGGGTACAGAATGGAAAGACTTTTTTGGAAATTGGTCATTTTAGAAATCAGACTGTACCGGAAACTGGAGGTTATTTTGTACGGAAACAAAAGCCCTGATCCAAAGATGTCTGAAGTCACTGGAATTCTTTCCATTGCTTTCCATGGGAGAAAATCTTTATTTAACAGTGGCTGGTAACAGGCAAGATAACACCCGATGAACTGTTTCCCATCTCAGTCCTCGAGCACTGCAATAACTACTGCTCTACACTTAAAGCATGGTCAGCTGTGAGATTGCTGTACAGAAAATGGTCAGTTGACTTCTAGTTGAAGGAGGAAGGAAGCAGTGGAGGTGAGGATAAATTGCAGCAACAGGCAGCGCAGAAGTGAAAGAAAGAGGAAGCAGAGCGTGTTTACTTCTCACCTGCTACAAATTATCCTGCAGCACAATGGCAGCAGAACGCAGTGAGGAGGAGGAGTGGTGGGACAGGCGGCGGTGCAGCCAGCGTGCCGGGAACAAAAGCCTTTTCTGTTTCGAAATGCTGTGCACCGAGGTGGAAGCTCTGTGCTCACGCTGCAGCTCTGTGTTTCTCAGGGCTTTGGTTTCACCAGACAGAGACGCACGATGGAAGGGTTTGGAAAGGCCGGCCCACAAGTCTGGCAGATCTTTCACTCCCTAATGACACTCAGACTGTGTCCTGCCATTGCTGGTCGGCGTTTCGCTTGCAGGCTAATGCTACAGTTGTACCAGAACTCGTTCCATATTGGCGTTTGATCCTGGGAGAATGGGAAAAATCTGGTCAATACGGTTCTCATTAGCCAAAAAAGCTGTAACATGCTGGAGTCATTAGTAGTTTGTTGATTGAGTTAACTGTGCAAGGCAGGCTGCAATTGATCGTCTGCATTCTCATTAAATATGCTGCAGTCTAGGAGTGTTTGTTGTGAAACTATTTGGAGGACATGAGGAATCTTGGTTTCAGCCAAGAGCACCAGTTTCAAAATATCTTTTGGCTTAAAGCATGAAGTATATAATTAATATCAGAGATGGGACTGAGGTGTAACATAAAAATAATCTTTCACAAAAGTGTTACTACGCAGGGTCTTGTTTCAGCCTCACGTGGGGAGAGAGATCGGGGCCGAAACTTGAACCCAAATTTAAACTTTCTTAGTGCTGCAAGTGGCAAGGGAAGTGGTGAGGGTCTGTGGCTAGAGGATTTCCATTTGGAACTGTCTAGTAGGTATTTGAAGGAAGGAAGCATTGCTGTGCTTGATTTAAAGATAATAAGGTATAGTAAACCCTAACCAAAAGTCAAATTCACTTCATCTTTGCGTTGCTCATCAGATAGTCAGTAAGTTAAAAAGATGTATATAGAAAGAGGTGATATAATTTCACTTTCAAGAAGTGGGTCAACAGGAGTTGCTGAAGAGTGTTACCTTGAAAATATATCATGATCGCTTTAAACCTTGTCTATGTCTTTCAGCTTTTGAAATGCTGAAGATCACATCTTGAGGGAATTTGTTAGAGCCTTTGAAGTATTTTTATGTTAGGCCCCTATGGCAGAAGATTGTACAGATCAAGAAAGTACTGAGTAGATTTATTCACAGAAAATGCATTTAAATTACCCAGCTACACGGGCACGCATTCTTCATTTATAGCCTGGTGTCTAGTCTCTGAAATCCTCCCAAGAACTGAGGTCATAGAATTTGAAAATGAGCTGCTGTACACCATACTTCTGGCCTTTGAGATGTAATGTAGACTGTACTGTGTGGTAAATTGGACGGAATTCAGAGAAGAGCAACAAAAACGATTAAGGGAGTAGAGGAACTGACTTACATGGGAAGATTAAAGGCATTACAAATTTGTGGTTTGGTGAAGCAAAGACTACTGCAAGTTATTGGAAATTTCTGGAGATAGGAATGCAGCTTCAGAATCCCCCGTCTTGTCTAAACCTGTTTTTGTGTTTGTTTTAAAGCAAAAATCTTTTTAGAGCAATATCCTCATCTGATGTAACTTACCACAGTTCCAGTGAAAACAATGGAACTAAGGGATCTGTGCCAAATTATACTGTCTAAATATGTGGCCCTTGTGCTTTTGTAAAACTGGCAACTGCAGGAGTGGAAGCAGTAGTTTGGGGAGGCAACTGGTGTTTTAACTCCTGCAAGTTAATTCCTGGCATATTCAGAATAGAGAGTGGTTAAAAGCAGAAGATATTTGGACATCTTGCTTCTGTAGGGCCTCTGCCTTTGCTGATGCCTGTTCTGGGGCAAGAGTGCTAACGAGCAGAGCCGGTACCAGAAAGCTTAGAATTTTGTTTAATGCTTCAGCTGAATATTGGCAAAGGATGGACTGAAAGGGCACTTCTGTTACCTTTTTCTTCACCTGCTCTTGCGGAAATACAGAGAGCTTTCAAGCCAGTAGAGAACAGTCTAACATAGTCCCAGAAAATGGAGGGACATTGCCATGAGAAGTACTGAGAAGCTGCAGATGTCATCCACTGCTGAACGTATATGACATACGTCCTTCCATGCAACTCATGCACAGAGGAGCAGTCTGTAAATACCCCAATTAGTGAGTGTAGCTAGTTGGGAGCAGAGTATTGCAGCTCATGTTTTCAGCCTTAGAAACCCTTAGTTGCATCCTTGCTGAGTTGATCGAGATGGTGGCCACTCTGCAGACACAAGGAACAAATTGTTCCCCATGGTCCATGGGGAATGAGTTACAGTGAGACTGAGCTATTGAAAACATGGGCTGACTCTTAGGAAAATTAAGTGTGAAGCCCATTATACTGCAAAATAGTCTCAGAAGGGAAGTGATGGAGGCCATGTTGCTTGGGATGTGGTACTTTTCATAAGGATGGAGTGTTAATTGAAGCATTATGGCCAAATTTTAACAAAGAAGTTAATTTCTGGCTCCCTTTAATGCACCTTCTTCCAGCTGCGTAAGGAGTTATCCTGTCCCAGGACTGAAGTGCGATGTGGCTTGGCTGCACGTGGAGCTCAGAAGCTGCCACCTTTCATGTAAGAGATTGCTTTTATGAGACGGGTAAAGCTGCCTGAGAGCAGAGGAAGGAGATGGGAGTGTGGTAGCTTCTAGATGGAAGTTACTACAGATATCGGTTTCCATTGCAATTCATGTGTGATCTTCACGGAGGGATGAAAGCAGCCAAACCTCTAAAACATAATTAGGAATAATTTTCAGACTTGCCAGCTGCACCAAAAAAGCAAAAGCGCTAAAAGGGCCTATGGAGACTGTCCTGCCCTGTTGCCTTCGTCCTGATTTCTGTGGGTCAGGATCCGTGGGTCAGGAGTGGGGCACAGTGACCTGCCAGATGCCTCATCATCCCTGTGATATCCAGCTCAATGGATGAATAGAAAAAAGAAGAAAACATAGCCCTCCTGAAATAAGTGTTTGGAAAATGGAGATTTTGAGTGTGTGAATGAGATGAACAGTCAGACAGGAATACCAAATGTGGACCGAAGATGCCAGGGGAATTGTTTCCATAGAAACACAACCATGGAGGCTCACATGGCTCCCCCACCTCAGACTTACAAATTCATATGATTATCTTAATGGTCAACATAATGGATTGAAAAGAGGTAGGTGATTAGTAAAATTTGATCTGAGTTTGTTGCAGATGTAGGGAGCATTGTGCTGAAGTCTATGTCTGATGGCAACTTAGAATGGCTCATATGCTGTGCGTGTATCGCTCTGATTTACTGCAGTAAATCAGGATTAACTCCTGAGCAGTGAATGGTATCCTACTGGTGTCAAACAAAGGGAATCAGACCTAGTTTCTTTTAATTAACTTGAAGAAAAAAGGTCTACAATTGTTTCTTGATGCATTGTTCTTTTACCTTTGCCATCCAGTCCTTTTGCATGGCTGCAGACATAATCTTTTGCATGTAAATCAATACCATTCAGAAATGCCTCAGGAAATATTGTTCTGAAATGTACTCAATGGAAGCACATGCCTTTCTGTGCCAGAATTTATGAGGGGCCCTGGGAGTCTGTTTTCTTCATTTGTTCACGGAAATACTTCTGCTCAGAAAATCCAAGATGTTTAGGACTAATTTGTGTTGCTCCAGCCCATTCAAAGAAGCTAATGCCTAAAAGTGGCAGTTTTGGATTGTATTGATAGGCTTCTGAGTGCAATATGGGTGATACCGTGTTTAAATGAGTAAGCTTTAATAACATTAGCAAAGGGCATTTATCTTTCATTTTTATGAAACGAGGCTCTTCTAGGATTTTATGGGTGGCATTTCTAGGTTCTGTGCGTGATCTGCCTTTGGGTGTGAATAGTTTTTCCAGTTGAGGTTTTTGTGTGGTACTGTTGACAAGTCCTGCACAGGTATGAGCGGAGAAGAATGCTGCAATGCTTCAGGAGCAGCTGATAAGATGGTACTTCTGATGTGCTGGGAATCAGGAAGGATGAGAAACATCCTTTGGGAATACTAATTATCGAGGGTTTCTTGCCCAGTAACTGAAACATATCCTGATAGCTCCCATGAATCCCCAAATTCAGCACCCATATAGGATTCAAATTTCCTATGAGAGAGGAGGCTAAACCATATAGTCTAGGTCTGAGCAACCCCAAATGAAACCCCAAGGCTTCAAACCCTAGTGCAGATATATGGCTTGGGCTCCTCTCTGTGAAAGCCCGTAGTGACCTGGCCATCTCCCGTGATTCTGTAGTTCAAGCTGGGCTGAGCTGACTTGGTCTGTCTGATCTTTAAAGCAGCCAAAACTTCACAACCCATAAGCTTCATCTTTAATGACTGTCATTTGTGCTCTTTTTTAGAAGAGACTCTGGCTGTGTGAAGGGGGAGAGAAGAGCAGGAACTGGAGACAGGACAGTTTTGTACGCAATTTCCACTAGCTGATGTTTGTGAGCAACTGTCCCATTATCCAAGACAGTAATGGCTCTACAGCCAGAAAAATATGTGATGTTATCTTTCTGGGTGCCTGTGGGGGAAAGCAAAATAAAAGCTAAAATTATGGGGAAAATAGCTCCCATCTTTCCTTCTGGTTTCCCCAACCTCTCAGAATTGTCAAAAAGTTGCTAAAGAACCTCAAAGCCTTAAGACTAGCCCAGCTCCAGGCTGGTCTCTTGGTAAGCACACATAACTCTCCTGCAGCCCCAAGAGGAAAACATCCAAGGTTTGGGAGGGGTCAGCCAGAAATAGCGTAGCTGCAAATGTGAAAGAAAATCAAAGAGCTGCAGGGTTCCACCCAAGAGAGAAGAGAGCGCGAGAGGCAGCCGGGCCAGCCAGCGCCGAAACACGATTAACAGGAAGAGACGCCCAGAGAGAGGCATTTTTCCTTTCAAACTTCATGTGTGTGAATTCAGTGCTAACCTTGACCCATGCTTTCAACTGCCTTTTTTTGAAATGCCCTCTCTTGAACTAATTAGTGAGACTGCTCTTCCAGTGCTCCTAAGTTGCGTGGTTTTGTGGTGAAATTATATTTTTCTTAAGAACCTGGATTGTAGAGTGACAGGAGTGTGTGAATAGCTGTAATTTCAGTTGGAACCTCTGGATGATAGTAAAAATAAAGTAACAACACCATTTATAAAGGACAGTGGAAGTGTTTTTGCATTTCCGCACGTGAAACCTGTAAAGTGTTGTTGTGCAGACAGTACACTAATTCCTTGATGGTGTTCCTTCATTTCTCCCATACTGTGAGTTTCTTTTCCATACTGTCGTCTTCTAGGACTCTTCCCTTACTTTGTAGAGCAGGGTAGCATTTACAAGAGCATGTAAATGACTTGGGACTTCCAAGTCCTGTTTTAAACAAAAGAAGTGTTTAAAGGCCAGAGTTTGAAAGGTATTCAGTTGATAATGACATGGAAAGGTTTAAAATGAGATAAAAGCAAGCAACAAAGCAAAGATTTGGTGCCTAGTGTCTCTTGAAATAAACAGGAATTTAGTGTCTTAGTGTTGCAGAAGATTCCGTGAGGTTCCTAGCACTGTCGTTAGGACCCTAAGTGCATTTAAACTGCTGGTGACTTGTAAACCTATGTAAGCATTCCAGACTTTTTCTATTTTCTCCCTTCACAGAGAATGCAGAGGTAGTCAGCTTGCCTAACGCAACATGTATGTCAAAATATCCTATGTCAGGAGTGCCACTGCTGTGCTCTGGGCTGTGCTGGTTGTGCTGGCAACCCAATGGTACAGGCACCCTGAGCTGCTGTACTTGGCGCAGGGATGCTGGGGACACATTATGTGTTGAGGAGGGCAGTGTATGTCCTGCCCTGAGCGTGTGCAGGGTGTGGGTTGGGAGCTGGTGGGGACCACCAAGTAGCCACTTCTGATTTCCCAAAACAAGGAGAGAAAACATGCAGCCTCTACTCTAACCCTATCTCTGAGCAAACATCCACTCTATTGTGAACACTACTGGTAAGTAGAAAGTTGTTAGATTACTGAAGGTTTTTTCCCTGTCAGTTAGTGAGGAGCGTAGCTTGGACCAGCTTTGTCAAGCTTTTAATCTGGGGAGATTTTTTGTTGCTGAATTGCCTCTGCACATGAAATGTAATTGGTTGCCAGCTCACACTTCCCTGACCTGTTCCCAAAGCTATTTCATTTGATTGTGTTGGGTGATGTTTCTGAAATTATTTCTTGATTTTTATCTGAAATCCATTGATAATGGTTATTTAAGGTCTTTCTGTGCTATCTGGTTGTTTTAATTTCAGGGACTGCATTGAGGAGTTTAAGTATGTATTAGTTATCATATTGATGGATCAGCCAAGCAAGGAACATTTGGAAATTCACATATTCCTTTTCATTGACCTATGATATTTGAAAGATAAGCCTCTTGCATGCCATTAGCAGTTTGAACAACTATAAACATTTCTCAGTATGTTTAGTTTTTGTTTTGGAATAGTTTGAGTATGTACATGTAGCTTTTTCCTTTAATCCATCCAAGAATATTAATTGCCCGTTTGGTTTGCTGTTTGCCATTTATGTAATACTTTTCCTTTAAAGTAGTATTGGTTTAGTTTGTGCTGGATCAAGCACACTGGTGAAAGCCAGTAGGATCTAGAACACTGAAAACTCACCTGAAAGCTGTGAACTTTTGTGGTCTGTCACTGACACAGACATGATTTGTATCCTGGCTCAGATTACGCACCTCTGCATCTCACTTAACCTGACTGTGAAAGGGTGAAAGTAGCACCTCCTCCTTGTGAATGTGGCAAGATTTAAATAGGATTGGTACAATATGATCTTAAAATCGTAGTGCTTGTATTTTATTAATGGCAGGGCTTGGTGCATTTCAGAGGTGATTTTGTGTAGGTTCTCAAATGTGTGATTCACAGCTTTGTGCTACTAAGCACTGAAATTGCTTGTCAGACTTGGGCTTCAATGCATTTGAAAATCTTCGGAGGGGTGGTGATTCCCTTGTAATGCTGGCCCATGTTTACCTCAGATTTGAGCTGATCATTCCCAATTCGTCTCTGGGATCATGCGGTTGAGGCACAAAGACTATGCTGGGAGTGCACCTGTCTTTTGAATCCCATACATGGCTCTGCGGTTGGGTGGCAAAACCTTTGGGCTCCAGTTAGATGAAGTGAGACCGTCTGTTGCAAGTAAATTTGACTTGTTAGCATCCCTTACATCTGTGCCAGGTCTTACCCTGTTGAGTTTGGATGCGTGATCAGCCTTTAAGTGTTTGTGGAGGACAGAAATGGGTTGAAGGGTTGTGCTCTGATGTGAGAAGTGTTCAGCTGAAGAGCTTCATCAAGATTCATGTGCAAATCCTGTAGTCCGTTATCGTGGTGGATTGTCAAGTAAGCCATCTCAGGTTTGGTTTGTGCAGTTCCACTAGCTGAAGCTGAGGGTGTGCACTGACAGACTGGACAACTCTGCTGCTCTGAGATATGACATGTTATCTTGTCCATATGCCTCAGGTACATAAAATGAAGTTGGTAGGCTTAGTGCTCTACTTCTGCTAAGGCATCCCCATTGATGCTGATTGTGCCAACTTTGTTGTGAAATAATACCCAGGAAGTGTTGAAAGTACAAACAGCATCAATACTTTGCTTGTGAGTCTACTTGCGATTGATACAGTGTCTCAAAGCAAATGAGGAAAAGTAAAAGGTAACTGTGACTAGAATCACCAAAGCTAGATGTGGAAGAACTTCAGTGAGGTAATTCATCCCAGTTGCATGGTACACAGGGTAGAATGGGTTTCCTTAACACTTTGTCTCGTCCTGTCTCAGCAAGCTGGACAGCACTTCTTTCTACTGACAATTGTCCTGTGGATGTGTCTGCCTGTCAGTGCTGTCTCATACCCTTCTAATTAAGGTACATGCCACTCCACTGGAGTTCAGTTCAATGTCATCTTATGCCCTTCTCCACGTGGACAGTGTTGACGGTGTTGATTTCTGTAGCAAATGTGATACAGAATTGCTGGAGCCACTGATACATCTGTAAATTGAATGAATTGGGATAAAGTCAATAGGCTTCGAAAATTTTTGTTAGAAAGAATCTGTCCCTCGCTATGTTATGCAGGTGTATTGTGGCATGGCATTTGTTGCTTTGGGGCAAATGCATCTATCTGTCTACCTGTCTATCTGTGGGGTTTACGTAGGTACATCAGCAGACAGTAGGGTGGGTCAGTTCTGCCTTTGCTTCTAATTTGCAAGTACGTGCTCTACTGTTACCAAAATTTGCGTTGTAGGATCAGATGTACTCTCAGTTTAGTATCTGATGATCCTTTGACAGAGACTATGCTTTCAGTATGTGTGAATATTCCACTGCATCACCCAACTTCTTTCAGAAGTAACTCTTAAAATCAGTTGAAACTGGTTAAAACTGGGTAACTTGATGATACATGAAAATGCATGATCCAAGGAGATCTCTTCAGTCTTTGACTTAGGTAATCCAGATGTGGAATCAATAAAACTACATTTACACCCTCTCCAGGAGCGTTGTGAGGCTTAATTCACTGAAGTGTGCAAATCACTTTGTGATCTTTGGATAAGAAAATAAAATGCAAGAGCACAGAGCTGTAGGAGTAGTAAAGTGTATCTTTCATTTTAAATTTTTGCAAGCAAGTAAGGTCTCTCTTGCACTACCTCTCTGGATTCCTAGTAACTGCAGTAGGAGTTAGTTCTGGTCCTTAGGTAGAGGATTAATCTGGATTCTTCTTACAAAACACATCTCTCAAGTGAAACTTTTGCCTGTATTTTTCCCAGAAGATTCTTCTCTTTGAGTCTAGAATTTTATCAGCAATTCTTATGCTAACAGGGGTCAGGAGATGAGATGTTTCTCACGTTACACTTGAAGCTTCTCATGAATAATGGCCTGTATCACCTCTATTGTCTGTCCAAAACATAAGCAACCAGACATAAGGCCAGAGGAGAAATTTAAAGAGTGCTGAATAAGCCAGCAGGACAGACCAAGAACTGAGGTAGTTGGAGAGTGAAACAAATACAAGGTAGAGCAGATGGTTATTTGGGGAAATATCTGAGCAGATTAACTACTAGGCAGCTAGGGAATAAGTCACTCCCTAGTTAAAAAGTATCTTGAAACCTTCTGAGCAAGATTAACAGAAGCACAGATGAAGATCACTGTAGCCAAAATAGATTAGAGGTCATTATTCCCTAGTGAATTTTCTTAAGTGATAAGTAGAGCACATCAGGCTTTTCACAGAAATCTGAGGGGGGTTGCCATACTTAAGACTATCACTTGTTCCTGTGTAAGGGCAATCTGTCCATTTTGAAGCAATTTTTCCCATCAGTATTGTCCTCCTCTTCTTTCTCAGATTAATTTCTTTGCCTTTTTCATTCACATATATATATGTGTGTGTATTTTGTATGGAAAAAAATAGCTGCGGTTTGAGCAGGATGATAATCCCGAAATAAGTGGCACTAGCAATTGCCATCGTGAAAATTTTAGTTCCCCCCTAACCCTCGAATCTTTTTGTTTTTCTTCAGTAAGGCTGCAGCTGCCATCTGATTTGTATTTATATATGCTCTTTATAGATATTAATGCAATAACAGATTAAACCTAAAGTAACTGTTACTACACAGAGAAATCTCAGGGTCTGATCTTGCAAACACTAATGCCTCTGAATAACTTTAATCTTGTGCATTGTATATTTGAATTTAATGGGGACTCTTACATGCCAAAGTTTCTCACATATGCAAATGTTTGCTGCAACTTCAGACTTTCCCCATATGTTGATGTCAATTTGTTTTTGCAACCTCAATACGGTTTAGAAACCTAAGCCTCTGATCACGGTTTGTATATGTTTTTTCAGTTCTGCAGGCTTCATTGTACCAGATTCTCATTTGAAAAAATGGGCCAATACCTCACTACTGGTGGTGAAACCACCTACTGCTACCAGGATGAACTTAGCTTACAAGGGGTTCTTCAGGCGTTTTCTCCGAGGTCTGAGCAAGCTCATAGGTAACACGAGTTACAGAGTGGTAACACTGTTTTTACAGTATCATCTTCTCACTGCACATTCTGAAGGTGAATTCCTAAAAGAAACTGGATTGTAAAAATTGGGAAATTGTACGATAGCCCCAGTAGCTGGTTTTAATGCTTGTATAAATAGCTGACAGTGTCCAGGAAACAGCCAGTGGAGTTGTATCAAGCTTCTGTAATGTAGTTGGCCTCTGATCTCTGTGTAAGGGCTCAAGGTAGACTGAAGAGTTCAGACTCATTGTGTTTGTTCTGTAGGCTTATCTTTTCTGTATAGGGCTTAGGTGCCAAAAACTGTTTAGAGGATATTAGTTTTGTCAGATTTTGACTTGAATATAATGTTTTGATAAATCCACTTCAGACCAGATGTGGTTGGTCTCAGAATACTTTGGGGGGGAACCAAAAATCTGTTTCTCTTGAACTCTAATACACAGGTATTTAAACCCCTGCACATCCTCCAGTGAGCCAGAGCGGTGTATTATCCTTATATTCTGCCTCTGAAGGTATGAATCATACTCACAGTGCATGGCCAGCCTGTTGTATTCTGCTGTAGAAGGCTGCTGAGTCAAAACACCAGCGGTTAGTTTTGAGTTCAATAATAATGGTAATTTTACAAGCTAATGTAAGGGTAATAAGGTCTTCCATAAGGCAACGACTGTGACCATCAGGAAAGTTTTATTTCTCCAGGTTCAACAGTTTACATGTGGCTAATGTACTCTTGGAGAAGAGGTGACTTCCCTTTAAAACATGCAGCAGCTGACTTACAAGAACAGTGATATGTCTGTGTTTGCGGTTAAAGCTCACTAACCATTGGCATAAATCTGATAAGCATGTGATAGTACCTCAGTTTATCCCAGTTCTCAGCTTTTGAGTGAATAAGACTTGTTTCTTAGCCCACAGACATGTAAATAGATTTTTTCTTTTCTATATCCTGTCATTACTTAAGACTAAGCTCTTTGTAAGAGTTATCTCCATATCTGTCAAGACCAAATATATATGTATATGTGTGTGTGTTTGTGTACGTATACAAGTGTAATAGATGTAGAAGAACAATAAGAAGGTGAGAGCCAAGGTAACAGACACAAGAAACTGATTAGGAACTTGAAATTAAGAAGAGATTTGCTTAAGTAGCATAAATAACACTACCCATAACCTCTTTCTCACAAGTTTCCACTCCTGAGATATTAGAGGAATGCATGAGACATATGGGTCTATATGTCAAAAAGTCATGTGGGATGTTTGAGATACTGGCTAGGGCTTTTGAAATGTGTTACTTTCAAATGACACAGGATATTCAAGAGTTTTATCAGTTTTAGGCTGCTACGTCGCTGTAGGAGGTCCCAATGTTAGTCGCACAAGGGCTAGACGATTTGGAGAGAATTAATCTTGTCTAATTTTAAGTCTAAAAACTAGTAGTTTAGGTCTATGCTGGTCAGTTGGGCTCTCTTTCTAACCAGTGTAGAGGAAGGGGAATGACCAGAGGGTGAATGACGTTAGCTGTTTTAGATCCTGTGTAAGGAAGAATTGAAGTGCATACTGGATGTGTTCTTCTTTCCATTAATTGTAGAGGGAGACTAGGTGAATGTTTCAGCAACTGATTTTTTTACGTCAAAAGTTATATGAGTATAATGTCAGCCCTAAACTTGCAATGCTGATATTTTGAAAGGTGTTTAATTGTTGAAAGATGCAGATAAAGGCCCAGTGGAGTTTTTTTGGTTGTGTGGTGGTTTTTTTTATTTAAATAGACCCCATTTATTGGATATTTCTGAAAATCTTTACAGCATGTGTAGGCACTTACACAACTCTTGAAAGAAAAAAAAAAAGAAAAAAGTGCACTTGTCCTTCTTTAAAAACAAGTTGGCACTATTGAATTATTGCTGTTAATGAAATGACTGAGAAAACACCCCTGATGAGGGAACAAGAGCTAATTGCTTCTGTCTGGGTGATGATGGACTATTGTCCACTCCTTTCTGAGCTGGGTGGGACTGAGGAGTGTGTAGGGTGGTGGTTCTTGCTCTCTGCTGTGCAGCAACCCCCCTAGTTCCAAATTTCCTCCAAATTTCACTGACTTGTGGAGCAGCTGGGAGTCCTGGTATGGTTTAGTCTTCCACCTTCTGTGCTATACCTCCAAGGTTATACCTTCAGGAGGCGCGCAATGGAAAGATGAATCCATTTGAGAGCAGTTCTCACCAAGCTCCATGGCTCTGAGTACAGATCTCAGCAGGGTGATCAAGAGAGGCCAATTAATAAACTCCTTTCTGTGCCTGCTCCCTCTGTATGGGTTCTTCTTCTGTTTCAGATGGGCCTGAGGAGCGGAGCTTGTCCTCAGAACACCATGCATACTGGAAGCTGTGTTTTTGTATAAATGGGGAACAGAACTGGCCGCCAGAGACTGAAAATCTGGCGGACAGAGCTGATTAGACATGCTCAGAAGAGCTTGCAATTTCACTGCCGTGTGCCCTTTGGGCTTGCAGTGAAAAACAAGGCTGAGCGCTGCCAATATTTGTATATGCGATTCTATTGTTTTATCTGAGGATGAGATCAGTCAGTGGACAGAGCCCAGAACGAAACTAAAGTGCTCTTTTTAATTCCATAGCATCAGGAGGAATGTGAATCTGGGATCACCTCCCCCCCCCCCATCCCCAATCCGTA
>Ga0065711_1001852_pt1 | contig 38722 bp, 21 predicted proteins | sample Hoacrofraction12_FD_59098 | JGI IMG/M metagenome (GOLD analysis project Ga0065711, IMG submission 59098) | Hoatzin crop microbial communities from Cojedes, Venezuela - Epithelial fraction 12 v2 (version 2) | ecosystem: Host-associated > Birds > Digestive system > Esophagus > Crop | place...
CGAGGGGAGCTGCCCGTCCTCAGCGCATCCCCGAGGCCGGGGAGAGCGGCCGGGTCTGCTGGCACCAACCCCGACGGCAGCCCCGCAGGCGGCGAGGGGTGGGGAGAGGATGCGCCGCGGGAGGGAGAGGGGGGAGGCAGGGAAGGAGGGAGGGAAGGAGGAGCGGAGGGAGGCAGGGAAGCTCCCGCCGAGCTCCCCCGCCTTCTCCCGGCCCACCCAATGCTGGGGTTTGCTGCGCCCCCCGCCCGGCCTCCTGCGCCCACCCCCTCGCGTCCTCCGTGGGAGGGAGGCGGGAGGCGTGATAGACCGGGAGCGCTTGTTGCATCCGAGGGAGGGGCAAGAGCGCGCGGGAGGCCGGGAGCCTTGGTCCCCCTGCGACCCCGCACGCCCACCCCTCGCCCGAAAGGCTGGAGCACCACGGCTGAGGAGAAGCGCGAGGAAGCTGTTGATGGTGACTGCGGTGCACCTCGGTTTCACCTCACCTTTTGCTTCACCAAAGCCTTAGAAAACCTCCCCAAGCATCGAACTGGTTTTTCTTCTGCTTGCAAATCCTTGGCCGTAAGTGTCTGGAGTTCAACGTGACTGTTCTCACAAGATGCATGATCCCAGCTCATTTTTAAGTATGGGAGGTGACGCGCTTGTAGCTGCAATTTGAGTCCTAACGCTATTGCACGCACACAAAAACTTTCATCCTGAATCAGAAACACTGTGAGAAGCCCCACCTCACTTTGCTACATATGCCCGACCCCTACACCTCTACCAGCATCATCCACCATACACTCCACGGCCATCTGAATCTGATGCATAGAAGTCACTTTTTTCCCCAGAAACAGAAATCTATCAAACTTCTCTATTTTGGTAGCAGAATTCAGGCATGAAAAGCCAAGATCAGCGGCAGACAAGGCATTAGAACAGATGGACCTTCAGCTTCAGTTCATCACTTCATGTGCTGTGTAAAATCCAGCAAGACCTACAGAAACAGTTTGTTTTTTGTCGCGCTCTGAAAGGAGAAACAGAACACGATATAGATGAGATACAAGGTTGTGAGCTGCCAGGAGCATCTTTCATCCATCATCTCGCGCAGACAGCTGGTGCATCCCTGGTTCTGTTTTCATTCTGAACACGTAGTGCAGAGTCTTCCTCTTGTCAAGGTTTCTTCACAAGCCTCAGTATTTCTATGTTGTTTGGTAAACTTTCTTTTGATTCATTCCCTACTAGTTTAAATCAACCAAACATTCAGCAATATATTTTATTTCTTTGTGTAAGAAGGTGTGGAGTAAGAGTACAAATCATTCCCTCATAATTCTGCCCTCAGTCAAGGCGTTAAAAAAAAAAGGAGTCCAGGGATTAAATTACGTCAGCTGTCTCATCTCATTCATCCCCTTCAGTGCATTCATACTTAGCAGTTCCAGAACTAGATGTGGTATTTGTATTTCCTTCCAATTGAGGGAGAGGAAAATAGGTATCATTTCAGACAGTGCATCAAAGTGAGTCAAAACCATATTCTTTCTGCATGTTGTTAACCGGCCCAGCAATTTACATACCTTAGTACATAAACTGGCTCATTGAAGGCCACTCCCTCAGTCATTCTCTACTACCCAGGCCAGTGAATTTAGGCCCCAAATTAGAATTTAAGTGAATATTTCACTCCTTATCAAAGTATTATCTTCTGGATTTCAAGAAGCCTTTTGTTTCTCTAGCATGCCAGTGACTGAAAGCATGAAATGTTGCTTTTTATTATGCTGATATACATATGGATAGACTTATTTCATTTAATTACGTTAGCAATAAGAGAAAATCTAGTATGATAAATATCCTTATGCATTTATGGCTTTATTTCTTACAACTTCACAAAGGAGAGTTCGGATGCTGGCAACTCAGCTTTTGCAAGTGTTCTTTTTTTGCCTTATCAAGAGGAGGCATTACACTCTACTGTTAAACAAAGTAACAGCTTGTCAGTTAATAAAATCATGCAGCTAGAAATAGAGAGGTAAAAGCAAGTAGGATCAGTTACCACAGCAGAAATAAAGCTTAAAAATTCAGCTGTAGTATTCAAAATAGGCAGCTGTTAAAATCTAGAACAGAGGGTAAGAGGCACAGAAGGAAAAAAAAATAGAGTATGAACACTGACACTGACACATTCTTCATTCTGACAATGGACGGGGCTTAGGTGGAAAATATGGTAGGCAATTAATATCGCATCTCCAAGGTAATGCCTATTTAAGCCACACTGTCTACAACAGCTGGGTGGGTTTTTTTCAGGTTGTCTCCTCAGTGCTATTAGTGGCACAGTAAGTTCTCCCCTGAAGCCTTTCCCTTCTGAAGAAAGGACAGTAGCAAGCAGATTGCCTACTGATCTCATTTAAAACAAATCTGTATTTAATGACACTGTTTACCTTGCACGAGCATCTAGAGCAAAAATCAATTAAGTAGCAATAAAAACTCCTTCAAGTCATCATGTGTTGCAGGCTAACTTCTTGGTTTAGTTTCTAGTGATCAAGTCAATCCACATTATCACTATGAAAAGAACGATTATTGACAATAGAACAATGTTGCAGAGTAAAAGCGATCAGCATTTACTGCCCCCAGGTTAAAAAATTCAAATGTAAAACTTTTCATGTGGAAACACTGGAAAGGTGTTCCCCTTGAACACTACACACTATATTGAAAGCTTTCCTCTGTTTATTCAAAGAGTGACTCACACAAGGCTCTCTGTGCTACCACAGAGCTGATAGGTGATGTTACTCATAAGAAAGGTGCCTCTGAAAACCTGAAATGGTGCGGTAAGAAAGGAAGCTGTTTTAGGGCAGGCGATTCATAGGTAATATTGATTATTCCACTGCAGTGTCTTTCTACTAATTGCAGATAATCTGAAAAGGGTCTTAATTTGATAAATCCGTTGACTACGTGAAAAAGTGCAATTTTTATGCAAATATATTTCAGTCTCTGGATTTCTTACAGAACAGTTTACTATGTGCTTTGCTTTAGAGGCAACTGGGAGTTTAGACCATTTTCAGACACTCTGGCATCACAACATTGGCATTTCTGTTCCCGCTCAGGTCCCACTGTGGGCCATTGCTGTCATCACCAACCGTGCTGTATCTACCTGCGTGCACGAGCAATTTCTGAGAACTCAAAAACATGCTCAGTTTCAAAGAGTTGAGTATGACCTCTTATTTGCTTAGAGGTAAGCCTGAGGTTTAGCACAATACTTTGCATGTCCACAAGTGTTGTAATGCAATGCTCCAGAGCAAGTATGTGCCTCTCTTGCATGGTATTTCCAGTGATTTTTATTCAACTGAAAAATAAGCACACGTGTTAAAGCATTTGTACAATTGAGTTGCAAGTTATCATTTCAGAGTTAGTTTTCTACTCATGAACTGTTTCGATAGATGTAACTGGGTGCCAGCTGTGGGCTGGGTCACTGGATGTCCACTGTCATGCCATGCAAACATTGACATGTGGCACAAACAGAGCTGAAGCAGGTTTGTCTGAAATTCGGATCAACATTCTTGATGTCTTTGTGCATAAAGAGTCCTTCACGTCAGATCAAAACCAGAGCATGGACAGAACACTTCACAGAGATAGACCTCCATGACCAGACCTGGGTCCAGCTTTTATTCTTGTTGCTTCTCCTCTACTTCTGATTTACCTACTCCTCTCTGGCACCAGGTTCTTCCTTAGATATCTCATTTCTCTTCAGTTCCAGCCCTTCTCCTTGACATACATCAGACAACTGGTCTAGTCCTTCCTACTCTCAGTGCAGGTGCACACAGCACAGCATGCACCATCCCACGTCAGCAAACTGCAGGCCAAGCCATGTTCAGCTTCAGGCCAGAACATGTCCAGTGCGGGCGGATGCATCAGAGATACAACCAAGAAAAAGCTGCATGGATAGAGACTAGGGAAGAGAGAGGGCTTCTTCCCTAAGTCTTAACATTTGGACAAATTAGGTTGGAAGTGGAAGCATAACTGAAAAAACCCACATGCATATCTCAACTGAGGTTGCTAAACCTCAAATTCCTTCTTCCAAACATGAACAATATAAACATACTCAAAATAAAAGTTCATCAGAATATTTTAGCATAGGTAAAATATAAGATTTCTCCCCAAAAGCTACTCAGGCATAGCTCAGCCATGTGGGGTGAATTTGTATACCACATGTGAGAAAGAATATTTACAAGGTATATATATAAAAATATTTTGAGACAGACGTATTTGTCAAAATACCATGTTGGAGGTATGCATGCCTATACACACATGTGTGTTGTATACATGTGTTTAAAGAAGGTTCATGTAGGTCTCCGGTCTGGTAAATATCAGCCCACTATACTAACCTCGACATAACTCTAACCAACAGAAAGAAGGATCTCACAGCTTTATACCACTCCTGTTACTGGCAAAAACTGCCAGACATTCACCTCCTTGACTTGCAGTCAAGGCTGAAAATACAGAGACATCACATCTTGCATAGGCAATGATAACATTTCTTAAATTGATTGATTTATCTGGGCTAGAAATTCCGTGCTGAAGGGCAAAGCAACACTGCCTGTTGCACCTGGGACCTTAAGCAAAGCTGTACTCTGAAAAACAACAGCTGAAGTGCCAAGGAGTCCATCTGACCACACGTTTCTACTCAGAGACACCCAGTACATTAGACGAGGCTGACCTACGGGTCCCTGGCAAAATCAGTGTCGATAGTTCTTCAAGATGTTTCCCCTTACACAGCACCAACGAGTTGATTGTGACTGAAAGAAAGAATCTTCTTCCCCACATGTGATGCAACACGTTAGCAGTATCACATATAACTGAAAGTGCTAATGCTAGAAAAGTGGGGACTGTCACATAGGGTCAGGTCTGATGCTTGCCTTGTCCCAAATCCTGTTTGAGTGAGAGGCCAGCACCAGATGTCTCCAAGGTCAATGATAAGCCTGCATGCTCTAAAGTAACCTGCTGCAAATATAGGAATTTGAGCCAATGCAGGCACAGTGTATTAATTACCTGGATGGCAGCATTTCTCAAGAGATACACCAGGAAGGCAGCAGCTTTAATTAGATACTAAAGCTAGTCACCAGCAAACTGTTTCAACAAGTGCAAAACCCAGACAGAAGCATACTTCATTTTATCAAACTCTTTTCCTTCTACTATTTTTAAGGGAAAGCAGACATCACACAAAAGAAAACTGGCAGTTTTCTTTCAGACCACACTTTTGCTATCAGAGGTATGAGTAATGCAGAGGTGATAAGCATGAGAGTGATCCAAACACATGACTGCATCTTCACACAGATAGTTTTTCATGTTGCTTGTGAGCAAGTTTGCTTTATTGCTAGAAGTCTGTTATCTGATACATTTAATAAACAAAAGTTCTATGTATCTGATGTTCATCAACATTTGCTCCAAAAAACAGGACATTCCCTTTTTGAATATTCAGGTTGTGCACAAAACATATGTATAAACAACGATCTACAGAAAAGGTACATAAAGACTACATAGTTTGTTTAATGATGTTTTGCTATATTAACCCACAGGGAAAACCTAAATTCTTCTTCAGAAAAGGCAACACACCATTCTCTTCTCACTTCTCTGATTCCAACACGCAAGCTTCCCAGCCAAGTAGGTCCTTAGGTACTGTTTGCTGGTGCCACTCCAATCACCAAAAACTCATGACACGGTCGTCAGTTGCCAGCACTTTTTTTGCAACACCAACTACAGGTCCAATTCAACTCCCATTTGTGCTGACCTTAACTTGGGGGAACCAAGAATAACAAAGAAAGTACCTGTATAAGAACATTATTATCTGTTCCCGTTTCTTTGGCTCTGTTATTTATTACATGGAATCACTTCTTGGAATCGTATCTTTGTGCAACCTTCAACCCACAGGCCTGTACCTTCTTATCTATGCTTTTATTGCCACAAAACATTTAGGCACTTGTCTTGATTTAAAACTCATAATTTTAAGGCAACTTTTAAGGGCTGTTAAGATTTTTCTATATGCAGCAGTAAGCAGGGCACAGAGTGACCGCAGTGACTGCAGGGAGCCATTTCAGGTTTCTTTGCAAGGGGAAGTATACTCAGGCTTGGGCAATGTAGACAATCAATAGAAAAAAAAAAGATTAATTTTCCTCATATTCATGCACAAAATAAATGTACCTGTAAATTTAATTTAATTTAAATTGCCATTCCAGTTACAGCCTCAAGCTCAGGTCCTGGAAAAAAACTATCTTAGAAGCATTTAATTTCTGGTAGGCTCTCTAATTTCTTTCAATTCACAAGCAGTTTGAAGCATTCACATTTGAAGTGATGCCCAGGAGGAAAAGACTTGAAAGATCACTTAAATAAGGGACAAGTTAGTCAGGAAAGGGGCAAAGGGAGGACAAAGCAGCAAACATGGTGCAATAGTCATGATGAAAGGCCACGGTCAAACTCCAGTCAAATTTGCGCAGGCATCTCAAAGAGGGGTTTGTCCAGAAAGGAATTGCGAGTTGGCAGTGGGTTAAGTAGAGCTTTCTGGAGAATGAGTTTTCATGCCTGAAGGTTGATGGGGAGAAGGCATGAAATATTTTCAGACTATCACTAATGGTCAGATCACAGAGGCGCCTGGCAGCAGGGAGGCAAGGACTGGCATGATGGCAGCAGAGAGGAGGTGGTCGGTTAGGTAAGGGCAGGCCATAGGGAGCCTTGAGGTGTGCTGTCCAGGGAAAAGAAGTGACAGCGAGGACACGCGAAAAGACAGGTGATGTGGTGGAAGCAATGTGCTAGGAAAATTATTTCTCCAGCAATTTATTGAGGGAATACTGGAAATAGATTTCGTGTGTCAAAGTCGGAGTAGAAGTTGTATTTGCCAAAGCCTACAAGCTGTCAGACGATCAGATAATTTTGAATCCCCCAAGCCAGCAAGGCCAGAGTTACAGCGATCACATCCTACCTCTACTTGGACAAAGCTTTGTAACTCCTGGCTGTAGGAGTGCTTGCTTCCCAGGCTGCCCATACCATCAGTGACTGTAAGGAGACTCACTGTCAGACGGACAGATATTTAGATTTTCGTGCTTGGAGGAGTGAAGTCAGTCACCTAAAGCAGCTAAACAAGCAGCCAGATTTTCAGCATTGTTGCCTGTAACAGCCCAAAATTTGTTGCTCCCCAAAACAAGGCTACTGATTTAGTTTATCTAAATAGGCTTTTTCACTTGGACAGTTAAGGCTTTGCACTGTCCTGAAGACACATTCAATACCCAATGTTGCAGCTTAGACCTCTCAGGAGTCACAACCCTGCTACGTGCTCTGCTTAAGAAATCCAAATCATCTTGTCTGAAACAGCTGAATCTCGTGTTTTAAAACAAATAGTCAGTTCCATGTACCTCCAGGAAAAACATCCTAAAAGCCTGATCTGTTTTCATGTTGGGCATCTGCATTTTTTCCTGGTCCAAAATACAGATTTCCTTTTGTGTTTTGAAACACAGATGCTGAACCTGTGCAGAATCAGTGTCTCAGGAGTTTATCTGCTCCTCATGGTCCTAATCTACAGGAGGTATTAAAAACCTTTTCAAAGTTAAATTTGTTTTCCCTGTCAATGTATTTTTTCTATTCACTTTTTATTAGCACTCCTAACTGCTGATGAATGCCCCATTGTGCTTGATGTTTTACAGCCATGATCAGACAATATTCTTTGCTCAAAAGGGCTTATTATCTTGGTTTCATGGCAAGATACAAACAGAGAAATAAAGCACAGATGAAGGATGTGAGGAGTAGTGAAAACGAAACTGGTGAACCATTCACTGTAACTGATTATCACAGATCACTGCCTATCCAGGTACCAAATGCCCTGTGAAATGAGAGTTTAGCATCTCTGTAGCTTTTTTAGAGGTGAACTTGGAATATGGAGTGGCTTGTTTCGCTTCAGCTTTCACTGTAATCTTCACTGCTGGTTGCAGCCAACGTCCGCATGTGTTCAACCTGTGGCTAACACAGCACAAGATGCTGTCTCTCTTGCTGCAATTTCAAGCTTCTCTGAAAGAGACTGATCTGATTTGCTGTACAATTAAAAGATTCCTGCGTATGCCGTTGCTCAAAAATGCCTGTGTCAAGATGCACTGAGCTTGATACATCCTTTTGTACACTGCACACAAACCCATTCAATATCTTGTCCCTCTGCATGCCACCAGCCACAGGGCTGTTCTGGTCAGGAGCAGCAGAAGCTAACTGTTCTTGTCCCTAATCAGGGCCCTCTCATGGGTAAGAGTTTATACGTTTTAGCTACAATCTATGTCAAGCTTTTGTATACAAACCATTTATAAAGGGCTAATGCGTTTTCAACGTTTCAATCAATTGTTAATAATTATTATTTACTGCTAACATCTAACCAAGCAGTACGTTGTTTGTACCTGTGGCATATACTTATCAGTACTATCCTCTGCTGGCACCCTCATAACCATGTTGCTAGGTACTTATAATACTCCCCCCCAAATATTAAACTCTTTCAGAACTACTTGACATGGGCATAAATTGAAACTGTAAAGAATATCCTCTTGCTATTCACAACCCGAATGTAGATTTCATTATTCTACGACTAGCTTGAATGCTGTACTGAAGGAAGGTGTTCCCCATCATCAGCAAGCTTGTATTCCAGTTTGAAATGTGTGTGATGACATTCTTATAAACTGAACATTCGGCTTCCTAAATGAACTTCAATATTTTTCACTTAAAACCAGCGTGCTGAACACTTTAAAGAAATGGTGAGTACTATATTTCCATTTAGTGATTTTAAAAGATTGTATTTCAGTCACTGCTTCTTCTGTCTGTTGTGGATAATTTAGCTTTCACTGTGGGGGGGTCATCTGTGTGGTGAGCTATGAACAGCATGAATGAGAAATTGAGACCTTGACACTTCATTAAGCCACCTCAGTCCGAGAACAGATTTTCCAGTGTCTTTAACATATTCCACGTCAGCTATATCACTCTCACCCAGGACCTTCTCAAAACAGTGTTATTATTTTCAGTTTTGACACATCTAGTGTGTAGTTACTGAAAACCATACTCGCCTGCTTTTGACTTCAGTGATCTCCATTTGACTTCACCTGCCTAATCAGAGCCAGCATTTAGTCCATCTCTGTGGAAGACTTATTCCTTACAGGGACCACAGAACTAACTTTACACGTGGCTTGTTATGAGACACTGAGTCAGCCAAAGCTTTGAGGTGGATCTGCCTTGTCCCTTTCCCTAAAGAAGATCAAAATGTTCGTAAAGCCAGGTATGATCTGAGTAAAATCTAGGCAAATAAACCCAATTTACTAGCAAAGCCCAATTAGATTAGCCCAACCAATTAGTCCAAAAGAAAATAAAAATAGTTTATAATCGACTTTCTCCCTGATTGCCACATTCTGTCAGCAACTCTTGCCTCCAAACTTGCTTTCAGATTAACTTGATGTCTTTCTGAGTTGCTGCAAGCAAGCCTTGCACATTCACCTCTGGTGCTTGTGAAGTTCTTCAGCCCCACCTGAGGCCTGTTGGCATCTCTGAGCTCTTCAGCACAGTCCCACAGTCTATGAGCTGGGCCTCTGGCTCCAGGTAGTGATGTATGGCCCTGCCATGAGCCCTGATGTCCCTTAACAGTCAGGAGCTCCACAAGAGAAGTTGCAATCTCCTTCTGCTTTCTAGAAGGTCTTCCTCACTCAGTCTTCTTGAGCTGTGTCTACACTTACAAGCAGTATGGTATTGTAAGGAGAGATCTGCAGAAACAAATTGGTGCTAGGACCCAGAGTCCACAAGAGATATATTTGGAACAAAGATGTTCTAGAGTGGAGCATCTAGAGCATTTAGGACACTTTTGGAACTGAAGTATTCTACTGTAACTCGAATTTGGTCCCATGGACAGGATACCCATGAGTGGAATGAGCACAGCTTCCAACTGATTTTCATCCAAAAGGAGAAGTTTGCATGCTCTGAGACTGGTCTGTGACGCAAACCAGTAAGTCAGGCAGAGTGGGAGGTCTGCTTCAAGAGTGCTGTCCTGACCTGATCTAAACCAGTAATGTTGCACTGAGGCAAACCTCCTTAATACAATTCTGAATAAAAACAATAAAATAAAATTGTCACATGGCCTAAACCAATTTTGAACATCGTTGTCCAGCAACAGAACTATGGAACCATCCATGAGTTTTGTACAAAAGTCTGGTTTTCTTCCAAGTTGTACAAATTCACACAACTAGAGAATGAGCACAGGATGATTTTATATCAGTTAGAGAATATCTCCTTATAGCCTATTTTGTTGCTTAAATGTGGTGTTGGGACCGTAGAGGATAACATTCTTAAACTGTATGATAAATTCTGTACACCTTTAATGAGGAATTTCCAGTATTGTCAGGAAATACAACTACTGTGTTGCAATTCTGCAACAATACTACCTCTTTTTCTCTGTCTAAGGCAATTTTACCACCCTTAAGAGAAAAAATAGGGCTTAATTTTAAAGATAATTCATATTGCTAGCTTCAAATATTGTGTAAAACACATACCTACTAATCTAAAAGCAATAAACTGAGATTCTCAGTGATGATGCAGGAATTCTGGTATTCCTAGTGTAATATCAGTTATTGTATTCAGCAAAAAAGGAGGAAGTTGAAGATTTTTCTTTTGTTAATCTTTTTCTTATTGCAAGATGCTCAGAAACATTTTGCCTCATCTGGTATGATGCCTCATCTGGTGTGATCAGCTCTGGAGATGAAACTAGAAACTGTAGCCCATGAGCAAATCTGAGACTTAAGAAGATTGAGGAAAGTGGGGAAAGTGGAAAGCAGGAAACCTGATTGTCCATCTTATCTACCCACCTGCCTTCAGATCAGGGCAAGAACTGCAAGTGCGGCCACCTATTTTATAGCAAGCATTACAAATTTAGCCAAGGGTTTTCCAGCGGCACCTAGCTGTCATTAAGCACTTGACAAGTAAAATTTCCCTAGTTTTTTAAGGAGAGTAATTTATCCTGCTGGCAAAATAAAATTAAATAGTAATGATTTTATAATAAATTTAATAGAAAATGCTTTGGGTTTTGCTGTTTTTTCCCCCCACTTTAAAACTGGCTGACACTTTTCAAATATTTATAAATCCATTATTTTATGACTTGATAGAATGTGTTGAAACTTGTACTTAAGGAAGAGTTAAGTCATTTCTTTGACTGGGGCCTTAACAAGTTCGAAACATAATTTTTAAAAGTATAATGTCATTGCAAGAATTTTAATGTGATGACTTACGGGGTTTTATTTGTCAGAAAAGCATTACTGGCATTGAAAATTTGCATACCATACTGAAGGATGAAAAACTCACAAGTCTAATATGAATTAGTTACATCGTCAAAGTGCATTCATAGTAGTGTTTAAAGCAAACTTAGTATTACAACAGTTTAAAAGTCCTAGAGACAGCCATCTATAGAAAATGTGTAGAATATGATCAGTAACGCCACGACTTTTGTCAATGAGCCGAGCATTAATCATACATGAAGCCTGCATTGCTCCTGTGTATACTTTCAGAACATGCTGATGTGCACTGTCGAATTGAGGAGTCTGGGCTACCAGTGTTCCCTCATAGAAACATTATTTCATACAGGCAAATTACCAGCCAAAACTTCTTAGAATACAACAATTTTTAAGCCTTACTGCATTGAAGGATATTGTGGACTACATGCTAATATATATTTGGTGGCATTCTTACATGTATAATTGTTGAGAATCTTACAGCTTTAACTGAATTTGGAAGACTTTTTTTTTAAATCTAAAAAATCTACAGTCCTCCAATAAAAACTACCATTCCTGGAGCCATTAGTATAGAACATGGCAGAACTTGTTTTCTTAGGAAGAAATTCAGGATCCAAACCTTGCAGGAGAAAATGGAGAACTTGCCATTGATCTCCTCCATTTTGTAATCTTGTCTTCGGTGTTGAATTGCTTAAACAAGAAGTTTTCCCTTTTTCATGGGGGTAAATTCAAAAAAACAACTTGGCAGGAGAGCTGCTTGATATCTGACATTTTGAATTCCTATGGGAAAATATGCACATATAAATTATGTGTAATATTTGATTTCCAGTATCATTCTTCAGTGAATATTCAGAATGGAAATGTATGTTTTCAGATGAAACTGTTATTTGTGAGGTATACATACTTGTTGTTATGGTAAGAGAAGAAAGAACCAGCAGAAATTTTCATCTAAGCTTAATTCTCATTGAACTCAATGTATTTTGGCTGACTAGAGAGCTCAGCATCTGAAAACTGGAAAGAACATAGCAAAAGGTCAAATACAGAGAAGTGTTAATGCTTTGGAGAAAGCTGTTGGTGAATCTGCTCAAGTTATTGAAACACAACATAATGACATACTCTTCATGTCCCACTATGAGAGTCTTGTACATTAGAAAGAGAGAGACAAGGTTGTAGCTTCAAAGTATAATAGAGGATAGGAGAGGTAGTGACACAGTAGAGCATCTCAGAGCTTAGAGCCTGGTAAACACATGTAGAGATGAGCTTCTAATGGTAACGGCAATTCACATGTTTGGAAGGAAGCCTAGAAGGTTGCAAACCAGACTGAAAGATAATTCAAACATAACTAAGGGTACTGGTTTGTCTGGGATAGAGTTAAATATCTTCATAGCAGCTTTTTTGGTGTTTCAACTTGTGACCAAAACAGTGTTGATAACACTGGTGTGTTTTACCTATTGCTGAGCAGGGCTTGCACAGTGTCAAGGCCTTTTCTGCTTCTCACACCACCCTGACAGCGAGTAGTAGGGGGTGGGCAAGAGGCTGGGTGAGGACACAGCCGGGACAGCTGACCCCACCTTGCCAAAGGGATCTCCCTGACCATATGATGTCCTGCTCAGCAATAAATGCTGGGGGAAAGAAGGAGAAGGGGAAGGACATTCACAGTTACGGAATTTGTCTTCCCAAGTACCCATTACATGTGATGTAGCCCTGCTTTCCTGGAGATGGCTGAACACCTGCCTGCTGATGAGAAGCAGCAGGTTAATTCCTTATTTTGCTTTGCTTGTGCATGCAGCTTTTGCTTTAACCTGTTAAGTTGTCTTTATCTCAAGCCACTAGTGTTTTGCACTTTTACCCTTCCAATTCTGTCCCCCATCCCACCAGGGGAGTGTGAGCGAGCTGCTGCTTGGTGCTGAGATGCCCACCGAGGTTAAACCATGACACTAAGCCAAAGCCTGGCAAGACCAACATGCAGGAAGCAAGCAAGATGAAGTCTTGATCTGCTCTGTAAATGAGACTCACTAATAGTTTTATACAGGCTGCAGCAACATAGACAAGCTAACTTTTTCCCTAGCTAAGGTTGCAAATGTAGAATACCCTTGGCTAGAGAGGGCCCTTTTGTTTCCATGCACGCTTACTTAGATCTGGAAGCTGTACATCACACCGAGCCTCTTAGCAGGGCTGAGTTTTGTTATACAGCCTCCCAGACTGAGCTTGCTCTCTCCAACAGACTCAGGTCTTTCTAAATGTACCTATGCAGACGTGTCGAGAAAAACACCTTTGCTCTTCACCAGATTCTCAGCTAGAAAGAATAAGCCTGTCTTTGTGGACTTATATCGATAGGGTTTTATTGCAAGAAATATCTTTCTCTCTGCTTACAATTAGCAAGGAATCCTGCAACAGGATCCTACCGTTCTATTGCTTGATGCTGTTCTGCTGTTTCTACCATGAATGCTAAATTAATTGCTCTCTCAGGAAGTGCAGTTCTCTCAAGCAGCTCTGGCTCTCCCAATTTTCTCCCTCTATCATATATAGGTTGTCTGCCCAAAATCTGTAATCACAACAGTAGATGAAAAAAGTCTCAAACCCTGCATTACAGTCTAGCCAGACTATGTCATTAGCACTTGAGTCAACGTTCCATGCTAAAATACGTGATTTTCTTTGTGCATCCTCAGACTGTCATCATCTTCAGTGTGGGATTTCAGTCCAATATTTGAGCTTTGTAATATCTCCAGATTTACAAGGGTGCACATGACACAGCTGCCTCTCTGCAACACAAGCTCATTCTGAACAGGGTGTAGTATTTAAATGAACAAACATTTCGGATCTCAGGGTAGCCTAGAGAGGCTGTGTGAATGTTTACATGGCTAATGAGAATAGCGTCATGGCCCTAAGAGCACCAATAGCCTTAACTGCCCTGAATAACTTCATCTGGGGCCCCCACCACATACTCTCTGTGCAAGGACCTAGGAGTCCTGTTTAAGCTCAGTCCCAGGGCCCAAAGCCTTGCCTGAGCTCACCATGAGGGAGCAGCAGGAACGGGGACTGTCCCGCGCAGCAGGGATGGGACAGGGTGCAGGACCTTGTCGACAGGCAGGCTAAGGCTGGTGGCAGCAACAGGCTGCTGCCAGCCCAGGGACAACCAGAACAGCGCAAGGGGACAAGAGTGGCCAGGGTCACTCTGTCAGGGGACTGGGGTTAGGGCTGGGCACGGGAGCTCACTGGAGTCAGGTGAGGCTGCTCAGGATAGAGCAGGCCATTTCGTGCCCTCAGAACTCTGACAAATAGAGGGGCTCCACTGTATATTGCTCATTTTCTTTGCGACTTATTTCTCCAATTAACTACTTCTACAGTCAAAAACTGCATACAGGATGTATTCTCATCCTCATAATCAGTATTGTCCCATCAGAGATGACTGCTCCCCATGAAGTCCAATGACTGCAATAGAGAAAAGGGCATAAGAGCCCTGACCAACTTAAGCAACCATAAGAAATTTATTAGTAAAGTTTGTTTTTATCATCTCCCTTTTATAAGTGTTTAAAATCATATCCTATTTCACAACTAGTATTGATGCCACCAAAGTCAGCTGAAACTCAAAGGGGGAGGTATATATTTTAAAGACTGGGCATCACAATGTAATGATACAATGTATAGACTTGATAATTTTATGGGGGAAAAAAGTGCAAATCTGTCCTCTGTAGGAAACCAAAAACAAAAGAAGAACTTGCATATGGAGAGGGAGTAAGGTTTTCTTTACACTGAATTTATAATCTGAGCCAGAGCAATGTGAAAGCAGATTATCACACCAACTCTGTGACTGCTCTAAGCCAAATGTCACCTTTATTGTGCATAGAGGAGACTGACCACAGCCCAGGTTCATCAGACTAGGGTTAGAGGAGAACCTGATGAAACTAAATTAGTAATTAAAATAATAGTAACACAAGCCTGCCGCCAATCACTGTAATTTATTTTATATTAAAAAAATCTTATTTGCTTAACGCTTGCCTCACATCCATGTCTACAACACTTCTATTCCCCATCCAGTCCTACAAGAACAACCACACTTTTATTTGTAGTGGTTTTCTGTGTGTTATGAAGGGCAAGAGTTCAAAAATCCCATGGAAACATACTAAAATGGACTAGATCATGCTGCTGAGGCTCCCCGTACTTCTCTTTGAACAGAGAGATGGTTCATTCCTCTTTTACCAACACAAAGTTCACCATACAAAGTGGGGAAAAAAAAATCAAAATGTAACCCAGTCAAATTAGGGGTCCCTAGCCAGGTCCCAGCCTCTCAACCAGTTTGCTGGTGGCCCTAAGGAGGAGATCCAGCACTCGGGCCAAGGGAGTGATGATGCACTGCCACACCACACCTGATCCAGGCAACAGCAAGGCTGAATGCTCGGACTCACTAAAGGGAGTATACACAGATTCTGTGTGTTAACTAAATTTATGACATGCCTGCCACTGTGGTTTACTCAACATCGTGATGCACCTTCAGTCAAGTGTTTCCATATTCTTTTATAGAGCCTGCAATGCCTACCGGAGTGGCTTTGGGAAGGCGGTGGCCTGCTGCTTTAGATATGCGTACTTTGTTGCACAGCAACAGCTACCATCCCAAAGCACAGCTGTCTTTTCCACCCCTCTGTCTCACAAATTTATCAGCTAGGACTGATTGAAACTCAGCAAATGTAGCTGGCAGTGGCAAACCAACAGTGAAGCAGAACATGTAGAAATTGAAACAGGACTCATAGGGAAAATTTTATTATTGCAAAGGGTGAGCATAGCTTACACACAATCGTAAACAAGTATCTCAGGCCCTGACTTGCTGTATGACAGTAAAATGTGCTTCTCAGTTCGAGCAGTTTGAAAGCCAGCAATAAGCCGTCATCATTTCATTTTACTGTGCCTTGTCAATTTGTCAAGCCTGTATTTCCCAGCAGATGACACAACCCATTTTATAGAACCATGGAGCTTACCAGGAATCCAGACACAGCCTGGCCTGCCCTGTTCTGCTACATTTTCTTTGGATTTTCACCAGCAGTGCACATCATTGACAGCGAGGCCCTTCGCAAGAAATTAATCCACTGAAACCCCCCTGAAGTAGTTGGAAACTGCCCTGGTTAACGGCCCCGGTTACTGGCAAGGCTTGTGCTGGACTACAATACACACTGATGTTATTTTCCTGCTACCTCCAGTCTGCTACAGACTCTGCCCTGCACTGTGTTACCGGTTTGTTGCATCCGTATTAAAGACTAGATTGCCTGAATTCTCCATCACTATACTCCAAACCCATGAGCAAGAAGGGGAACACACCTTTTATGCAAAACCAGGAACTTCTTTTTAGTTTAATCAAACTCTAAGCCATTTAATCAAATAACTATTTTAAATCCAGTTACAATGATACTTGCACAGGTCAAATGAAATACAGCTAAAAACACCACATACACAGACTTCCTAGAACCTAGCCCTTTCTCTGGCATCGTGCCCACCCTCGCACCGCCCCTCTCGGTGTGAACATCGACGGCTTCAGGCCGTGGGCAAGGAGTTACAGCACAGTCAGCATCTCCTCTCTGGGAGGAGTGGGATGTCAGTTCTTCCTTCTCAACCCAGGATCTGTGCTTGGGGTCATTTTTCTGTTTGGTAGCAGCACTTGCACTCTGCTCTTTCTTACTTGGTCTGTGATACCATGTTTCAGCCACGTTTGCGTGTTTAAGCTATGGTATGAGTTTATTCTTTTTTCTCTTCCTTTACCACTGGAACTGGTTTTACCCAGATGCCAAGGTTCCTTTCCTTTGATAACCAATAACTGACTAGTGCTGAGCTGTTTGTAGTCGTGGGTCTGCTGATATCATCCTGTGCCTGTGCTTTAAAGCTCCCGCTGTGATCGCATGCGTGTGGTCCTCTATGCTGCGTTTTATCTGAGAGTCAGAGATAATTCATTCTACATATAGTAACTGCTTGCTGTTGTTATAAGTACACATACCAGTAAGTGTCACGTCCTACAACTGTACAAAGCTAAGCAAAGACTAAAACAAGGTCAGTAATAGTTATCTGGTCATTAAGTAATTACTGTTGCAATGAAACAAGTTAAAACAAAGCTTCAAGGAAACCCAACACATCCAAACCTTCCAGAAATGCTTTTTGGTACAAGCAGAGAAAGGAAGAGAAGCATCTAGCTCACCTCTCATCATCTGAATGGAAAAAAAGAGATATAGGATACAGAAATAATCAGTCCTCAAAGGACTCCGTGCTCAGGCATTCCCCAGGAGTGGAAAGACACTTGCACATGCAGTAGGATCAGCTGGAGAAAGAAATTCTGCAGACGTTGAAAGAGCAGGACAGGATGTCTGTTTCTATTAAAATTAGATGGGAAGAGTTTAAAATCATGCAGAAGAGTCACAGGGCCTTTCTCACCAGTGGTATTCACTGCAATACAATATATGAAGTCCAGGTCACCCCCCTCCCAGGCAAAGAAGCAGCTGGTCAATTTAGCGGCTGCTCTGTTGCTTCTAGGTCTCCGAAAGATCTTACGGCCCGCGAATGTGACTGGCAATGAAACCCCAGGGCTCTCTACAACAGATGTTCCTAGTTCCTCTAGCAAGGGAAATGGTGGCATAAGGTTTAATCTTGAAGGGAAGGTCAGGCCTTGCTCGCTCCTAATTCTCTGGTGATCCAGTCCAGAATGGATTCATGTTGGGCACTCCAAGCGGTTGTGTTCCCAAAGCCCCTTTGCTGCTCCTGTGCCAAGTTTGAACAGTGCAGTTAATTGATGCTTGGAAAACTTCTTTCTCTGTGCTTTTTTGGTGTCTGAATATTAGCTAGAGGGCATGAGAAAATCTCAGTGCCTTCCTAGCAAGGCTCAGAGCGGCTGGCTGATCTTTTCATATGCATTTAAAGGCACTGTAGAAGACAGCTCAGACAGGCCCATATTGCTGTACCTCTTGTAGGAACACCACACTAGGCGTCATACTGCGCTCTTACATTCCTCAGAGGCTAAAATAGCTAGTAGCAGGTCCTACCTTTCAGCTACACATGATAATACATATCAGGTTCAGTGCACTGCCATTCTAGCTCTGCAGCAGAAATGACAAAAGAGAGGAAAAGGGTTTCACAGAAAGCTTTGAAATGGAAAATCCTTAGCTTACAAAGTGGAGCAATTTAACATTCTTTTGCTTTGCTTTGTTTTTTTTTGTGCGGGATTACTTTTTTGAAACTTTTGTCTCAATTATTCAGTTTGCTTCTATTCCTTTTCTTTTCACCACTTGTGACTGGCGTGGTGACGAAAAACCCCCTTTACTAATTTGGGAATTTTCTAACAACAAGAAATCCCCAAACATTTTGATGAAATAAGACTTTGTTGTTCTTTCTATTTTCTTAAAGAGATGAACCCCTTCTGTATATTTACTGGCATGGTCCTGGAGATTCAATCCAAAATGTGAACAGAACAAAGGAGCCAGGGTGAGGATAAGAAATCATGTTCATACATTTGGTATGAGGGTCTCCAGCTCTTCCACTCCAAATCAGTTGCTGGCGGCCCCTACTGCTTGCTGTTACCTCCTTTGACCTTCTCTTAATCTCCAGTTTTCCTCTTACTGATACAGCTAAGAAAGTGGCACTTTTCAAATCCAAGCACTCATATGGCATTTATTGTGTCATGGCTACTATAGATGAGCATACATACATATATTTAGATATAGTACTCACTCCCAAAGCTCATTATTTTCTAACTAAGGATCCTTCAGGCTCCAGTCCAACTCTAAACTCGCAGCTGCAGCAACCGTTGCATAGCACATTAGTCAACCGTCCTTCGCTTTTTGGTTCCAAGAGAAAAATTAATCACTACAACAAATCTCCAATTGCTTAAATTGGAGATTACACCCGGAGGTTCCTGTTGCCCTCCTTTTGTTTTACTCCTGGGGCACGTCAAGACTGCTAACTACATTTCTAGGAATAGAATTAATTGCATGGGCCAGAGAAAATATTTCAAATCTATTTTTCATATGATGGGGAAAGCTTCTCTGTAAATAGCAAAGGCCTCACTCCTTGGGCTTGGAAAAACATCCTTCTGTTGCAAGAGCAGAGGACTTCGAGAAGCCTTCAATACAGATAACCTTGAAGGTTTCAATGAAAACAAACCATGACCCCATACAGTAGCAATCCACACAGTAGCAGAATGTGAGGTTTTAAATCTGGGAGGAAAGGATACTCATGAACACCTGTGCCAAAGGCTACAATGAAGAGTATATTTCAGCTGATTTGGAATATCTTTTCTGACAAATCCATGTTTTCAGGCTTTCCCCATGGCTATACACTATTTTCTGACCGGAAAAATTAAGACATTATCTCACCGGACACACCTGGAGGTAATTTGCCCTACCTTCAAATGCTGAATCTTAAGGAACATAGATCTCCAGGTAACTTTGTAAGTAGAGGAAAAGGGAGAATAACATGATAAAGCAAATTCTATAAAAGAAACAGAGCAGGTTAATGTAAATCAGCATTGGAAATTGGCTCCAGCCAATCATTGAAAATCAGATTAATCTCTTGTATGGGCAATTAGCATCCTCAGCTCGTCAACCAAGCCTATTCATATAATAACCTGCTTACATATCCAGATAGAGAAAACATCTCTCTGACACAGGACTGCTCCGCTCTAGAAAGCTACTTTTGCAGAGCCTCCTGCAATGTGCAGCTAACTGGTTCAGTTCTGGGACTCAGCTTACCCCCAAGTCACATCTGAATGCAGTGAAGACACTGCCACAGCCTGACCCAATACACTTCAAGCTACAGAGATGCCAGCTGGCAAACACCAGACAAATGAAGATTCTTTCTCCGCTGAACTAGAACACGATTATCAAACCAAAGCTTGCTACAAAAACTGGAGACTGACACATTTACTTCTGTGCAATTCATACACCCACCCTACGAACAGCAACAAGCTCCAGTCACGTGTCCAACCAAACCTGGACACATTTCAAGCAAGCCAGCAAAAATTAGGAGACAGAATTATGGATAAATTTAGATTTAAATTTATGTATCCTGAAACTTCTGCAGCTGTATTATCACCTTCTCTTTTCAGTTTCTATCCCACTAAGCCTTTTCAAATGCCCCAGGCAGAGTTTGGCACCAGGCCATAGCCTGATGCGTAATGGAAGCACTTCATAGCTATCTGTGCACTACCAGTTGCAACACTGGGGACTCAGTGCGGGAAGACGAAAACAGAGCAATTCTGTGTATAAAATGATGAAAATGAAATCAACCCATAGGTGCCTCAGATGAGCAAAATGCAGAAAAACAAAACATCATGAGCAGAACTCCTGTGGTCTTAGGAAATCACATGCAGACATTTTATAGTGAATTTTTATCCTGATTCTATGCATTAAGATTTGCTCTTTGCATATGTTGCAGAAAGTTTCTTCTGCTTAAAAAAAGTGCAAATGGCTTCTCACTGTGCCTCAAAGGAGTTGTGACTCTCACACTGGACTGAACTGCTCAGGGAGGGGGCAAGAAATCCATTTTCCATGAAATTCATATCTACAAGAAAAGTGATAAAAGAGTGAGGTTGCAGAAAGCCAAGTCTGTATATTTGCCATGGAAACAGCAGTTATAAGAAACACAGTGATGGGAGGAATATCAGCTATCACTTCAGGCTGATTTTTCCAGAATGCAGACATAGAAAACTGTAAGTTGGTCGTGATGCAGCTTGGTAGACTTGCCAGCTCTATTAGCTTGGTAAGTATGGTTCATTTCTAGCTGCTACTTTTGAAATGTTCTAGGTATTCTTTACTATATTCAGGGAACACAAGCAATGAAATGGAAAGGAGAAAGCAAAGGTGGAAAGGGTTCTCACCTCACTGTGGACTCTCACCTCATTTTTGTGAGGTCAGCAGTAGCCCTGCTGCATATTCAATTTACCCATTTGCCTGTTTCTTTGCATCCTGGCACAGGGACACAGTAGAAGGAAGGAAAGGGACTTCTTTGGAGCCCCCCTGGAGACAAAGCAGTGCAGGCCTTATTCTGGTGTTCTGCTTTTTGAAGTTTTTTTGTTTCTTCCTTGCCAGGAAAAGCTTGACATTAAAAGCACGTCCAAGCTCTAAGAAAGCTTAATCAATATTGCAAATCCAAATTTTAGCAAGGGGTTCAATTTCCAGAACTGTCTTCCAGAACTCCTTCTGTAGTTGTTTTCTCTCTGTTCTTTGCCTCTTACCGTTTTCCTTTCCTTTCGACTCCCTGTTCCCCTTCAGACACCTCTCTCTCACTTCATTATTCCCTTCTTTTTGTTACCAAAGCTGTAGTGGAAGCATCGCCCTTCTCCTCCCTGCTGATAGGACAAAACCACAGCCAAACCAAGCAACCATTTTTGCCAAAGGAGAGAGACACACATGCTGAAGGAAGTCTATTAGCCCTAGACTCTGCAAAACAGAGACAATTCACGCTCCGGAGGAATTAGCAGCACTCAGTGACCTGCCCATGATAAGAATGCCAAGGAGTTTGATTGCTTCCAATGTTCAGGTAGATGCTGCTCTTCCCGTCACTTGCAGCCCCACTGTTCAGGAGGGTTGATGACTCCTTGTGGAGCCACCTTCAGCTGTGAGAAAGCAGCCCAGCCCAGACGTGAATGTGTGCTACCAACAGAGGAAATATTTACTGCTTTAGTCTTTTGTCAAAGCCCTGGCTTCCTTCTAGTTTCCGCAGAAAATTGTTGATCAATGTACTACAGAATAAGCCAGCATGGGAGCTTGTCAGTGGTTATCTCTAGCAGCACCAGTTTGTTTTTCACAGGGTGTTGCTAACGAAGCTTTGTCAGTAGCAGATATGTGTGGGTATTTCATACTAACAGACAGATGAAAAGTGCATCCAGGAAGTTTCTGTCCTTCAGAAATGATTACTTAGTCCCCAGCCCGCCACACTCTCCTGAAGGTAAAGCCTTGACTTCTGGGGCTAGCCAAGCTTTTCTTAGTGTTGGATTTAAAGCCTATATTAGTAACTGTTGCTTTCCTACTTCTTTTGCTGATTTCTTGGCACTTGGGAACGGTTTGGTCTCCAGAATAGTGTGAGCATTCCCTAAGCTAAACTGTCTTTTAGCATCATCTCCTAGAGGCTGCTAAAAGAGGCTACAATGCTCACCAAAGATCAGTGGCTCCATCACACTTGGGAGGCAGTACAGGGAAGGAAATGGCCAGGGTTAGAGCTCTGCACCATCGAGTGCAGTTATTTCTTTTGTTCTAGGAAAATCCCAGTGTTCTTTGACATATTTGCATATCAAAATCATTTCTAGAAAGGAAACTTTAAGAACAGCTCACATGTTTGGTTTTTTTTTTAGAAGTAACCCAGACCATTGCTAATTCCCACTTACCTGACGCCAGCTTTGCCCTAAGGATAGGCTGAAGTTACAGCAAAGCAGAGACCAGTCTTCATCAGCTGCCACAGTTTCCACATAGAAGATGTTTTCAATATATAAATGTCTCTGAAGGTTAAAAATAAACTCACAGGCAAAGCAAAAGAATATATTGAAATATACTTTAAAATCACAGCTATTACATGATAATTCATCAAAGGTATACTCAAATACTGTAGGGTATTTTTTTTTTGATTGGTTTGATCAAAGGTGATGCTGATGATGGAATATGACTGTCTGCCTTAGCTGGATCCAAATTGCAGCTGAGTCATCAAAATTACAAAGAATTCATGCTGTAATAACGTAAAACTTCACATACTGACATTTAAACAGAAAATCCCTCTGCCTACATAAAGTAATGATTTTTCCTGTTACTACTGTTCTAAGCAAAACAAGACTCAAAGGATTTATTTTTTGAGAGGGACAAAGTGGTTTGTATTATGTGACCAAAACAAACCTGAAGAAATCCTATTGATTTATTGAATCTTATTTTGGGTGTAAAATTTGAACTTCCTGGATTGACTTTTATGGAGAAATATTCTTGTCTAAGTGCACAATGATTATAACCAGTAAAATGTAGCCACTTTGACATGATGACATCTCTCATATTGTGTCCTTTTGATTCATGCTAACCAGCCATATACATTGGATACCAGCTCTTAACTTAAAATAAAAGAAATAAGGGGATTCAGAATTGCTCAGAAGCCTTGAGTCTGCTTTTGGAACTTACAGGGGAAATGTTCTGACAAGAACAAGAGACTTTCTTTTCTGATATAGAGGGGTATTAGAACTCTGCCTATAGCTTGATCAGAATTTTCTGCATCATGGCTGGGTGACTACAGAGAGGATTTCTTCTTCCTGACCCTAATGTGCCTATTTTCGCTTCCCTAGTGTCTCCCTGTCCTGTCTGTACAGGAGAGAAGAAAGCAAAGTGGCTATTTCACTTAAATTCAGCTTCCAGAGGTAATGGAAGCAATGTGAAAAATTATGTCAGACACAACTGTGTTTTATGTGGGACAAAGGAAAGCCGAATTGTCCCAGCAGTAGGCACACCAGTGGAAGCAAGTGCTGTTCAGTCACAGCTTTCTCACACAGAAACTGTCCTTTTTTATCCATATCACTTGTGACACTAGGTGCTAAGCAGGCATTCAGCCCATGGTCTGAGCAGCATTTTACAGCTGTTGTCATAGCTGCCAGCATAGGGAGAGAAGATGATCTGGCTGTGCAGTCTTGGACAGTTCCGGGGTGCCAAGCCCCTACGGATTTGCACTACTCTGACTAAGGCTGGAAATAGCTTTACTAGTAGTAAACCCCAAGGATTAAGGATTACAGAGAACAGTGAGACAGACCATGGCTGTGTAGCAGAGGTGAGCACACAGAAGTTATTAAATAATCTGGAGAATCAACAGTAGCCCTGCCAAAGCGGCTGTACAGCCTGCTAACTGCAGAAGAGAGCAAACCTAATGCTCCCTTTACAGTGCTTGGGGAGATCTGAAAGTCCCTGAAGATGGTTCAAGTTATTCAATGAGATGAGCAAGGATTTGTCTGAAGTCACACTGTTGAGTGTGTGCCATTAGCAGATGTTAAACATAAAAGTGTTTCTAAAATCCCAGCCTTTGGTCAGCTTACTCCTCTTCAGTAAAGTACTTGCCTTATTTGGAGACCCACAGCTGTGGCCCTGAAAATAAATACTATTCTTTCTTCCACAGTACCAAACAGGGATAACTCTTTTGTGAGCAGAAGGGTACTTCTCTTTTATGTAATGTATCTTGGTGATTTAAATGCCCAGCAGGAGCCCAGTTGCATCTTTTGACCCCATTGCTACCTCCCAGGAAACTGCTGTTTTTACCATCCTGTGCTCTCGTGGGAGAAGAAACACCCTCCATCCCCTGTTGAATTGGCCAATATATATAAGTTTAGAGTCATTGGGTGAAAGAATATGTGTACAACAGCAAGCATGAGTGTAGACTCCGGGGTGGACACTTAATATAGACTGGGAACTTCAGGTCCAGCTTCTGCTCCAAGGTCAACTTTTAAATTTTACAATAAAAGCCCAAGAGGTCAGACCAACATTCAGGGATTTCAATAACAGTGAGACACGGCCAATAAAAAACAGTGGTGTCTATGGATTTGTGCATAAGGGAGTAAGCAGCATGTGGAGTGGAAGTTTTCAGGATAATTTTGAACCTATTTCTACCTAAGTTTCACCAAAGCATCCAAATGCTTATTCTTTTCTAGGTTCAATTTGCACTGAGACGAGTAGCACTTGGATGTGAACTCATGCTGAAACATGATTTATAATGAGCTTGGGGTTCAGATTCAGCATGCAGCAATCTGAAAATGGATATTCTGAGTTTCTTACAGTCCCAAGACTGTTTTGCTAAAGAAAATCAGTTTGAAACAATTTTATCTTTTAATCAACAGCCCAGATGTACTAATAAAATCATATTAACAATAAGTTTTCATTTTGGAGTACTCAGACAGGGAAATGAACACTGTTGTAATGAAATCCGCCAACCACCAAAAGCCAGACTCTTCCACACTGCTCTTCTCTGCACTGGTGGAAATCTGCAGTTGCTCCCCTGACTTTAGAGGAAGAATTAACACTTGCAGCAGACTAACTTAAAGTAGAATCCAAGCTTTGTTTGTTATTAGGCTCTCTGACTGTATAAATAAACACAGTATGCAGCTGCTGTGACTGTTTTTCTTTAAAGCCAGCTTGCATTTAATTTGCAGATATGGTCAAGACTAATTTACTCCTCATTTTATCTTGGGATTTCCAAAAATTTGGGATGACAAATGCTACTTCAGGTAATGGTTTTAATTTAAAATCTCAAATATAGAGCTCAAAAAGAGGAACGCTCACATGAAATAGCTTATGTCAGCCTTTAAATGAGATCGCTCTTCAGATTTTCTCCTGTGTCCTACATTCAAAGGCCATTTACAGATTTTCAGTATGAATAAGAAAAAGAGAAGGGAAATAAAGCCTCCAAAAGGGAGCACAACTACATTTCTTTTCTAATATTGTATCACAAAATTGCATCTGTTTTACTTGTACAGTAGAAGCCTACACTTTACCAAGACAATAAAACAGAAAAATAAAATCCTAGCAAATGGAAAACTCAAACCTTTAGCACACCTAAAAGGCCAGACTATCACCTCGAAACTGAAAGCAAGACACTATTGTCCAAATTTTTCAAAGCACGAGCAGCCATCACAGAGATTCACTTGACTACAACAAGAGCTAGTGGTTTATCCTTGATGTTTGTTTGGGTTTTTTAAAGTATCTTCTGAAAAGAGCTGCAAGTCATTTACTAACTTTTCCATAGTGTCACTGTTAATTATCAAACATCCGTGGAACGGGGATTTTGATTCTATTGTAGAGAAAAGATCATCCCCAAATGACATGAAAGATGCCCAGGAGACACTGTTCTGTTCCCAGGTGTGTAAGGCTGCTTTCACAGACACTCGGTCCATAGCCCTTAGTGCTGCACTTGTGTCAGTGGCTAGAGGCTTTTTGAACAGGTTGACAACACCCTCTCAGATCTCTTTGGTTCCTGACAGGTGTATTCAGCTGCTGCTTTGTCCCTACTTTAAAAATTCATGTTACATTTCTCTATGCAATTTCTTCAGAAATTACCTTTTCCCATTCTTTTCCTTGAACAAGAAACTAACTCTCCTTAGTCTCAGAGAGCTGGAGAACGGTGGTAGGGGAAGAAATATTCCTTTTCCTCTGACTGCAATATTCAACCTTACTTCTACTAAGAGTAATTTCATAGAGTAATATAGATTGGAAAGGACAGGCAAAGGTCATCTGGTCCAAAACCCAACTCAAAGCAGGGCTTAGAGCATGGTGCTCTGTGTCTTGTCTAGTTGGGTTTTGAATGTCTCCAGGCATGGAGATCCCACAACCTCTCTGAGTAACCTGCTCCAGTATTCGTCTACCCTGCTGGTGTAAAAAACTGTCTTTACTCTTTATACTGAATAACCATCTCCTCAGATTTTTTCTGCCCATAAGGTTCCAAATATTATGTTTAGGTTGCACTTAATACTGTTGCAGAATAATATCAATTGTAGTTAATTACTTGTAAAAGTATGCAATAAAAGGGAAAGGATGGACTCAGTGATTCAGGATATTCCTTTCAGTCTCGTCTATGGGTGTGATTTGGATTTTAGAGGTATGGATTTAGAGGTTCATAAATATGGATCTGCATGTGAGCTAGGTGTCTAAACTCCGGTTACAGTCAGTGGGGATCTAGGATGGGATTCAGTTGCGCCTGTGTAAGCTTTTAACATCATTTGAAATGCCCTAAAGTATCCTTCCACAGAAGGGCACGTGTCTCCCATAGATCAAATGCCACATCTGTCAGGCCCACGGAGGTATTTCTCGTACCCTGGAGTATCTGAAATGACACCAGACACCTACGGGCAATGCTGTAGAAATAGTTCATATACATTGTTGATTGAACTGCAGAAATGGGATAGGACATAAACAGCCAGTGGCCTACAGGTAAATGATAACATTCAAAGGCTTGTGGTACAACAATGAATACAGTGTGAACCTCTTCCTTATCATGTCCCCACTTATGGCAGCAGTGTGCTTAAAAACTCAAACAAACAGAAGACACAGCAAACTTTCAGCTTTATGTAGCACACCAGTTTTGCCAACACTTTTTCAATAACAAGGTCACAAGTATGAACCACCCAAAGGGCACATGTGACAGGTCACTTCTGTTCTCTGTACACGTACTCGTGAAAGGAAAATTACCTAATGATTTCAGTTTTTATCCCTCAGGATTACTTCACACTACGTATTTTTCCACGTTTCTATTGTGCCATTAATCTTTATCCTGTGCCTTCTGCAGAAACGTCTTTCTTCCTCCCACAAAGGCTGCCAGACTCCCGCTCTCCAAGGGGTCACAGGTTGCAGAGGAATCCACAGAAACAGGAAACCAGGCTTCCTCAGTCAGTTTTGAAACACTAAAACCTGTTTCCTTTCTACAAAAATAAAGCCTGTCAGGGCATCCTCTGGGTAGGCTCACTCTATGAGCAGCAGCTCAGGAGGAGGGAGAAGCTACAGGATTTCTTACTTGGAAATAAATGTGAGATAAGTTGTAGCATTTACAAACCAGCAGAATGAAGGAGATAATCTTCTTGTTGCTTCTAGTGCACTTACAGAGTGGCAGCATTGGATTTAATACTCCAGGAAAGCTCTGGACCACAGGCCAGGGTGGTGAAACCCAGACAAGTCACTCAGACTTGACTCCTTCTCCAACTACGGCTGTGGGGTCATCCCATTCTGAGATCCAAGTGAGTGCCTCACAGGGACCTCCTTTTGCATCTTCAGGCAAGACTCTTGGAATGAAAGCAGTGAAGAAAACCTCCAATCCTACAACCTCTACTTCTGCAAGCCAGTTGAATGGACACAGTGACAGTAACTCTGACAAAGATCAGATGGGAAGCTCATCTAGCAGCAAAGGGACATCTCTACAGAGCAATGCTAGGGAGGTCCCTCTCCAGCAAGAGTTCGCTACAAGCTGGGATGCAGCTACAGGGAACAGATCTCTCAAACCATTGTCCCACAGCAGTGGTATCACCAGCACCCAGCAGGATGCCAACGCCGAAGCATCTGGCTTTCAAACTACCAGGGGAAAGTAAGGAGAGTTACATATTTTTTCTTGTCTCCTATGTACTGCTTAGGAATTGTTATTTTCCTTTCCCAGTGAAATAATTTGCAAAAGTTCTAGTACTTTCAGTATAATCTTTTTCTGAGCTTAAATACCATCCAAAACAAGCAAGGGACCAAACCTGCAGTATTTACTCAGTCAAAACCATCCATTTGTAACAGCGTAAGTGCTGCAATATTTTATTCCTCAGGGTGGTTATCTCAAAACCAACAGGAAAGTCATTATCACGTATGGGTAGGAAAAGACTACAATAAGATGCCTCCCTTTTTCATGCACAGTGAGATTTTGTGGGTTTTTTTTCCTTGCTATTCTTGTGGGTAAAAGAAATTGCAAATGCACTTTTACATTTAGAAATTATTAAAAATGATTGTGTTTGTAAACTGCTCCACTAAATTGAAAATACAAGCAATTAAGTGTACAAAACACATCAATATCTGACCATTTCAAACACCTTATTCTGTGATAAAAACTTAGGAAAAGTGGTGTTGCAGGTGAATGTGCATTCAGAAACGTATAACTTCATACATAATAGCTATGCATAACAGAGTATATTAAATTGTACTGTCTAGTTTTATTACTCTGGGACACTCAATTATTTTCTTTGTTCCCAATGTCTTCAGTTTTCAACGGGGATGTTAATACTGACTTTGAAGATGTTGCAAGGTTCATGTAATTGCTGATATATATTCAGATACTGGTAGAAAATGGAAGACACAAATGATTGGTTGTTTTCCATAGTGTTTATAGACAGTGTGCTTTCAGAATACAGATTTCTTCTTTTGATAGTGCTTGCCCAAATGTTAGCATCCAAAAGGAGGAAAAGCTCTTTCTCTCAAATTCGCACAAAAGAGAATAATTCGAACCTTACAAATACTCCTACAATTATCTTGCTCTGTATGGCTGTGAGCTAATGTTCCTTCAAGTCAATGAAAAAATTCCTGTTGACCTGAACATGTTTTGGATTATGCATAAGTGAAATGGTGCACAAAGACCCAAAGGAAAGGAGACCTTTAACTCACCTTGGAAGCGATACCGCAGTAAGGAGCTGTGCTTCCCAGATAGCTTTCCTAGCGTACTCCTCCAGTTGTGAAAGGGATCTGTTACAACACCTTACTACAGTGTTTGGCAGAGTGTCTGAGTTAACCTGAGTTAAATGGGTTCTTCTGACACACGACAGCTGGTAACTGCATCTCCACCAAAATAGGTCTTAACATATGCTAACCTTAGTCTCTAGCTTTCTCAGATTTGCCAGAAGTATTCCAGTGAAATAAATCTTCAGAAAAACTCTGTGAATCGGCAAGTATTGTTTCTACCTTTTACATAAGACAGAAATATAGAAAGCAAAAAAATTCATGTCTGGCAAACAAGGTCTCAATTTGTTTATCACAATGGCATGTGGTTGCAACTGCCGAGAGGCAAAATAAGCAAATCTTGTATTGGCTAGCACCTTATTTCATGAGTGGTCGAGGAGCAATCTGCTGTGCAACATGCATAAAGGTGTTTTGGGTTTTTTTTTGGAGTCCATCAAGCAAATTAGAGATAAAGCTAGAACTGCATCTCAAAGTTACAGGAATGTGTAGCAGCATGAAACCTGGATCCCCACTCTCTTTCTCAGACTGCTGGGCTATGTAGTCTTTCTGTAGCAAAAGTCTACAGTTCTAGGTGTGGCTGGATCCCTTTCACACTAAGATTCTTGTGTTACAAGCCTTGTCTTCCTACTGCATGTGAGTGTTTTTACCATCAGCTAAAGTGATTTTAGTTTTTCTTCCAGTTTTGTCACTGAGCTGGACTGTGACTTAAGTAAGCCACTTCACCATTCTGCCTCCCTTTCCCTATGAAGTAGACCTGGATGAATAATAAAGTCTCTTCTGACCCATATTTTAAGTAAAGTAATGAAAAAATGCCAAGTCTAGTGTGTTCAGTGTTACCGATCACTGCTGTGAAACACCTGGAAAGCTACTGCTGAGAAACTATGCATAACAACACAAGCACTTTTATTTATTATGTGCAGGTGTTATTGACTACACCCTAAATCCATTTCTAGCATATATTTTATTTTTTAAAAAAATTTTGCATCTTTATTGCAAATGAAATGAAAGAGATGCTGTAAAACTTCCAATAAAGACATACAGCTTGCTTTGAGCTTTACTCATTTAATGCCTGAGCATAGCATGAATGACTCAATTAGAAGATTTTGTAGTTGTAAAGTGTACTGCCTCTGAGGAAATTTGTAGGCACAATTTGCTTTTAGCTTTTACTTTGAATTAAAGCAGCTCTTTGGTTATAGTCTGTATTCCAACCTGCATTTTGAGTGACCTTGTAGGAGCTGCATGACTCTGTAATTCTTTACGGCAACCCATTGTGCTAACATATGTGCAGAGATGCTGATGTTAAGAGGCTCCATAGAGAAGGAACAACAGAGAAAGGTCAGGGAGAGACAAGAGGAAGGAAAACAAAACAAGAATGAGAATGTGTTTTTTAATATATTTGTTATTAAAAAAATAGCAGTATATGTACTGTGTCGGAGAGTCTCCAGGGCTGTCAGATTACCCACAAGGTACAATATGTGTCCATTGTATAAGACTAATCACCCAAATAGCCCTTTCTGAAGGAAGTCTTGTGCCTTACTGGCTTAATTACAAAGATAATTCTCTTGCTACCTCTATCCTAGATTATCTGAGGACAATATTACGTACACACATCACATGCATACTAGAACTAGATTAGAAAAAAGTTCTTCTGGTTCATTCTGTTTTTGCAAAATTCCTGTTAAAACATGAGAAGAGCATGATTTGGAAATATGTCATGGATTTTCAAAGTCTGCACCTGAAGAATATTTCTGACAGCCACCAAGTGTGGCAGACAGGACACACACAGCCAGGTATGGCAGCTAGCATCACCCCAGGGCCCATATCGCCAGGCACAGTCATGGTGATGCTGCAGTGCCAGGATCAAGCTGGGAAGGCAAATCAGTGAATCAAGATCAGGCCTTGTGACGGTGACCAGGGTAAGACACATCCCAGTGATCACTGAGCAAGTCCATAGTGATGGGGCAGGATCAAAGTCAAGCCAACATGTCAGCTTGCAGATCACGACTGGCAGAGGCATGATGTAGCCCTGGGGTGAGCTTCAGCGGGGCACCTGCGCCCATGGGCAGGGTGCATGAGTGGAGAGCCCACGTCAGGCCAGTCAGGGTGAATAAGACCCACAAGCATCATGAGGGTCCTGACAAGTTTCCATTTAATTTTATTGAAAGAAGTGCACTATTAGAACTGTCAGGATAAATTAATATTTTTTTCCCTACAGAAAGAGAACCGTATTTGCCACAGACCGTGACTTTATTTTAAAAACTCATGTCAGCTCGGCTTTTCATGTTCCAGCAGAACTTCTGGGGGCAGAGACGTACTGCAACAGACAGTCACTGAATGAAGAGCACAGTCAGTAGGGCTAAAGGCTCCAGATTCAAGGTTCTGCTGTTAATAAGGAAAACCTTTGCTTTGAACCTCTCTTTATCACATCCCAATGTGGTGTTCTAAGTGCTACATATTGGGCATATCCTTACCTCTAAAACCACTAACCTCTTTCTTAGTCTTCACTGGAATGAAATCCTGTTCTTTTGCAGTGAAGTGGAACAATTGTATAGCTAACCTTAGAATAGGTACAGGAGGACATAATTTATAGATTCTGTAGCCACCTGCTCTCAAACCATTTCAAAAGAGTGGTTTCTCTGGTGAGGTATCCCCCATTCTGGAAGGGCTTGCACCCAAGCTTTCAGAAGGATAAGGAAATGTCGTAGGAAGCACATCTGGAATGGCCTGAGCTGAAGGAAAATTCCTTTCTTCGCTCCTAGCAATGAATTTGACTTAAGCTCTGAAATGCAAGGCTTATGTCTCTACAGACAAATATGTATCTTTCTTTTCTTTCTACCTATCTCTGAATTTTCATGCTATCCACATCCATGAATAAAGAAATGCTGGAAAACCAGAGCTGTGCTTTAGCAGCAGCGAGAGTTCTTCTAGAGTTCACTGACATTAAATATGAGCACCAATTTGGTGTCAAAGAGGGAAATAGATGATACATTCTTTCTAAGGGAGTTTATGTGAGATACATCTTTTTTAGCTTGTGGAGAGAGAGAATTGCAGTCTTTCACAGTATAAAGCAGCTTAAATAAGAGTGGTGCCACAGAGCAAGTCTGAGGCTGAGTCCTGAGACTAGCACACCCATCCTTCCACTCTGAATACCATTTTATTAATTACTGTTCAAGGCAGCTCCTGAATACATGAGACATTCGTTCAGGCTGTAAATTAACCATGCTATCTCCAAACTGTCGGATGGCTCTGCATTATTCTTTTGTCTTCGTATGTGTGTATTACACATTTTCCAATTACCATGAATCCACAGAGGGTCTTCATAGACTTCCCCTGCCATTACCTTGGGTAGTGGTGAGGTGACAGTATTTTATTACTCAACACAGAAGGGTTTAATAAAGTCAGCACCAGGGACAGATTTGCTTAGCTGTCACACGTGGTAGGAGTGCTGAAATATTTCATTCTCATGACCAGACCTCTGCATTTCTCCCTGGAAATTGCTTTTTCCTGTAGCAGCTTGGTAGAATTTCTAGTGTACTGACAAATTAAAATGAATGCTTAAGCTCAGCAGATGGTTCAAATACACAAGACATGTAGAAACCCAATTTAACTGCCTAGTTAATGCAAGGTTCAGTCTCTTTTGATTATGTCAGTTTCTAATGGAGCAGAGAGAACAATTCTTGAATCAATTTCTTAAGATTTTGCATCACTGCGCATTTACAATAAATAAAGTCACGCAGGGCTTGGGTTTCTGCCTCACTAGGCGTATTCACTATGACCTGGGAGGAAGAACCTCTTACACTGGTACTTAGGTTGCCTTGGTGGCTAAGTGACATAGAGCTTTGACAAGCAGTGCTTGCTTTGCCCTCACAATGTTGTGTTCTAGCCATACAGAAGACCTTTGCGATGAGCCCCTCTTGTCCCACAGCATCTTGAATGTACTTCTGATGCTTGGCTGTAAGCCCACAATTTAATTTTCCTACACATGCTGAATGCAGTGTTACTCTCATTGCAGTCCTAAAGACCAAAGCAAACCGTTCACCCAAGTGTTGGTATTCACTACTTTATTGCTGTTTTATCCACAGAATAAACGAGGCAAAGGATATACTTACGCAGTTCCATAATGATGCATGTGGCATGGTACCAAGAAAATGTAACTGTCCAAAGAGAATTTTAACACAAGTATCTAGAGATCAGTGTTGTTTTCTGCACAGCTCAGGAGTAAAACAGTTAACAAATGACTGAGACTGATGGCATGAAGTAGCAAAACGCCTTACTGCATTGTGCAGATTGGATACTACTGCACACTGTACAACAGTACTCGTGTAGGGCAAGAGCTGCACAGGGTCCGTCCGATTCATTTTTATTTATATCAGTGCTATTATACCCCATGTATTGAGGAAATATTTTCCACTGCCGATGTCTCATGCACAGAATGAATTAGAGGGTCTGTTTACTCCAATGTGGTCGTCACTTTTCAAGCGGTTCCAGTGCCAGGATGGGAAGGAGTCATTGCGGGAGATGGTTTACCCGGCTTGCACTGCCTCCCAGAGAGACCCAGTGGGATGTTTTGTCTTTCAGAGACAGAAGAAATGGTAAACACATGTCAATGCAATTGTGAAATGTAGGTGACAAAACAATAATTTCTGAAAAACAGACAAAAAATCAGGAAGTAACATAATCCAAAGTTCCGGTTTTCTGAGACAGCCTTTCAGCAATGATGGCCAGGCAGAGTCATGACCGACTGTTTCCAGTAGCATGGGAAAGCTAGCACGAGGAAGAAAAAAATATCGCTTCTCTGCCCAGGTTGCTTTTGAGACACTCATAAGGTACTTACAAAAGACAAAAAGCCCCAGCATCTTTTTCTGTTCTCCTCCTCAGAGTCTGGCTATTAAGTTTTCTATGACCAGATTCAGACAAGGCAGTACTATACAGAAGATTTCTGAAATTTTTTATATAATAAAGGTTTCTGTTCATCTCATTACACTAACTACTGCTTTAATGCTCATACTTTCCTTTACTCTTACTCTTTGTTTCATCTGCCATGGGAACAGCGAGGATTAGAAATAGGCTGTTTTCCATCCCTGCTGATGTCTCTTGACCCCTTTACATAGATTAGGGTTATTGCAACAAACTGGGCACAGTGTTAGGACTTGCCTCCCAGTCACTGCAAACATTCGACTCTTTGCAGCATTTCATTTAAGGTACACCAGAAATGCCTGCTCAAGTCTGCACAGAAAATATGCATTCTTACAAATCTGAATATGATTAACATTTCAGAAAACTAACACTAATTCTTAGAATAGATGTGGCAGGGAAAAGAACAGCAGCAAGGTGTCCCCACATGTTTTCCAAAGGCATTATCTGTGTTGCCAGTTAGAGAATGCAAGTGTTTCAAAAGACAATTTTTCTGCCAAATCCAGAATCATCTATTCTGTATTACACTCTTGGTAAATAACAGCATACAGGTTATGAGGAAAAGCCTGGGAAAAAAAATCACCTTGAATTTCATGGAGTTTGGCTCAGATCCTTTTTGTTCAAGAGCCCCCTAAGAAATCAGTCAGTGACAGCGTAAAGATATAGGTCTGCATGAGTAAGTGTCAAACCAGGTACAAAGCAAATGGAAAGGCATTTAACCATTTAATGAAGCTAAATAAGAAAAGAGAAGTTGCCCAGAACAAAATTATAAACAGATTAAAGAACGACGTTCATCACTGAAATTTTTGAAAATTTTTGTTTTGTCACTTACAAAGGCTTATTTTTTTGTCAGTATTTCTCAGTGTGGAGAAGCCATCACTGACATACTGCAGTTTCCTTTTTTGTAGATTAGAAAAGGACTGAAAAAACAGTGAAAATTAGTACCCCTGAAGGTCATCTGAGAAGCAGTGACAGTAAACTAAACCAGAAATAGCTTAATGAATTTGGTACTCCGGGTCTATTATGTGATGGAAAATAAATTTGTATTCCCAAGGGAAAAATGCAGAATTAAGACCCTCTTAAAGAGCAGTTTGTCTGGGTTTTGAATGTGTTTCACTGGCTGATTCTCAAAGTAGGTTATTCGATATCTTCTCAAAAGTTTAAATTCTATCTTTGGGAAAGTTTGATTATTTTGAAGGGCTCTGATCACAGGGAGGGAGATAAGGTCTAAAAGAGCCAATGTGGTTTACAACACAACAACTTCTTAAATGCTAATATAGATCAGCGAAGTTCTAAATAAGTGGAAGCTGTGAATTAAATTTTGCAGCACAAGGTAGGACACAAAATCAGTCACAACAGTAAATAAAAACTTGGATGAGACAAAGAGGCTGTTCACAGTCCAAGGCTTCAGCACTGTACATACAAAAATAGGAAATGAATGGTGAGAGTAGAATTTGTGTTTTGTAATAGACAGGACAAAATGTCAGGACCCCAAGTCCTGTAAAAAAGCATTAAACAAATGGGATGACTCCCCCCACCTGATACTTCAGTGTCAACAAGTCAGCTGTTTCCCAGGGCTAAAAACACAACCTATAACATATTTTACCATCACAGACTATATTATGTCACACATCAAATGCACTTTTCAGAGGCTGCCCAGGGTTGCTATCCCAACCATAAAACAGATTTCCCAGTTTGTTTATGGTCACTCCTGTGATCGTTTAACCCCAGCTGGCAACTAAGCACTACACAGCCGCTCACTCACCCCTCCAGTCTGCTCCCTGGTGGGGTGGGGAGGAGAATCAGGGGAAAAAAAGTGAAACTCGTAGGTTGAAATAAAGACAGTTTAATAGGACAACAAAGGCAGAAGTAATAATAATAGAATATGCAAAACGAGTGATGCACTGTGCAATTTCTCACCACCTGCACACCAATGCCCAGCCTGACTCCAAGCAGCAATTCCCTGCCCCGGTCAACTCCCCCAGCATGATGTCATATGGTATGGAATATCCCTTCGGTCAGTTCGGGTCAGCTGTCCTGGCTGTGCTCCCTTCTAGCTTCTCATGCATCTCCTCAGTCAACAGAGTATGGAAGCGAAAAAATTCTTGACAGTATAAGCATTACGTAGCAATAACTAAAAACATCTGTGTGTTATCAACGTTATTCTCATACTAAATCCAAACCACAGCACTATACCAGCTACTAGGGAGAAAATTAACTCTATCCCAGCTGAAACCAGGGCAAGTCCCTACTGAGTACGGAATTTTTATTTCTGCTGATCTTTATACATTCAGAGTAAAGGAACCCCCAAAATTACCTGAATTTGGTTTATAATTTCTCTTTGAACTAGAGCTTATATTTTTGAACAACGACTGATGTTCATTTAAAGATACAGAATTTACCCTGTCACTAGTATCAAAAAGGTGAGAGGTCTCTGTAGTCACCTAGTGGAGTTCAAAGGAAGTTGCTGCAACCAAAACCTGGTCTCCCACACAACAGCCAAAAACCCTTGTGAGGATGCTTTCTGTCCTCATAATCTGAGTGTTTACATTGTGTCAATCGACATTATCTCTCCTTATCCAAACATGGCAGGTTGTTTCAAGCAAACTGAAAATATTTCACAGCAATGTACTTTCAGGCAACCTAAATTCAGGGCCTATAGTCTGTTCTTTGCGTAACAGTCTCTCAAACTGGGAAAGATCCTAGCTGAAAAAAAAAAAAAAGATAGAAAAAGTGGATTTCTTCCACACCACGTGAGTATATGTTTTCACGTATGAATGCCTTTAACTTGCTGTATTCAGCAGAACAATCATATCACCCAAAGGAGATAAGACATATGTGCAAAGATCACAGGATCATTCAGGCTGGAAGAGACCTCAGGAGGTCTCTAGCTTGATCTCCTGCCCACAGCAGGGCCAGCTGTGAGATCAGGTTGTTCAGGACTTGATCCATCCAGTCAGGTACTGAGCTCCACGCTCTGGGCTGGTGACAACTCAGCCTCTCTGGGCCCTGCTCCAGTGCCTGGGTGTCCTCATGGGGAACAAGTTTCTCATACTCAGTCTGAACCTCTCATTTCAGTTTGGCCCTGTAGTCTCTTGCGCTCCTGCCGTGTATTACTGGGAAGAGCCTAGATCCAGCTTCTAAGTAGCTTTCCAGGAGGGTCTGGGGGTCTGCTGTTAGGTGCCCTCAAAGCTGTCCCTTCCCATCCTGAACAAGCCCCGGTCCCTCAGCCTCTCTCACCAGGCATCTACTGACTCCAGATGCTCGTTGCATCTTTCCACATCCCCTTTGACGAGGTGTAAAGGACAATACAAAATGAGGACAGGTGTAGAATTGAGAGCAGCATTTCAGAATTCTGTGAAATATCAATAAACTGCATACAATGTGAATGAGGCACAACCACCAAGCCATGCCCAGACTTTGAGAACGGCTCCAGCTCCAGGTCCTTTTGTATTCCTTCAGCAACACAACAATCTCATTTCCATGATTCAGTGATATTCCGCTGCGCTGATTCAATAGCATTTCTATTAAAAGCCAGGTAATTTAATTCACTCACGGATAACTATAACTCATTTTCAGATATAATATGAAAGGGGCAGAACAAAACTTATACTCTTTGTGGCCTGACTGCCACTGGTGGCTTTCCTGCCGAAGTGGCTTTAGGATCACTTACAAGGACCTGTGCGTACAGGCAAGCGGAAGCAGTGGTGCACAGGTACCTAATACCCCGTAGCTGGCAGTTTTTGTGAGGGCTTGCTTGGGTTTTTTGCTTGGCTCATGTACCCAAAGCACAGTTTACATTGGAAATTTGCTGTGGAAGGGGTCCTTGCAGTCTCATAAACTTCCACTCACCCTCTCACCCTAAAGAAATTCTAATTTTTTGACGTTAGTGTAAACTGTACCTCGCTTTTCAGCAACACCTGGTGTCACAGCGTCAAGAGCAATGGCTCAAAGCCTGCTGAAGTTAAACAAAACGTTCCCATTGGCTGCAAATGTATTCGGAGCAACCCCGCCACAGACCAGGCAACTCAACCAGCCGGCAGTCACAGCACTCCTGCTTTGGAGTTCAGCAAATTTACTTCTCTTGCTGCCCTGCTTCCTGCAGGCCCCCTGCTCTCCCGGGAGCTCCGCAGAAGGCCGCGGAACTCTCCCTGACCGCTGGCGCCGGTGACCCGTAAGAGCTAAACCCGAATTTACACGGCCACGACACCCACCCGGCCCCCTCAGCCGCCGTGAGCGCGCAGGCGGTGGCGGACAGACGCGCCCTAACCGCCACCCGCCTCTTCCCGCCTCCGCGGGCAACGGCCGCCACCTGCCGGCCCTGCGCGGCACCGCCTCGCCCCGCCTCGCCCCGCCTCGCGTCCCCTCACACCGCCTCCCCTCACACCGCCTCCCCTC
>Ga0065711_1028882_pt1:0-20000 | contig 38719 bp, 17 predicted proteins | sample Hoacrofraction12_FD_59098 | JGI IMG/M metagenome (GOLD analysis project Ga0065711, IMG submission 59098) | Hoatzin crop microbial communities from Cojedes, Venezuela - Epithelial fraction 12 v2 (version 2) | ecosystem: Host-associated > Birds > Digestive system > Esophagus > Crop...
TTGGATATATGGAAGAAATTCTTTACTGTGAGGGTGGTGAGGCACTGGCACAGGTTTCCCAGAGAAGCTGTGGCTGCCCCCTCCGTGGCAGTGTTCAAGGCCAGGTTGGACGGGGCTTTGAGCAACCCGGTCCAGTGGAAAGTGTCCCTGTGCCCATGGCAGTGGGGTTGGAACTGGATGATCTTTAAGGTCCCTTCCAACCCAAACTGTTCTTTGATTCTATAACTTACCTGCTTCTCCTATAGCAAGATGTTGCTGAGACTGTTGTGCTGAGTGAAGCCCTGTTACCGTGTGTGATCGACCATGAGGGAATCACTGGTGTGATTCAAACACTGCAGCTGCTCCGTACCCTGCCAGCATGGATACCAAGCCTTTGGGAGTTTCAGAAGCACTCTGGTGTGGGATCCTATGCCTGGGTTCAGAACTGGTGTCTCAGGTGGCACCAACTCAGGTCTACCTGAAGTTCTCAGGTAAAGAGAGTTTCTCTTCTGAAGTCTTGCTGCTTCTCTGGTTTTCTGAGGGGGATGGTTAGGACTCCTTGCAGGTTCTGGTCATAGTCCGTGCTATAAAGTGAAGTATATAAGAGGTTTGTGATAAAATACCAACGGACTGTGACCAGAAAGAACTTCTGTGGTAGAGGAGTGTGTCTCTGCACAACTGGGAGACTGCCTGCAGATTGGAGCTCAGGCCTGTCAGAGAGAAGCCTTCTTCAGCAGCGAGGCTTGTGGTCTCCTCAGCCACGTCTGCTTGCAGATCTCTTAGCACTGTCACCTTTGACAAAGCAGTGAGTGTCAATTCCATACTCTGCTGAACAGCATGTGAGTAAATGAAGCAAACCAATAGCGTGGAAAAAGAAGTCCAGATAAATGTTTCCTGGCAATGTTGATTTTCCCTCAGCTGGGAAGTGTTCAGAGAGAACTGAGCTGCAGCTTTTTCTTGTGTCTCTAACTGTTGCTGATTTAGTTTTGAATGTGTTGATCTTCAGCTGTTCTTTAAGTGAAACAGAAATAAATATGGCTTCTGGTTTTTTTTTTTTCTTTCTGTTGTCATTGCCCTACCACACGCTCGCCCCCCAGCACAGGCTTCACCACAGCATGTGATATGAATTCTGAGCATGACGATGGTCATGTTAATTTGGGAGCTTATGGACAGTCAGGGATGAGCTTTGGTGATAAAGATTTGAGATAGACATTTATCTTATACCTGCAGCGGTCTCAAGGATTTTTTTTTTTTATATTGTTGGAAGATGATGAGGTAAAATTTATAAATAGAGTTGGCTTGGACAATTCACAATTTTAACTTTAAGTAAGTTTGCTGAAGCCCTTTGGTGTTGTATCCAGTCCTGACACAAGTACGTTCTCTTCCCAGATGACCTCTTTTTAATGTCTAGAAATAAATTAGAATTTCATCAAGGCCTCAAGATGAGAGATGTTCATCTGAGTTTGCATAATTGTTCCAAATTAAAAGAAGAAAAAAGAGTTTAATTGTGGGGAGGTGAAGGGGAAGGTCTCTTGGTTTTATCAGATCTGTTTCTTAATCTAAAGTTTGGAAGTAGAGGCAGAGAATAGCACTGACTGAGTAGTGTATATACAGTACTGTATGACAACAGAAAGGATTTTGATAATTTATTTCTCAAGTCATTTTACAGGCTCTTCTATCTTGAACAAATCAAGGTGTGGAGGAGTTTGAAGTGCGTAGTTCTGTGTTAACTTCTTTCTGAAATTCCCAGATTCTACCAGCTGACCTTGAATGAAGGTGTGAATTAGCGAAAAAGTGGGGTCTCCCCACACACAAGATGGAACTGATTTATTTCCAGGGCATGATTTGGGTTTTAGAAATGGTAGTACTTCCTACTGAAGTCTTTCCTTGTAATCTCTAATGGTATTTTTCCTACCTTCTTCCTTTGGGTTTCTAAGATTTTCATTAAAAAAACACCCCTCAGCTATGCCTAGATATCTGTGCAGGCCACTTGCTCTTAAACTAGATGTGGAGTGCTGTCTGTCATAGTCCAAGTCATCTCCTTGTTCAGCCACTGCCTGAAACTGCAATCACTACAGCACACTTTAGCAGAGCAATATCAAACCTGCTCAAAAAGGCAACAGGCCCGAACCTCAGTTCAGTGGTCAGTAGGGATTTGTCTGCTTACATGTAATTTGACAAACTTTTCAGCTTAATCGGAGGTTAACATGAAAAACATTTCACACAAAGACATTGTGTTGATTGTCAGCACTCTCAAGGTGGTGGACATCAATGGGTTTACACTCATTCCTACATAGGTTATTTCTTTCTGTTATTTAAGTCACCACTGTTACTTGCTCATGTTGACCATGTTCTTTAACTGCTTAAGAAAATCAATACCGAAAAAATAAGTAGAGAGGGGAATGAAGCAATTTGTAGTGTGTGGCATTCGCAATACGCAGAGTCCTAGTAATAAAGTGACGGGCATGTCACACCAACTATAATTGTTTTGGTTTTGACAAGACTGTCTGAAAGCCAGAAGACTCACAGTGATGTTTTTCTGTACTGGAGGTGAGCTACAGCTTACAAATTGGAAGGTTGTCATGGTACAGAAGCAATGTCCACCTGTCCCTCGTGAGTTTCGTTCTTTATGAATTTGCGTGAAATAGCACTCATAAAATAACTGTCTTCTCTAAGGCTGGTCAGCACATGAGTGACAGAACTGAGACTAAGCCTAGTTCCTGGCTGTTCGTATAGTGCCCATTCCGCTGAGGCACACAGCTTCCCTGTGAGTGATTCATATGTGTATAGTTGGTTTCCCCTGTGAACTAGCATATCAGATGGGAAATATTACCCAAATATTACAGCAATGGCCAAGGCTCTGTTCAGTCAGTCTGCTGTGTGGAAATGCAGACAGATGTTACGATGCAATTTCAAAAAGATCATTTATGGAATTGCATTGTAACAACATCACCATCTTGTGACCTGGGCAGACTGAGGCATATTTGGTCCTCTGGAAGAAGAATAAGAAGCATAAGCAGACCAAAAATACTAAAATACAAGTGTCCTATGGGTGCTTATGTATTAGCTTGTTCTGGAAAATCATGGGGTTTGGGTAGAGGTTTGGAAGGTGGAAGGCTATAACTGAAAATGAAGAGAGAAGGAAATGCTAAGCATTCAGGATGGTGACAGAAGAGGTGACGCATGAAAGGGAAAGGGGGAAACAAGTGCAGGGAGAAGGGTGGGAAAAACAATTGACCCAGTATAGCAGCAGGTTATTGGGGCAGGAGGAGAATAGGTCACTGGAGACCAGCAACTGAAGGTAATACAAATATTGTTTGCTCAAGTTGTTGTAATTTTGACTTTTGAAGTCGGAAGTTCGCTTGCAGGGTTTCACTTCTCCCATATACAGTAGGGAAATTTCAGCTCTTTTGCAGAGCGAACAAGCGTATGTGTGAATTTTTCTCAAATTCAGATCGTCTTTGATGCTACAAACAGAAAAGCATATGTGTTGTTTGGTTTTCGTGCATTTCTGCACATATGCTGTAATTTACAGAATAGAAAAATAATTTAGAAAAAAAGATTAGGTGGATAAGCTATCTTCAGAATTATAAAAAGAAAATATATTCTGCTTCTGGTTTTTGTTAAGCAAAAATGTAGTTTACAAAGTCATATGCCTTTACTCTCACAATTTTCATGGACTTCATGGCTTGGTTATTATTTATACCTACAAAATAACGTTTGTTTGGTTTTATTGAATGTGTGCAGTATTGGAACTATCACTTTAAAATGTCTGGTTTTCCTTCTAAAATGTTTTACTAGCTTATTCCAGGGAAAAAAAATACAAGTGCTTTTTAAAAAGAAATAGATTTGATTTCAATGTCTGTACATTTTTTCACATACAGTGGAGTCGGCTATGTGGAGTAACCCGGGCTTCAGTGGTGACACTAGTCTGAGGGGGGGAAAATGATATCACAGGAATGGAAACAAATGTGTTCTCTCACTCTGGTCATGAGGCTTTTAATTCCACACTTGGGGAAACAGCAGGATTTACTGGGGTCAGTTGTACTCCACTGGGATATGTATTATTAAAGTGTGTATAAATGTGCGTATAAGTGTTGCAGGGAAGAGTAGAAGGTCAGAACATACTTTGCAGTTTTATTGCATTGCATTAGATTTACCTTTTAGAACTTATTTGTTCTCAAAATCAGACATAAAACACCCCCCCCCATACATGTATTTACTTGATAAATATTTAAATAGTTGCATTTACCCTCTGAGTATGGTATGTGTGCTTATTGTGAGCAGGAATAGGAAAATAACTATGCGTTTTTTTCTATTTAAAGGTTACTTTTACTGTTTTTCTCCTTTTGGACCTTCTATAATTTGTGTAATTATTTTAGGAACTCATTTTCAGGACACTTCTCACAGAACTTGTCCTACAGTGCCTGTATGTTTGTTTGTGTGTGACACGTGGCCCAGATCTCCTTTCCTGTTTTTTTTCTCTTGCATACCTTCTGCTGGATGGAAACTGGGCCCATCTCGCTTTTGTAGTGCAGCTGGCAGGGTGCTGCGGTTTCAGAGTCGGCATAGCCGCTGGCAGAAGGATGACTTTGTTAAGGCTGGGATAAAAGAGGTGCCCTTGGGATCTGCTGCTCAGATTTGGGCTGGAGGAGGGGGCAAATGTTGGTGAAAAAGTGCTTCTTGGGTGTAGTGGGGACCAGCCTGCCATAAGTTTGCAGTGGAATCAGCAAAGCACGGAAATTACTTGAAAACAACTTTTATACAGTCACAGTCTCCTTCTATCCTGTGCTTTATTCTTAAAGGTGATAGCAAACGTGTGAGCTTGTGTGTGCTGTTTTCAAATTCAGAGTCTGTTAAAATAATTAAACATAATAAACATAATAAATAAATACATAAATAATTTACTCGCAGCTTACAGAAACATGGAACTACTCTCAAACTTCATGCTCGTACCTTTAACAGTATATTAGAAATTAAGTAGTAGTAACATAATATGAAGTATCCACTGCAGTTTCATTTAAGTTTTCTTTTTTAATTTAGAATAATACGGAAGGAATATAAACATTTTAGTGTACATATTACTTAAGACTGGACAAAGTTGAAAGAAAAGGTAATACATATTAGATATATAAATGGCAGAAGGATCCCTCTGCTCTGTCCATATCCTGTGTTCTTCATTCTGCCTGTGGGATCTGAGCCCCAAAAGCAAAATGTAATGAAATATTTTTTAGATTTTTCAGTTTTTTTTTTCCTTCTTCCTGAACAATTTATATTGGTTGAATTGCAGCCTGAAATTTCCATTTTAGCTGCTGTTGCTTTGAGTAAAATAATTACTTTTTATTAAAAATGTCAATTCAAATGATTATTTAAATCTGGCTTAAATAAGAAAAAAAAATGGAAAACTCTTTGTTGGTGACTGTTGTTTTGTGTGGGATTCTGTGCTATGGAAACTGGACATAATTTTATTGAATTTATTTTCTTTTAATTGGTATTAATGAAAATTACATGTATCTGTAAAGGGAGGATACTATTCCTTAAGGGCCTTAAATTGTCCTGATGCACATGTGCAATTTCCATTACCCTTAATGGGAGTTGCATTTTTCTCAGCGGTGAGAATTAATTTCTTGGGCCTAGATTGTGGATAGCCCTTGTGGAAGTGGTAGCATAACACTTTTTTTGCATGAATGCAGCAAGGGAGCATTTGCAGTATTCGGAATGGGAGCTGGAGTCATGAGCCGACGTAGGCGCAGGGCAGTGCCCTGATGTCTGCTCCACTTCACCCGGCTCGGCGTGTGCGGTTTGCAGAGCTCACTGCCTTTCTTCAAGTGCTCCGGCTCCCATTCCTGAGCTCTTGAAAGGATTTTAGGAACTCTAATCGGAAGGAAAACACTAGCTAGACTCCTCGTCTTATAGAAACCACCGGTAACCCTTAATGTGTATGAAATTGCATTTCCACAATGAGTTATTTTCATCTTTAAAACATTCTCTTAGTATTTTAACCATGTTGGCAGTTACACTGAATGGTAACAGCAAACATACAGAAACAAGTAACCTGGGATATGAACCTTGGGGTAAAGATAATTCAGCTCTTTGTGCCCTTCGCATATACCCATCGCCAAATTCATGTTGCATAACATACTTCTAGATATCAGTAGATCTTAATTTTTAAGAATCTGATATCACTATACCACCCTTTTAATCTAGTCAGAGTAAGTACTCCAGTCAGAGTAAGCTAATCCAAAAAAAAAAAAAAGTTGGAGTAAGTAGTTAGTTTTTTTTAATTTAGTCTTCATTGCAGAGATACGTAACTTGCCTGAACTGGGGGGGGGGCAGCATTTGGTCTCAGCCAAGAAATAAAATAGGAGTTTGTGATCAACGTTAAGGTGCAACTTCTTTGACCAGGGATGGCAGAAAATTGTAAATGATTGAAGAAAATAATGTAATCCACTATTATGACGTTTCCTGGTGAGTTTGGCTTGTGAAATCAATATTTTGATTTGATCTTTAGGTATTGTCCTGTTTTTTACAAGGAAAAAAGGTGTAGTGACAGAGTTATACAAAGTCTGATAAACATGGTAATAGAGAGTGAAGATTTTTGAAAACTTCTTTGACTATAATTTCTTGGTTTTGGCAGCGTATATTCTGCACTGATGGAAGTAAGCATAATTTAATCACAAAGGCTGCATTTCTAACTCTTTCTCTTAATTTCACTGTTTATGGAAATATATTGCTTGTTGCAGTAATATGCACGCTGAAGTATCAGTGTGTAGGGACAATGGAATGAGTTAAGGGATTTACTGATTTACTCTGAAATACTTTTTTCGTAGTGTTTATGCAATAGAAGTTAGTATAGCATTAGAATTTCAGTCAGTCCAACCATTGGCAGTGATTTATAACCAGAGTTTTAAATGAAATTGGGAATTAGAAAAGAAAAATTATTTTCTAGTCAAGGCAAGCAACTGTGTTGTGGACAACGGGTATTTCTTCTTGACTTATATCCAATCTGCTTGCATCAGGAACTCCAGTCTGAAGGAGCTTATAATTTTAGCAGTAGTTGCCATTTAAATTCCTTTCCTACCTGTTAAAATGATGGGAGGAAAATGTAAGAAAAACAGATGTTCTGACCATGTAGAGCCCAACAGATTCTCAGATCCCATGCCAGGTCCCGAAAGTTCTTCCCTAACTGGATTGAAGAACAAGAACTTTTCTTGAATTTTTTTGATCTATGGTGCTGTACTAAAATAGTTACCTGTCTTACCGGTAAGCGATGAGGGCGTTCCTTTGCTGTTGCCTGATGGATACCAGTGCTTTCGACTGTTATTTCCTGCCACTCCACTGAGAGCTGAAGAATTTTGCTGGGGACGGGCTGTATTAGTTCTCTTCCTCACCGGTAGAACCGTTTCCTCTGTAGCTGCTTGGGTGTGGAGCAGGAGAACCACTACCTTGCACCAGCGTTGGCGTCCCACCCAGACCCACTGCATCTGCTCCCGGTACGCCCAGTGAGCCAGCCACGAGTGGAGCGTGGCTGAATTCCCACCTGCCTCCTAGGGACTGGATACAAACAGTAATTTCTGTACCAACGTTTAAGAGAGAGGGAAGGGATTAGTAATTATGCATTCTAGACTGTGTACAGAGATTCAGCACAAATATCAGAGAATAAATGATTCAAACATATGGAAGTACAGCAGTATGATAAATATACAGCATGGGCTTACCAAAGGCAGGTCTTTCCTGTCTAACTTGATACCTGTCTTTAATAAGCTTGTTTGATGCCCCTTTCTCCTGACAAAGAAAATTTGTATGGTTGGATTTCAAATAAACATCAAATAAGGTGCCATTTGAGAATTAGTTCAGTTACAGAGATTCCTACAAGAACTCTGAGGTGGTAACGCATTAGTTAAAGGGGTAATAACATAAGGTTATCTTTAAGAAGTGGTGAGCCAAAAGGTAGGGGTGAAATTCTACAAAGGGTGATCTTGGTACCAATTTTACTTATTGTTTCCAGTAAATTGCAGGAATAGTCCTTTGGAGTTTGTTGGTAATATGAGCTAGAGGGGTATTGTAAAATTCAAAACAGATTATCAAACAGTAAACGCTGCATAGCTTTTACAGTAAGAATAACAGTAATGGGATGACATCTGATAAGAACTGCAAGGTCATGCAAATACTCGTTAATACTATTTTCACTATAAAGTCGTAGGCTTACTCATTGGAAATATGTGTAAAATGGGATGATTATTTAATCTGATCACCAGACTGAAATCCTCATATGATCTCCAGGTATGACAAAATGGGTAATGGCAGTTGTAGGGTGAACCAACCAAAGTACTTGCAGCAAAGGGATGTGGCAGTATTAATACTGGTGAAGTTTGCCTGAATGAGACATCTGTCCAGGTAGAATAGTGTCTACAGTTCTGGATGAAGCAGAAGATGTGAACAGAGATCTTCTCCTAAAAGAAAAGGTTACAATAATCTGACTGAAAATGAAGAAGACCTGTTATGGTTTTATTCTTGGCAGATGGGTAAGTTGGAAAAAAGTGGCCTTGAAGAAAGAAACTGAAAATGCAAGAAAGATTTCTAAGTCTTTAGAGGACTGAGGTTTTGGAACAACCTACCTGTAGAAGCAGTGGAAACAAAACGTAAATTTCAGAAGTGGATTGTGCAATGCATGTGACTGACCGTGGTGCAAGAAAATCCTTGACAGTTTGCTGCAGTCATTGTAGTATGCCCCACAGTGATTGCAGTGAAAATGGAGTGCCTGCTTGACAACTTCAAGCACGTCTATGTAGGTGACCCAAAGCTGCAGTCCTTTTTTTCCTGCAGCAATTTCCATAAAATATGATTCTGCCATTTGGGGTTTGAGGAGGAGGAGGGCTGGTGTCTTAGAAAACAAGTCTACAAACGTTCATTGGAAGTAGTTCAGGAAAAACTGCTGTTGAGCTGGTGGAATTATTCTGTTGAAGTCATGGAAAAGGAAGTAAATGAGGATTGTCAGCGAGAGGCAATGCTTACTATGTGACCAATATTCAGAGTGGAAAAAAAGATGCTCACAGGTGAGCTTAAGTAAAATTATGCAACCTGTTTATGAGACAAATTTTTAGGCACTATGAATAATGGAAATGACAACCAGTGAACAGAGAATGAATCCGATGATACTACAACTGTAGGTTTTGCAGTCATGTATGGGTAAAGAAACAATACGAAGTGACCCAGAGGTAAGGAAAAAATATAAGCAGGGTGGAAAATGAAATTTTCTTAAGAAAATGTGAGTGGATTAGCCATATGGCAAAGTAGTCTGAAATACAGATAATGGAAATGCTCAGTATTCAGGAGACTCTTGAAACGGAATAATGTCAAAATGTTTTGTTGCTAACATTTGCAGTGCCGTGTTGTTGACAAAGCAAAGTCAAATTATAACTCATCTTTAGATGCATCCATACATACTCTAAACAGAATTTACTCAGAAAGCACTGTTGAACATCCCTTCCTACTTTTGTTCAGTTTTGGGTAATAGAAGTTGTGCTCAGGGAAGAAGAGGCAGTTATTATCACAATGTGTTTGATAAATGGAAGGGAAATACTTACTTAGAGATGGACAGCTGGAACAAAGATAGCCTGTCAGGTACTGACAGACACTGACAGCTTATAAGCGTTTGAAAACAGGATGCTTCAATGACGTTGGGAATATGTGGATTTCCAATAAAATAGAGGAGGATAAAGGAAAACTTAAACTATAAGAGTTCAGTATAAGTTTTTGTTAATAGCTAGTTTAATGAAAGTGTTAGGACAGCAGGGAGAATGCTATAGTGAAGCCTGCAAAATACTTTCACTTGTGCCCTTCTTTCTTCATTCATTCATAATATTTCAGAAAACTTTTTTGTACTGAAATATTCCAGGCTTAGTCTCTGCTAGCAGTTTGACTGAAATCAATTCAACTATTTATGAGTTACAGGAGTCAGAAAATCAGTGTTCCTATTGCAGAGTGAGTCATATGTTCTCTTCGATCAAAATTTTTGTTTGTTGGGGTTTTTTTCCTTTCAAAAGCAACTCGGGCTTTGACTCACAATAAATTAACACAGCCCATCAAGGACCAAAACTGGAAGATGGAAACCCTGTTAAATGTAACATAGACCATTCAAAAAATCACTTCAGAACGTGTTTGGTTAGCCCCTGCTGGGAAGTCTGCCGCTGTTTAAGAGCAACTTGCCCAATCAGGCCTCTGAAGCATTGCAATATGCGGATTTTTTTCGCTTATGCTTTCTGACCAGAGCTGGCACTAGAACCATTTTGCAACATCTGCTTGTTGCAGAGGTCCAGAATGTCATCTATGATTTTACCATCAGCAACAGAATAAAATGGCCATGCTTAAAAAGAGAAAAAGGATGCTGTGGCAAAGACTATCAATTTTATTATTATTATTAAACTGTAAAATACATACATTTCCAAAGAATACCTTTCATTTTTATGTTGTATTTTCATTCTACGTCATTATGCGCTTTGTTAAAAGGATAGTGAAATCCCCATGTAAATAAGAGTGCTGCTCCCATTAAAAGTTGCTTGGTTAAACTCTTTCACCAGAAAAAGTGTGAAAAGCCTGATGCTGCCACTAGAACAGTTTTCAAAACCTCTTCTTAGCTTCTGTCTTTTCTTTGGGTACCACACCTCCTCCCCATAACACAAGTGATTTGTAGTTGCACTGTAGTAAGGGTGTCTGTACTTCACTTTTATGGCATCGGAGGAATATATGGATATACCAGGAAAGATAAAGGCCAGGCTAGAACTGATCCTAGCAGCTTAATTCACCTGCCTTATTACGGCATTGGGTCCTTGTGTATGGGTTGTTGAGCTTTCTCTGGGGAAAAGACAGTGTTTGAAAAAGGCCCCGAGCCTCATGAGTTGTCCTTGCGCATTGGGTAAGGCCTGCAAGCAGTTTGGACTGCCTGGGCCATCAGCCTGCACTGAGGTGTAAGTTGGTTGCAGACAGAAGGAACTGATTTGCTTGGCTGTTCTTCAGCATCATTTCCACGTTATTTCTCAGACCTTCAGATGCAATTACGTATGGCATCTGTAATGCCCTACAGAGGGTGTTACTGTCTCTCATTTTGGAAACCCATCCCTGCCTTGCTTATGTTTAGTTCTTGTAGCAATTTTTGGGGAGCTAGTTTGTCACTCAGATAGGCAGGAGTCAGGTCTGTGGGTGTTAGGTCTGAGTCTGCTGAGTAGCTATCCATCGGAGAAAGCATTGCTGTGCGCAGAGCCCCGGTGGCGGGCCAGAGCCTGGCTGATCCCCTGAGCTCCGAAAGGAAGTAGAAAGCTGGAGGGGAGCAATTCGCGTGTGTCCAAGGGCCCAGGTGTAGGCACACAGTGACGTTTCGCTGGAGAGACTTCCAGTGTTCCTTTCCCATACGTGGGAAGAACCTTTGTAAAGGGGCAGTGCGAAGCTTTGCTGTGGAAATGTGGCATTTATTAAATTTGCATGTCAGTTCTTAGGTTGTTTTGACAAAAGCTTTATCACGGTGTAAAAATAAGCCTGCACATAATGATCCAAAACTTGTTCCCAGTTATATGAGCTGTTATTTATTCCATTGACTTCAATCAGCAAACGAAAGCAAAATGTACTCCTTAATCTTCGAAAGAAGTAGTGTTAACGGCAAGAACTATTTTGTTTGCTGTGGATGATACAGCCAGATTTTAAACTTTATCAGTTGTTCTGTAGAACATGTTCTATGTGACATTGGTTCGAAACGCACTGTATCATTGCCAGCATGTTGAGAGACTTTGCTGCAGGAAGCAGCTCCTGCAACCAGGATTTTCTGTATTCATCAGCTGCTGTATATTACATACTCCAAATTGCGTGAAGAAATGGGGATCTCCGATAACACACTTTTTGAAGAGGGATTTACATTTAATAAATGTTTACAAGTATTTTCATAAACTCAGCTTATGACAGTGTTGGCTTCGTGTGATTGATTACTCAAATGTTGCCTTTCCTCAAATACAGATTGTGCAGTTGTCTCTAGGAGTTATTTATATTTCCTGGTATTTATGATCTGCAAGGCAGCTTAGTTATTAACATTAGTTATAGCTATTTCTGTAGATATTTATCTGAACCAAAGTTTTTGACACATTTCTTTTTCTTTAACAAGCAAAGCATATCTAAAGCTATAAAAATGTTCTCTGATACAGGAAAATATATGTATGATACCGCTATTACCTAGAAATACTCTAGTGAAGATGTAGTTTTGATTTCCAGTAGAGAAAAGTGTAGGTATGCAAACAGAATGTCACTGTAGTAACATTAAATAAAAATTAATTTTTTTAACCTCTGAATAGAGAATTTCTTATTACAGTAGTCTTCATCCTTCTCCATACCTCACTGTCTTCTATGGGGTGGCAGGGTGCTGGCAAGCATTTTATTGAAAACAATTTAGTCTAAATAATGTTTTGAATTTGTGCTTGAGCTTACCTGTTGTGAATTAAGTCACTTAGATGCACAGTAGGTGTATGCATGATATGATAGTTCAGATTTTAAAAATACAATAATGATATTGTGAGATTCTAACTAAAAGTCAAGTCTCACCTGAATGTGACACAAGGGCAATATGCACTGATCGTGGTGTGGCGTACAGCAATTGGACCTAGTGACCAAGATTAATGAAACTCACATGGGTTTTAATTAGTGCAGCTGCAGTCATCAATTATCTAGAGAACACAAATATTGTTATATTTTGGGAAGTTCTTGATTTATTTTATTCCATTGGCCAGTAGATTTAGATGAATGAGTTCTCATCATAAACATTCTGAGAAAAACTGCCTGAGGCCATGGTTTATTATTTAGGACACAATCAGTAAGAGTGAGCGCTACTGAAGAAAACATTGTAAACTGGTCTCCGTATTAATTTGGAGAATTTGCTGAAATATGTGGCCTTGTATGGGTCGTCAGAAACATTAGAGCATCTCAAACAAAATACAGAACAATCTGTCAGGCGGGGAATGTGCAAGTATTATTGTCCAGCAGCTGATCCATAACAGAATGTCAGTGCATGTACACTTAAAGCAAGTATCAACAGCATTTAATTTGACACATAATGTGGTCTTCTTTTATTATCCTTTAAGTGCATGTCTCAGAACATTGAAGACTAGACAGGGAAGTATGGGGAAAAGAGCTGAAACATGACAACACTTCGCAAGTCTGAATAAAAAAAATCACAGTCTAGAGCTCTTCAGAGGTCTGTGCATTTTCAGGGCAACTATTTAAAATAGATGCAAGGAAAAAGAACAAGAGGAAGAGGGAAACTTGATTAAAAATTCCTTAATATAATTTCATTTGAAAGTGTTGTTTATCTTAACGTGGTCTGAAACCTGTGTACAAACATTGAAAAATGAATTAATACAAGTGCTAACTACTAAGAACAACATCTGCATCTGTCACTTAAATTAAGAAAAGAACACAACTGTAGACATAAGGATTTTTCAAAAAGTTAAATGATAGTTTGCCTGCATGTACTTTTTTTGGTAATATTTTACTATTATTTGCATTTATCTGTTCTAACCAGTGGAAAACAAGTTAGGTACACAACACTCCTCGGTTCCCTGCTCTTATTTTTCACCCAGCCAAACTGCTAAACAAGGTAGTACTTAAATATGAACAAGCACTAAGAACAACATTAAAATTCATTTACTCAGAACAGAAGAATGGTTCAAACGGTTGCACCTCAGTGACCTAATTCATAGCCTTTTTTTTCTGTTTTCGTCCTTTCCTTCCTCTTCCTATTTCCTCCTATCGAAATGATTAGTTGAATTCCAGGTCAACATAATTCTAAAGATTATTACTTTTGTTGGGGCATAGCCCCGTTGTCCCTAGAAGGGAAACATGTTTACATACTGCCAGCATACTGGAGTGCAGACTGTCTTGTTACCCACCCTGCACAGTAGGGCACGTGTATCTGATGTCCTTATTTCTCACTGGTAGCTGTCACGCTGACAATTGGAAAATGCCGTAATTTCCTTAGTTTGCATTATTTTTATATCCCCTGTTGTTTTTACACATGACCTTTACCTCTCCGTTCTCCAATTAGCAGAGTGAAAGCCATTGTTCATTGAGCGGAGGTATTCATGCCCAAGGGAGCAAAATTTATTTTCTATGTATGCTGTTGTGGGTGGTGAGAATTCTTTATTACTAAAGAAATAAACCTTTGTCTTAATCTTTGTTTGATGAAACTAACCTCAGACATCCCTGAATTTGGGCAGGAACTTCCATCAGCTTGTGAATAATTGTCACACTAGCTTTAACTAGCAATCAGTGAACGTGTATGTAAATGGTTATGATAAAACACAAGATGGGTAACTAATTTAACTGAAGATTTCTCCAAGGTTTTTTTTAGTTTTCTTTGAACCTGCATTTCTTGGCTAATACAGAGACTGGACAATCATTATAGTTGCATCAATTGTATTAGCTTAAGCAGTTAAGAAATGATACAAAATGCAGTAATATCAGAAAATAGTTCAGGCGGTATCAGAAATGTCAATCAACACATGACGTTGCAGACATCAAGGAATGATGAATCTGGCTAACTTGAGGCTGTAATCTGTTGGAAAGGCAGGTCTTTTATTTTTGTGGTCAAAGTAGGTGATTTCAATGTTGATACAAACTGTTGTTCCTCATGTTGCTCTTCATTTCCTGCCTGTCAGTGATGTGTACCAGCAATATCATGGGACCAATTGTATGTTTAACCAAATGCCTGTACAATGAGTTTGAAAAAATATTATTTAGCTGCTCAGTTTTCAAATGATGGTAGTACAGCAGTTCGAAATCACTTTGCTAAGATATAACTTGCTACTAGAGCATTGCTTCTTGTAGATACCTGACTCTGTAACATACAAATTCAAAACCTAACATGAAAATCATAATTTTGAAGATATCTAATTTGTCAAGTATTTTGCCAGCCTTAAGTCTCTATGCCATTGTAATCAGAACTCTTCTAATTGTTGTAATGTTATTACCAGTTCAAAGCTTTGCTTTGTTTTTGTTCAAGATCTTTTGATCATGAATGGGATTCTTCATACTGAGCTTTTGAAAGCGTCGACTGCTTTTTGTAGCTTTTTTGCTAATGAAGTAATAATTTATTAATAAAAAAGTCCAGCCCTTCTTTGTTAATAAGAGGTTCCAGTCTCCTTGTGCTAGTTTAGTGAAGTAGGAATACTGGCTATAATCAGTGTAACAAATTCCTCTCGTGTTGGTATTTCAACGTGTGGTTTGATCTGGCTTGTAGGTACTGGTGGCTAAACTTTCTAGTAGGACTTCCAAGCAGGTGAGAATTTCAGGAAGCTTTAGCTGAAGTCTGTGGTCCCTGGAAAAAAATTAATTTAGTTTACCAACTTGTCCCTTGAGTCAGGAGTATGTGTGCAGGGAACACTTTCCTACTCATTTGTGAGAGCTGACATAAGGATAGGTTCTCCAGCTCAGCTTCAGGGTTGCAATAACCAATTTCTTGAAATAAAGAGTTTGTTCGCATGATTCACTCAGTGTTATGACAGCTGTATTCCTAATCTCTTTTGGATTTTCTATCAGTCTCCCTAGATAGATTTTAAAAGACAGCATTAATAGGGTGATTGTCAGTGACAAGACTGCAGCTATTACCAGGCAGGGGCTGCTTGTGCTAGCCAGGTGACAACAGTACTGCTCAGACTTTCTCTCCTGGATGTTTTTGTTTCAGGAACGCCGTGTTGCAGAAAACAGAGTAGTTTTATTGGTTGTTCTGCTGGGGTTTGCTCTGTGATCTGAGCAGAAATTGTGCGGAGCACATACAATAATACAATATGTCCGTAACTCTGGGCATTGTCCTCTTGCTGTTAGTAACTTTTGGCTTAAATCGGTGTTTGGGTAGGATGTACCCAGGCCCCTCTGGCTACGTTTGCTGCAGATCCACTGGACCTACTGACTTTCTGGTTTCACAGTTTTTTAGTGGCTACTTTCTGTGTTGGTGTTCTCTGCTGTACTTTGACCGAGTCTGTGAAATTCCATGCTCGCTTCTAGCTGCTTACAGAAACAGCCTTAACTTCAGATAAATTGAACACAATCCTTTTTCACTTGTTCTCGAAAAATATGATGTATGAATTACTTTTTTGGTCAGATATCTTTAACATCTATTTGTGAGCATACAGAACAACCATATAGTGTTCATACCAATACTTTTTTCTCAAACAAGTCATAAAATTGTGGGGATTGCTACATAGATGACAGTAATTTGTACATCTGTTAGTCATTCAACTTCAAAAGCTTCACAGCCTTGTGATTTTAGTCTTCCAATATTTTAACTGATATTTGACTTTTGTTCTACTTGTTTTTTCTCACAGGCTCTCAATATAATGCTTTATCTAGTAAAGTCCTGTTTCGTATTCAACATGCTTATTTTTGATGATGCTATATGATACTGCACTATGTGTTTTCATTTTTTTCTAAGGTTAATTTGCAAGTAAAATTGTATCTTATTAGTTGTATTTAGAATAAATAGTATCCAGCAATGTATTCAAACTTTGTGGTCAGGTTGACTAAAAATGGGTCTACTTAAGGACTTTATTATAGAATGTTTTCGATAATTTTTTTTTTCTGATGTAGCTTCTTAAGTCTTAATTAACATGTTTTCATGTTACTTTGTATAGCAATAATAGTATACCTTATGCTGCTATTTCAAATATAGCTTGATGTAATGTAACTTCATTATGAGTTCATACATCTAAAATGCATGGAAGATAAAAAGAGCTACAGTGCAACTTCAAGAGTTGATTCTAGTCAGCTAGCTATTTTAATTACTTAGTCTGCGTCTGTGGTTTGGAAAAGAGAATCCTTACCTTTGCTGCAGTTTTAGGTCTAAATTGTGGCTAATAGTTGGCCAATATGAGGATACATGGGTTTTCAATTTTCATTTTTTTGGGTAGTCACAGATAATTATCTCCGTCAATACTATACTTTCACATACAGAACCTGTACTTGAGGAGGAAATAAACCCAAGCAAATAGAATACAAAACTCAAACCTACAATTTGGCATCAATACTGTGTGCATAGTGTGACAGGACCTTGCAAGCCTTCTCTACCAGAATAACCTCTTGTCTCTAATGGCTTAACTCCTGCCTGCAAGAGCCTTCTACCTCTAGTATAGTTTTGGTTACCTGAGGGTTCGTGTTTTGTGTGTTGTAGGTTATACGCAGGAAAACACAAAATTTGTAAATAGAAGAAACAAAATATATCTCCTCCTTGGAACAGTTTCTTATTTCTGCCATTTTGGGAGAAAGGAAGACGTTTTCTGGGTGCCTATTTGCTGATTTCCTTTTTGTAACCTGTCTATCTGTATACAAAGAAGTGCTTGAGGAAAAAGCTAAGGAGTGTTTGTGTGGGGGAATATGTTCTACGGAGTTGTTCAGCTTTTTGCAAAATATGGTGTGTCGTCTTCAGTGTCATGCTGCCCTTTTGTGCAAAAGTTGTATTTCATGTTTGTGGAACGTAGTTGTTCTGGTGGGTAACTGTTACGATAAGGTGAAAAGGGGTAATGTCTTGTTGGTTTTGAATATCAAGGCAAGGACTTTAACTTTATTAGTAAAATAGCGGAAACCACTCTACAGTTGCTGTGTCTTATGCAGCTTAGCACCTGAGCTTACAAGGTGCATCCAGTTGAAAACTTACTCTGGTTTTGGCATTTTTATTTTCTTATCTGAGCTGTGATTCCACAGAAAGAAATCTTTGTTGAAGTTTCTCGAAGTGGTACAAAAAAGTCTTTCTTTAAACTGTAGCCGTGTTAGTATGAGAAGTGAACATTAGAGATAAGTTATGCAGGGCCTTATGTATTCCATACTTTGGAGGAAGGATTCCTAGAAAAATGAAAGTATCTTTTGTAAGTACCAGTGCTATTGCAGGCTAGTGTACTCCTTAGCTTACTGGTCACAATCAGTGTGCTGGCGTTGTCTTCAGACAACTGGGCATCTTGATTTCGGGTCAGATGCTAGATGTAACAGTGCGCTCTGCAGTTAATCGACAGAAATAGAAGGGCTGTTTTTTGTAAGTTTTGCTTCTGGAATGCAGTAGGGCAAAATATGAAAGTGCCATCTCTTTGCAGAAGAATTAGATGGATGGAGGTTGTTAGAGGCACAGTGTATCAGGTGCTCTTTGAAACAGCCTTTATGGTGGAGCTGGTAGTGATGCTGCAACACACAAATTTGTCTTTATGGACCGTACCTTTCATTATTTTGTGATTAAAAGCGGTGCTTCATGTTTCTTTTTTACTACAAGAATAGCACAGAGAGTTTGAAATAGAACTGGAAGACGAATACAGCCAAGTTCTTACTCTGTATCCAGCTGTGGTCCTTGGAAATTTCAGGTCACTATGGTGGAAGGCAAGTGTAAAGACATTTGTGTACATGCAGTTGTAAAGTTAGTTATTCTAAAACAGATACCTGATTTCATTATAAAGACAATTTAATCGCTTCTCCCACAGCCACTGCTCTTAGCTGGCGAGAAGGACATTTGGTTGGTACACATGGAGGATTTGGAATTGCGCAACTTCCCAGAGAATGGAGCTTGTTTTGTTAGAAATTTGATGTCAGGAGCCTTTGCTATATATGCTCAAAGTTTCTTCTCTACTCCAACACTACCTGGCATGTTGTTCACCCGCCTTCCAATGTTTATGAAATTTGTGGTGTTGCCACAGGACGTTAGGAGGTTTGAACCCTGCAAAGGAGACCTGTCTGGTGTCTTGTAGCTAAGCACTCGCAGCAGTGTTGTCCTACTGCACACTAAAATCAGCACACAACAGTTAATCCGATTTAATATTATGTGTTCTTCTTTTTTATTTCAACTGCAACAAGATAAATTAGTGCCCAGAAGGAGGCCAAACACATATGCTTGCTTGTGTGTTCTTCACTTCAGACAAATAATGCTGTTATTAAAATCAGCTCGGTTTGTAATTAGAGATAAGTAGCTGTATATAAAGCTGAACTCAAGTAGAAACCAGTGCTTGATATTGAGTGTAAAATTCACAATGGTATAACTGATGGAGATGGTAATGATCCTACTGGTTTTTCCAAGTATTGGTAAGTCAGCACTTTAAAATGAAGGTAGCTTGCTTCTTGCAGCAATACTCCCACTGAGGCTGCAAAGAGATAATTGAGAGGGAAAGTCTCACAGCAGAGCAAATGTAGATAGCTCCTGTTCTTGTAATGCCTGATATCCAGGAAAGACAAACTAGCGCTCCAGTTCATTGGTTTGAAATAACATAGAAAGGCAGGAAGTTATTTAAAGGGAAGCAACTTCTTGGAAGAAGCCTTTTGTTTAATTTCTATTGCATAGGAGCATTCCACAAGTCTCTGTGGCTCACTTTAGAGCTTGTACTCTGAAGCACTAAGCATCCGTGATGAATAAGATTATTTTTACTTTCTGGGGAGATTTTTTCTGGTTTTCCGTGTGGGGGGAAAAAACAAAAGCAAAAAAAACCTTGTCATTTTTAATATTTGTTTTTGCAATATTTGGATGCAAAATGCAATGTTGTATTATAATGTTCTCTTGGATTTTATTTGGCTTAATAAGACCTCAAGATGAACAGAAAGACAGTGGCAGCCTTTTTCCCCCCGAAGTGATATCTAATGGTATAGTAATATTCTTCTGTTTCGTAAACTTGAGCACGGCTTGAATTAAATGTATTGCTGTATGTTTGCTGCTGACATGAGAAAATGTTACAAGACGGACCAAGAAGAAATTTTGAGTTTTAATTCATCTTAAAATTCCTTTTCATTTAGTTTGATACAGCCACCTTAATGTAAGAAATGCAGAGAAATGCTGTATTATCACTTTGTCAGAGCATCTGACAAGATCCCAAACAGTAAATTATTCTCCTCCATTTATAACACCTAAATGTTGGCTTGATTAGAACTTTCTCCCCCCAGCCCATGAATACAATCATTAGTATACTGCTTGTTTTATTCTGTTGAAGAAAGAGGAATAAAGGCAATCCTGTTTCCTCTCCCAAATT
>Ga0065711_1028882_pt1:22500-32500 | contig 38719 bp, 17 predicted proteins | sample Hoacrofraction12_FD_59098 | JGI IMG/M metagenome (GOLD analysis project Ga0065711, IMG submission 59098) | Hoatzin crop microbial communities from Cojedes, Venezuela - Epithelial fraction 12 v2 (version 2) | ecosystem: Host-associated > Birds > Digestive system > Esophagus > Crop...
TGCCCTTTCCCTTCCCCCATTCTGTGTACAGCGCAAGTTTCCATCTTGCATCAATTCTAGTATGTTAGAGCAGCGGTTGACTGAGTAATGCTGTGACTAAACATACCATGCTCTTGATGTCCAAGCTGTTAGGCACAGGGCACCAAAGAACAGACACTTCTCGGTTCTTCCCCCCCCACCATGTTTGTTTTAGAGTCCCAACAAGATGTGTTATTAATGGACCCTGAGTAGAGCAAGTTATTTGTTATGGTAACTTTTTGACCTATTTAATAAGTACTTAAAGGAGTGTAGTGCGGTTTTTATTGTACTCTGCTGTGTACAGTTATGAAGTGTGGTACATAATAAAATAAAAGCAATAATGTGGATATTTCAGAGGGATCCATCAGAGCAGACCTGCAGCAACATATTTCATCTGGTTTGTCTGGTTATGAAGCCTTGCAAGTTATAGCTGAAATAACTAGGAACAATATTGTGGTTATGACTTGCAATTGTTTACCATTGTAAACAGCAGAGTTATTATGTGTTTACCCTTTTCAGTGCTTAGAACCATTTTTTAAATAAGTTCATTAACACCTGCATACATTTAGCTGTGAAAAATGGCACGTCTTTTACATGCTCATGCTTTAAAAATATTTGAGTCAACTAGCAACAGTAAAATGCATCTAATTTGAAGCATAGTTTTACTGAGGTATGATTTGGAAAAGCAGAATTATTAAAAAAGACTGACAGCTGCACAGCTAATAACAAAAAAAACATACGGAAGGTTGTGAAGATAATTTTCCAGTTTAATTTGGGAGAGCAGCTGCAGGCTTGGACAACAGAGATGCTATATGAATTCCTGAGACCCACTGATGAAAAAGGTGGCTTTTTATGGGGGTGGGGCATAGTTAGCTGTTACTTCTGGATGAGTGGCTGCTCTTTTTTTTTACTATTATTTTTTGGTTTGTCTTAGTTTTCTTCTTTAAGATTTTTTTTTTCTTCCTCAGATGTGGTCATTGTGTTCCTTGAAAACAGCAGTCACCTGAAAGCTTTATCTAAATGCTCAAAGAAGTCAGTGAGAGTTTTCACTGTGATGGGGGATGTGTTTTGGATTGCTGCTGGTAAATTTTTACTGAAGAATTTTTCGTTTTCTCAATGTTCTTGCGGCTACAAGTTTTGTAACATCCTGAGTTCCAGAGAAAAACCAACTGACTGGACCTCCAGGAGGTGCCCTGCTGATAATCAGCCTCGTGCGCAAGGCAGAAAGGCTGATAGTCAGAAATTGCTCTTTAAACCTAGACAGACTGTCAGTCTTTAGGAATGGTGGGGAATGGCCTATTTATGTAATCAGATACTAAAGCTGGGAAGAAGCTGTCAGGCACATTCTTGTTGTGTAAGCAGCAGGCAAACTGTGCTTTATCTGACAGACAGTGTGTAAATCTGTCCATGCAAAAATCCAAATGTTTAGTTTGCTTCTAGTCACTGTAATAATCTGCTTATTTTCTTTTGCTAGAGCGATGACATCATTTAGCAGAATGCACCACAGACAGGAGTCCTAGATAAGGCTCTGTTACTGTCAGTCATTCACTTCTTGATTGGCAAGGAGATAAATAGGAATTTACCAGAGGCTTGCTTCCAGCTAAAAGAGCAGACAAGACCCTGGAATAAGTACATGAAGAGCAAATGTGTTTAGCACCCTCACCTCTGGACCTTGGAAAAACGTGTAGAAATAAGAGTCCTTCAAAATTCAGTGTTAAAATTTGGTATTTTACTAGCAATAGCTGAACAGTCTTCCTGAATGGAGAAGTACTCAGCTGAATTGATGAAGTAAGCGGTTGCCATAGAGCAGCAGAAAAACCTGTGCATATGTTCTGGATATCTGTGTTAGTTTCACTGCCACCATGTTTGAGATTTTTTTTTTTCTTTCTTTCTTTCTTTCTGAAATTTTAAGAGACTGGTGATGGTTATCACTGATGGCACTGTCATTTGCCTGATGGCTCATCAGACCAGACCTGAGGTGGAAAAATATCCTACTTTTTTGATCAGCTATGGTTGACTCTACTGTAGTTATGTTATGGAAATTATTATTCGAGTGCTTTCAGAGTTATTCTGTACCCAGTATTAGGCAGTCCGTCGTCTGAACTTACCAAATACTTTTTTGTTGCTGACAGGGGCATATTTTGGTATGGACAGACAGAAAAGAAAACTTAGAAATAAAACTGCGCTATAATAGGAAAGATAGTCTAATCTTTTTTAATGGCATTTAATCTCCTAAATCTTCTGATTTAATTTTAAAAGGTAATTAAATATGATTGAAATACAACTGAAATGTAGTTTAATAAAAGTAATCTGCTGTACTGAAAATCTACTGTTTTGTCAATCTGAAGATTTAGGATGAAACCATGCAAAATGGAAATACGTATTTGGATCTGAGACTGCAGAGGACTTGTAATTTCTGTTGCATGTTTGTTGTTTTTATTTTTAGGTAGGCAGTGCCAATTATTTAACAATAATAATGAAACTTCTTTAGAATTCTTTGGAAGGATCTTAAGAAAATCAATCTCTAGGTCATAAGAAGGTAAGACATAACAGAAACATGACTGATTTGGGGAACATACCTGGCAGAAGAATATGTTACTGTGCATAAAGTCAATTGTTCGTGTTCCTGTTGTTTCCAAATTGATAGAAACCACAAAAGAACAGCTGTTAAAAGCATAATGATTTGTTCAACAATACTCTGATCCTCTGGTGTTTATAGTTAGGAGAACTGCTTTTTCAAATAGTAAATTGACTTAGGAATTCCAGCCTCAAATGGTACTATCTTAATTAAAAATACATGCATATCTTGGTAGTGTTAGGTGCCTCCTCCACTTAAAAATAGGAAGAGAAAAACAATTAAGCACTTTCCGTGCACTAATTTTTGTTTAATTTCAAAGAGTTAATCTTCTGAGAATAAAGCTTCTGCTGGCACATTAGTGATAAACATTATATTTAAAATAGTGATAAATACTATATAATACTCCCAAATAGACATTTTCTGCTGTTGATTCCTGGGACGCCTTCTACAGAAATCTCAGTATATTTTTAATGAGATTGTACATCAGTTTGTATGTTGTAGTTTAGACATATTGGCTTTAATTATTTTTGAACGTGCAGTTTTTACAGTAGACAGAATATATATGATTTAAGACTTGCCACAGCACTCTGAATATCACTTGGCATTTTATCAAAACGTGTGATATTAAAAAGACCATGAATTTTAGCTGGATTTTCATTATTTTCTCAGACATATAATATTCCTCTTTGCTCTCAATTCTTCTACTCCACATGTGCAACATTTTGCATGTTATATTAAAACAATTATATCAGTCTTATCTCTCGTTGTACTGTGGTTCCACTATTACCACAAATAATGTGAAGTCAACCTAATTCAGCATTTTCTGCCAACTGAGTGCTGCGTGGTATTTTGCACAAATCACAAGCAAATCAAAAGAAAATCTTACCAAGTTTCAAAGAGGTCTTGGTAGGTTGACCAGTGCTTAAATTGGATATTTTGTATAAGTACTGTAAAGTCTTTTAAGGTCATTATCAGTCTTCCCCTTGCTATAACATAAGCAAAACTATAAGGCATGTATTTCACTTGAGTTTAAACATCTGCCAGTAATGTTGGCAAACTGTTGCGAATATTGTGCCAGTGGACAAAACCATGAAAATGAAAGTGACTGAAGCAACTCATGTAAAATGAAAATGAACAGTTGTTTTGAATATGTGAGCTGAGATACAATAAACAAACACATGAAAAGTAAATGAGAATTTGGAAACTCAGTTTTTAATAAACTAATAATTTGCTAACAATATAAGCTTGATGTACTTTATCTTAGTCCTTTTGACAAGACTTGTTTTGTTGTTGCTGTAGCATCATCCTAGAGCCTGATCTAATACTTATAGAACTCAGTATAATCTCATTGACTTCAATACAAGTTGAATTGGACTAATAATGAAAAATCGCATTATAATAATATTAGGTTTAGAAAAAAAATAGTGCTTATAGCTGATTTGAGTCAAACTGAGCTTGTCTGATATTTTACTGATGTCAGTAAAATCATACTGTAAGTTGGTATTGCTCTGCTGTGACAACTGTGGACTCTTATTCTGAGAACCTATTAAAATCACAAACCAACAGTCGTTCTCTTGTAAGACTGTACAGATATTTGGCTAAACACAATACCAAAATTAGTAACTTTGTAAAAACCAATTTGTAGTAAGTTATCAACTGCAGAGATTAAATAAAAGGCATATTACCGTTTTTTCTTGCTTTAAATTTGTATTAAGTCTGTGGTATGTTATTTTCGGCAAGTAGTCTTACTTTTCCTGTAGGGGATTTTCTGGTTTTCTTTTTGAATTTTGTTATAAATGACAAGTTTATTTTATTCAATATGATTTCACATGAAAGTTAATTAAAAACAGCAAATATTTTAAAAAAATGCTAATTGAGCAAAAACTGATTTTAAAAAAGTTCCAAGTTTTAATTTTTTTTTTCTTGTGAAAGATTTACTTGACTGAGAAATATGATTTAAAAGCAAAAAAAAGCCACACAACATATGGGGATTCTTCACCTCTCTGTATTTAACATATCTTCTAATCTAGCTCTAAGGAAATTTTATCTAGTTTCTCCTCAATTTAAAGAAACGTACTACCCACGCATCCATAGCAAATTAAATTTTATTAGCCGTAATAGTGGTGGAACGATCTATTTTTTTTAGGAAATACCTTTAAAGTACAATTGTCAAAATCCAAGTTTTTATTTGTCTGTTTATCAGCGTTGCAGCACAGGGTTATACTGTAAATGACTCTCTATTAGAATTAGACCCTGCTGCGGAGGTTTATGAACAAACAGGGAAATCTGGGCTTCTCACAAGCTGGTGAACTTTTCACATTGGTAGTGAACTCAGGAGAAATTAACCGCCACATACAAACTGTTGCTGGCATGGAGATTTGAATAAGTCTGATATTTTAAGAAGTCTGAAGCGTGGTAGCATATGTTAAACATAATTAAGAAGTAGCTGAACTACAAATACATATACTTCCCAGTATGCATTTGGTTAAAATGAAGAGGAATTTTCTTTTCAGGCGAGTGTAACAGTTGTTAAAGCATTACTCTCAGTCAAGTTCTCAGCAGCCACATGTTCATCAGGCCACTGTAGATCTCCAGGCTCTGTTAATCTGTCCGTAATGGCTTAGCATTTCCCGAGGTGCTTCCAAAAGACTTGGAGTTACAGGGTGTCAGCCAAACATGGCTGGATTTGGAGGGGATTTTGGTCCCCAGAGTCCACATTGGACTTAACTGCTGCACTCCTTTATTTTCCGTACCTGATGAAACCCTGGCTTGAACAAGCAAAGTAATCCTTGTCCTGTACGTGCTGAAATCTTCCAATTTTTCCCCCCCTTCTGTCCTACTGAGATGTATCTGTCTGATGCTGGATGAGCTCTGTGGTTCGTGGAAGCATGCCTTGATTCTCACCCGTTTGCTTTGTAAAACCTAAGGTCTGCCCTGATTTTCAGCCTCATTGCGTTGTCTCCAACTACCTAAAACCAGCAGTGTCTCAGTAGGTGAAGTCTTTATAGGAATTTTCGAAGACTGTTTCAGCTGTAAATATAAACTGAAAACACAAATAGACAACCCCCCCAAAATCCCTTCTCTTTCTTCTTGATGATGTTCCTGAGCGTAATGTGCTTGACACCAGACGTTTTGAGCAATGTATGGCATGGTGTAGTTTCTCTTATACCATACCACTTTGCTGTTTTACAAGCTACAGCATGTCACAGATTAAAGCTTTGTTGGATGCAACAAAGCTGGCAATAAATAAACCTCTCTGATGTCACTGTGACCTAAATTAAACTCATTGTGTTTCCTTTGTTTTGTTAGAAAAAGAGTAGTTTTCATCATTTTTTAAAGACCTCTAGAGTTTTAAAAAATATGTTTTTAATAAAGATTTTAATTAAGTTGGAAATTAATTGTGGGTCAAAGTAAGAGTTGGTGTCTGCTGGTTTATAGCCATTATGTGCTGGGGTTTTTTGAATTGAAGGATAGAGTGCAAAGGATAGAAGACTTCAGTGCAGTAGAAAAATAAGAAATTTGAAAACTGCCAAAGCAGCAGATTGCAAATGTGCAAAGAAATGCTGATCTTCTCTAGCACTTAATGAATATACAGAGGTGAGTTTTATTTGTGTTTTAAAATTACATGCGCTTGAACATGGGGGTTGTCAGAAGCCTGAAAGAAACTATTTTGTCTGCTCAGGTCTGGTAGAATTTTCGGGTTTTTTTTTTCAAATGTTTTATTTGGTTAGACTACAGTCTGATCTGACCATAAGACATAGTTAGATGTCCATCCTGAAAAGGAAACTTTTCCTGGGAGAATTCTGCTCGAGGCTTAAACTATCAACTTTAGATACAGTAAAGCTCACTCAGTCTGCTCCTGCAAATATGCAGGATAATGGGTCAGCTTTTACACAAGAGGGTGCTACGTTTGAAAGTGGATGGTAAGATTTAGCTCAAAATTTGTATGTACCATTGCTTTTCGAGCATCCCCTAGCCTGTGAGTTGATTGGATTGACTATCAGGATTTATTTATTCTAATGACACAAGTCACTGTCAGTGCTGCTGTAAGCTGCTAGTGTTATGGTAGAAAGCTGACGGATTTCCAAAGTAAATAAACAAAAAAAAAAAGACAGCAAATACCAAAAGCACTGTTAAAATGTAGGAAGTGTTTTCTCTTTGTGAAACAGAAAACAACCACTGGTGTCAAGGTGCCAACAGTTTTGAGTTCAAATATTTGTTTATCTTGATTTCCCTTCTAATTTCAGAAGATATTGAAGGAAATTTCTAATATCCTTGAAGACAGGCAATGGTTCAATTAAGATTGGAATAAAAAGACGTTTCTAAATACAAGTTTTACTTTAACTGTATCCATCTTTGGAGATGTCCTGAGGATGTAAAGAACATCTTGATGTAAGCTTTGGAACGTACGTGGCACCTCATGGTAGTTGCATCTCTCTTTCCTTAAAAATGTGCAGCCATTTGATAGCAGAACCCATGTTTACTGTCATGATCTGAGTGGTTTGAATCTGGTCTTCTAAACTGGAGTACAGTGTGTATTACTCTTAAAAATTAAAGACCTATATTTACAAACGTGGATGAGTCCCATTCAGTGTAATTTATAGACTGAATTACAGTTCTACTTCTTCCTTCTGTTCTGCCTCTGCTGGAATGCCACACGCTGCTTGTGCTTATGGAAAATACTCTGTAGAGCATTTGGTTGAGTGATTTATTTCCTTCTACAGAATTCAAAATCTTCCATATATATACATTTTTTTTTCTCCCCAGAATCTGATATAAATCTATGAGATGTTCCAGAATACAGATAGATTGATCCGGAATAGTTTTAGAGCAGACCAAACTTTTCTTAGGTAAAAACATTGTCACATGCACTGTAGTCAAAACTGAGAAATTTATGAAGGATAGCAACTGATAAATGTAATGGGACTACAAAAATAAGTGCCCATTTTATAGCACCATTCCATTAGACTGTATTAATCCAGAGTTTCTGTTCCAGTGCTGTGTTCTAGAATCCTCTAAGTAAAGAAAAAAAATGTTCAAATGAAACCGTAAGTTTTATTGGTATAAAAGCTTTTGAATCGCTACTATTATATACAGATGTTCAGTTTTTCTACATTATATATTTGTCCTAGTAAAAACTCATAGTGTTAATGAAACATACCTTTATGTGCATTAAACAGTAGGCTGTGGCACTATTTTAAGTGATTCTGTTATAAAAAGCTCTGCAGCAAGATTAATGTCACAAAATTGACAGAATATTATAACACTGTGGAAGATGATAAATTTAAAACTTTCCATTATGCCTTAATGAATACAATAGGAATCACGAGGCTGTGTCTGGTGGTTGCATCATGTCTTTCAGCTGGCTCTAAGGCTGTTTTTCCCACATAAAGTAACCTTGAGTCCTCTTTGTTTAAACTTGATTATGTTTTAAAATGTTTTTAATTTCAAAGATGCAAATTTAAAGTGTGCTTCTATTCTGAAAAGCAACGATGTAAAAATAGTAGCTGCCACCTCAACAGAATAACTGTTTTCAGAGGCATAAATGCTTGGGAAGGCAACGAGACTAAATTTTGACCACAGTTAATCTCAAAATGTACTGCAGAGTCAGAAGGGAGACTGAAGAGTAAGATGTATGCTCTTCTAGCTTGTGTATCGCCAGTGGAATTGTTAACCAACCTGGTAGCTACAGGCCTACGTTTTCCTCTGCTGTGCTGCCTGAAGGCAGGGGGCCAACTTTGTCACTGCTGTGAGACAAGGCGTTCAGCCCAGTGTGTTAGGACAGGTAAATTTGAAATTGATATTTCAAAGCTGAAGCAAAGGTCAGAAATTGATGCGTGTGACCTATTGCTGATGCACAAGTCAGACAGAGCAATCTTATTTGAAGACTGAGAGTTGAGGCGATGGCAGTTGTGAAAACACTTTTTTCCCCTCCGTGCTGAAGGATCGTGAGTGCTGGTCAGTGCAGAACCCCTCGGCAACATTTGAGATGCTTTTGAGAATGTGACCTAGTCAAGTTTTCAGACCCCTTTGAACATGTGGGTTGAACGTACCGTACTTTTTTGTTGGTTTGCTTTTTGCACAAATGCGATGCATCACCTCACCCGTTGCTCGGTGTTCCAAGGTGCATCTGTGTTTTTAAGGCATCAGCGTGCAATTCTTTCATGCAAGTACCCTTTTCTGAGGAAAACTGCATGTTTCAAACTGTCCTTTGCTAGGTACTTACTGGCACTCAATTAGTTATTTATTTAATTTTAAATGCTTAACAACAGGAGCAGTTTAGCGGTAAAATTATGTTTAAAAATTTATACATACATTTTGACAGCGGGTTGTGAGCCACCAGTATAAAGCCAGATAAGTGCCGCAAACTTCAAGAAATTAGAGAAATGTATTTGATTGTTGGATCTGAGGTTGTCACTGAAGGTCATAATCCACTTTTGGTAATCTGTAATGGTCCACAGTTCAGTGTTGCTTTGAGACAAATTGCACAGCATTTCCATCCCACTGCCATAGCAGTCTCCTTAAATACTTGCAAGACTGTTGGGGGCATGAATATTTCCTTTCTGTAGCTATCATTTAGGAAGCTTGTGTTTCTGGTATATGCCTGTTAGGAAGAAGTGACGGAATGAATATAATTATATCATCGATATTTTCTGCACAGACTTTGTATGGTGATATTTGAATTAATAAGTGTCTGGATTCAGTGATGAAAAATTACTATGAAATTTTTAAAACTCCTTCCCTGCCCATTCCCCTCTTAAGTTTGAATTATTCGGGTCCTGAAAATGCAGCTGTCCGTCAGATTTCAGAGCCCAAGATCTATGTGGTCTCCAGTGCAGAAATAGTGAAATTGGAAAACATCAATTGTACTTCAGTTCCTATGTAACCATACCTGGAAAATATGTTGGCTCACGAAGACGAAAGAACACATATGCTTCATACATGCTGATCTCATGCATCAAGTGTATTTTTGAGTTAAATTTAACTTTAATTACTTTTTGAGATACCCTGATTGGTTGACTATAAATTTGTCAATATGAATGTTATGGGTTAAGAGTAAGAATAGGAAGCTGCGTTTGTGTGCAGGAGGTTTTAATTAGTAGCAAGGAAATGGCAGCAACGGGCGCAAAGAAAGATAGAGGACTGTGAGTAAATGATGACTGAACATAGGATCAGGAAAAGGTAAGGGAGAGAGGGCATATAATGTCTGGAAAGAAGTGCTGATGAATTGTAGTATATACTTTCAGACAGACATGTCAGTGTAACGTGGCGTACATTGGGCTTCTTGTACCATCGGTAAATTTTGTTGAGATCTAATGCAGTCCCCAATTCCTCCATTGGTTCGTGTAAAGACTAGCCATTTTCTTTTTCTGAATGGTGGTGGAAATTTATGCTGGCCTCACT
>Ga0065711_1028882_pt1:37500-38719 | contig 38719 bp, 17 predicted proteins | sample Hoacrofraction12_FD_59098 | JGI IMG/M metagenome (GOLD analysis project Ga0065711, IMG submission 59098) | Hoatzin crop microbial communities from Cojedes, Venezuela - Epithelial fraction 12 v2 (version 2) | ecosystem: Host-associated > Birds > Digestive system > Esophagus > Crop...
GCTAGATCAATAATATGGATTTTTGTTGTTAGGTCTTGTAGTCTGCACCATAATGAGAGATAGGGGACAGTGGCTGTTTTCTAATAGAAAATAAAGGATTGGTTTCCGTGTCTTTCTACATTTGAATGCAAAATGGCACACTTGAAACTAATTCAAGTTGTTAAGAAAAGGACCATTTTCTATTGCATTTCTGCTATCATATAAACATGGCAAGTTAGATCAGCCCCCTGTACAGCAAGTGAAATATTGCCTTTACATTTTCCTAAAAGTTAAAAAGTCACAAATTCTGAAGTTGGAATGATAAAATTGCTAAGCATATCCAGAAGAATGCAAAATACATCTATGTATCAATACATGCCCATAACATCAAATGAAATATTATGTCTAGATATGAGGGATTCAACTCACGCCAAGCTTCAGAGCTTAAGAAATGCTATGCCGTTGAACTTGAAGTCGCAGATGATGAGGTTTTCTCTGTGTGTTGATGTGGATATATATATTTGTACATATACCACAATACATAAACAAATAAGGCAATTAATTCATTAATATTCCTGAAAAATGGGTGTGGCAGAAAAAAAATCAAATGCATCACCACCTTTCCTGAGCTGAAAAAGCCGGGGCCAAATCTCCTCCAGTCTTTTTTTTTAGGATCCAAAGCCTCAAGAGCTCTGCCTGTGTGAGAGCTCCCAGATCCGACCTAGAGGAGTGTGGAATATTTAACTGGCAAATCATTTTCTAGGATGGATCAATTTCCCTATTTTAAAGCCGTTGGTTGGTTTTGAATCGCTTCTCTGTGGCTCAAAAAGCTGTTCCAAAGGCACAAATATAAACTACCCTGTAAATCTGTAAGCTTGCAAAGATGCTAGGAGTACACTCCGTCCTCATTAGTGTATGAAGCTGCAGGCCATACTGAAGTCTGCTCCTAGATGTTAAACACAACAGGAGCTAATTTATGACAATATATAGATGATGAGCAATTTCTTGGTAGGCATGGAACAGCATTTAACTTTAAAGTGTGAATTTTATGCTGGGGTGTTAGGCATTACAGGTAGTTAGAAAGATTTACACTTAAAATTGATTAATTAAATTAATATTTAATTATAATTAAGCATTATGTGTAGTCCTTCTATTCATTTACTTTGATATTTTGTTGAAGTGCTACATGTGGAAGTTCCAGATTAAAAAAAACACAAACCAAAAAAAAAAAAAAAAAAAA
>Ga0065711_1001912_pt1 | contig 38706 bp, 19 predicted proteins | sample Hoacrofraction12_FD_59098 | JGI IMG/M metagenome (GOLD analysis project Ga0065711, IMG submission 59098) | Hoatzin crop microbial communities from Cojedes, Venezuela - Epithelial fraction 12 v2 (version 2) | ecosystem: Host-associated > Birds > Digestive system > Esophagus > Crop | place...
GTGCCACTGCCTACGGGACAATCTCCCCAAACACCTTAGAAAAAGCCATGCGACCAAACGATGAGGGGACCCCCACCACCGACGCACACAGGAACTACAGACCAACAGGACGCCACTGGATCCATGCTGGTGACTATCTCTTGCCACTCTGTCCTGACTGCTTGCTAGATTTCTTTCTTTCCTGTCTTTGTCTCTCTTCCCTCTCGCTGTTTCCTCCTGCCTTCCATTCAACAAGTGATCAATCAGCCTCTTTGATTGGCAGCATTTGACCACCATTCTGTCTTCATCTCACTCTGGGAATAAAAACGAATCTCTATGGCTCGGGTCTTCCCGCACCGTAATGCACATTTACACCACTTTTGAATGTCTCCAGGGATGTTGACGCCACCACTTCCCTGGGCAGCCTGTTCCAATGCTTCACAACTCTTTCAGGAAAGACATTTTTTCTAATATGCAATCAAAACCTCCCCTGATGCAACTTGAGGCCGTTTCCTCTCGTCCTACGGCTAGTTACTCAGGAGAAGAGACCAACACCCACCTCACTACAACCACTTCTCAGGCAGTCGTAGAGAGCGAGAAGGTCTCCCCTCAGCCTCCTCCTCTCCTGACTAAACAAGCCGAGTTCTCTCAGCTGCTCCTCAGAAGACTTGTTCTCTAGAGCCTTCAGCAAGGCCTGTGTCACAGCCTGGCGCGGTCTCAGGACGGGTGAGGCGTGGCCAGGAGAGGGGGCCTACATGGGGGGAGGGCCCCAGCCTTGTGCTCGGCAGGACCGATGCCACCCGCGGGGCAGCCTTGACCAGCAATTCCTTAACCTCTTAATTTATAAATACAATAAGGATTAAAACCAGAATTATAGTGTCATCAATGAACATAGGAAGAAGAGAAAAGTTAATAATCACATGAACCTCTTCTGCAACAGTGCAAATCGAACCTACCGCATAAACGAAAAGAACGGTTATGTTGTTCACTGCCTGGGGCAGGTGCTTACAGGCTGTTTCACTTACAGCTGAAAACAGGATCAGCAGAAGAACAGAAATAATCTCACCTATTTTGCATGCAGCTATACTGAATTAATTCTCAGTACAGGGGCACTAGAGGGAGCTGCTGTAATAAAAATTCATGTTACAGCAGAAAGCCTATGAAGAGATGCCACCTTCCAGTCCTCCAGTGTACAGGTGTCCATGAAGAATAGCTGAATTCTGGTCTCATTTGCAAAACATCAGGATGTCAAGTCTCTACCTTTCTAAATTCACACCCCTACACTTCATCTCTTTCACTTATTTCCATACAGGTGTTGATGTTCTTTTCTCCTACCTCCAAACATCTGTATCACTGCTCCAAGCCTACCTCCTTTCCCATACCCTGTGTTTCTCCAGTGCTCCTAGCTCTCCGTCTCTATTTTTTCTCCATAAGTCACTGTCCCGCTCCTTGTGGAGAAACGAAGTGAAACTTTCACCAGGCTTCAAGGTCCTGCTTTGCAGATCAGTTGCAAAGTAGAGCGTACAGCAGAATATGCGCAGCAGTGAAAAAGAGGAATGCTGGTAAGTCACTCTGCTCAGAGCTTTTGATGTCTTACAAAAAGCAGAACACTGCTTCCTTCAAGACCTCACTCTGCTCATCTCCAAGCAGGTGGGAGGGAATCTGGCTTAGGAGACAAACACAAGCCTTCCCAGAGCAGAGACTAGAACAGCAGCTGCTTAAAAGAGTAACCATGAGGTCTCTACCCACGGCAGTCATTGTACTGAGCCAAAAGTCCTCATTCTGCCCTTGTTTTTTATGCACACCTACAAAATGGTCCCCAGAGAGATGTCATGCACAAAGGGAAATCTCCTCTCCAGAAACTAATTTGCCATGTATGAGATTCTTAAACACATGGTTTACTTTAGATGTGGTACATCAGATCCTCATTGCTAATACTTCTGTTCTCTTACTCCAGAACAACACAGTTACATGTCAAACAATAGAAATCTCGACATTACAACTACCAGCATATTGCATAAATCATTTTTCCATTCAGTGCGTACTGTTTATTTAGAATCATCTCAGTGTTCAACACTGTACAGACGCAGGTTCTCTGCTCAAGGACCTTAGTGGCCAAGATTAATTCTCTTCTAGCTTACAACAATACAACTCACTGGTTTAATAAAAAGTACAAAACCTGTATTCAACTAAGCAGCCATGCATGGAAAAAGAAAACCACATTTTTAACTTCTTTCTTTTCACTGTTCTGTGAGGGCAGAGAAGCTCTCTGTACAATGCAAAGCGGCTGATTAGTAAAAGCAGAGACTGTCAGAAAGGTGCTCTCTTGCTAAAATGAATAAATAAAAGTCTTTTGGGTGACAGAACAAAGAACTAAGCAATGACATTAACCTCAACACAGAGTTGCATGGGATATACAGCACAGCCACCGTCTGGTAATTCACACGCACAGCCACATATGCAGACACACATACACACTGAGAAGCAGCAGTAGGTAATTATCAACCCCAAAACCTCACCTACATCATTCTGTGCAAGAACTCGACGACCAGAACCATCCAGGTTAGCGCTCTCAACCACTGACTGCTCAGCATCACACCAGTACAACTTGTCGGCTAAGTAGTCGAGAGCTATTCCACTGGGCCACATCAGACCAGTGCTGGCTATAACCTGGCGATCGATGCCTTCTAATGAAGAGCTGTCAATCCGGGGACTGTGCCCCATGTCAGTCCAGAATAATCTCCTTTAGAAAACAAAATGCATACAGGAAGTCAGTAAGTAAATGTTTGTCCTCCTCTCTGTGGAGTTCTTTCAAAGCAGAAAGATCAGATTTAGCAATACAGGCCTGAGGCATATGAGAAAAAAGCGTACATTTTGAGCAAATATATTGGCTGCTGATCTTTTCACACTTGCCATAAGACTCCAGGTGATTACACTGGGACTTATGTGGAATCCCCACTCTGTTCGTTGGCACAAAATCTTTGAAAAACAACTCCTCCTGCCTATGCTAACTGCCAGCTCTTCATATCTGCTTTTTGTGTTTTCCACATGACTGATGATAGTGGTTTAGCAAACCCAGACAACAGAAGATGATGCAATAGCCAGTCCCTTGTCTAAACAAGGGTGTAACAACACAGAAATGGAACTAAAATTACCGACTACCCATGGAAATCAATCAAGCATCCTCAGAGGTTACTTTGATTTTAAAAGTTAAACCAGTATCAGGCCCAGCCTCTTTTCTTCTTTTAATAAAATCATGATTCTCAGGGTCTCCCTCTAGAGGCCTGAGTGTTACTCACTTGAGTGCTTACTGGTTTTCAAAGAACAGACAGTGCAAGATGGCCATTCAAAATGGAGATAGCCAAAACCACAAATTTCTTCTGAAGTTTGGACTCCAGTCTTCCCAGGCATCATCTGCCTTTATCAGGTTTACTGAGATAACTCACAGATTCACTTAGCTCTATTTACATGAGCCGCTTTGCTGTAGCCAATGCAGGGATCAGTATTCTCAATAGTCTTAATTGTGTCTCAGATCTCTCTTTAATACTGACTTTACAATTATGGACATTGCTATAATGTCTGCTCCTCCTTTCACCATTAACTTTCTAATGAGGAAGGTTTTAGTGGTGTTTCCTCCTCCCTTTCCCTCTGTAGCCCTTGCCTCTACCAATAATTCTAATGAACAATATCCCTGAACCCACCTGTCCTTAAAAATTTTTCTGCAAAATGTCTCTATCATGTTCAACCTCTACTGAAAGATTCTTGCAGCTCTTTTATGTACAAAGTGAAGCTAACAAAACACCGTCCCCAACTCAGCTTCATTCATCAGTACTTAGTCATAGCAGAATATAAGCACAAAAAAACAAAACAAAAAAATCAACGTATTTAAAACCATCCTACTATAGGCACGTTGACTGAAATCCATGGGGCTTTGTCATTGATTAAAATGGCCAGAATTTCATCAATAGTTTAAACCCTAACCCTAACCCTAACCTAACCCTAAACATTCAAAACTCCTTTGATCATCTCAGCACTAGGTAAGATATAAGGCGATTTAAATCAATGCATCCTCACAACAGTAGATTTGGTTTGGTTTGGCCACATTTCAGTTTCTGAGGGAAAAAAACCCTTTGGAAGCACCGTTGGTTAAAAGTGACTATCTTCTTCACATTAATAGATACGGAACCATCAAAGTTTGTAGCGTGGTGCTTACAACTGTCATGGTGACTTCAGTCGCTCATGCTTTTCTTTAGCTTAAAATGCATACAATATCTTTAATGCTTCTGGTATTTTTTTAAATCTATATGAGAAATGAACACATCCCAACTCACAAAAGAAAGCCAGCAATAAAACGTTGCAGTTCACACAACTCTGCAAGGCAATAACTATCCTAACATGAGACTACTGCACTTTTTGATTGACAAAAAGGCAAAGCTGGCATGCTCCTTTTTAAAAAGCCTTCCCAAGTATTACACCATTAACAGGGTTTATCACTCCTTACTTCGCAAATGGGTGAATGGCAATCCCTCGGGGCTGGGAGATATCCTCCCAGATGATCATTTTTCTTCGCATTCCATTCAGATTGCTCTTTTCGATGCATGCCTTCCTGCAACATACACAGCAGTGTTAGGGCCTCCCTCCTTTTTAATCACCTTCTCAGGCAGAACATACTAAGGTTTTACATTGCTTTAGTTTAGTACAAAACTGTAATAAATAACTCTACAATGACAGGAAATAATCCTGCTGATGTGGGATGCCCAGTTGCGTTATCAACAAGTAATTCATGTTACAGCCTCACAGTCTGGTCCAGGGCATGATGATAAAATACCTGCTGCTCTGAAGTAGACATGAAATTCTCCTTTTATGGGCAAATAATGAGTTGGAGGTATGATCACTAATAGATGAATATTAGCTTTAAAGGGAGTCAGGAGGAGAACAAGTTCCTAACTGAATGGCATTATCAAATGTATAAAGAATTTTTTTTAAATAGTACATTTATATATCATTTCTCATCCAGAAATCATCAGGCAATTTACATATTCTATCTATTTTATAGGAAAGAATGAAGCTAATGTCCTTATGATCATTCCTAAAATCTATGGCAGAGCCAAGCATAGAATCTACGTTGCCCGTCTTCCAATCTGACTTTTTTCCAGAAAACTGTACTTCTTGCTACAAAATTCATCTTGCCAAACAAATATCAGCCTCTACCTGAAAGTAAGTCTACAGTCTTCCGTGTCTACCTGAACCTGCATAGAAAGGCCACACAAAGATGGTAGGAAAAATATCTCTGTGCATATGTGGGATACGAACAGGTAAACGCAGTGAGTGAGAACGACGTGGCAGATACCAATTCACAGCTTCACCCTTGGCTCTTGTCTCATGGAGACAAGCACCACAATTTCCCATTTCACAAGAAACACTGGCATATTTATACAGGAGCACAATCGTGTAGACAAGATTGTTCTTAATAGCAAGGAAGTGGACTAGCAGCTTATTTAAAAGGGAAAAGGAGGGTGATCTGGACATTTAAAACCACTTTTAATGCACTAGTAAAACACGGGTCGTACTGAAACATCGTGACTGCTCTTCATGGAGTCTTCATTATGTGTTCTGATCTGACACTGCCTTTTCACCAAAGGTCAAAGTTCTTTCTCTCTGCATGTAAGGTTAGGTATCAGGTGAAATTTGAGGTCATACTGTCTGCCAGTGGCCACTCCTCTTTTATGAGGGATAATTGACAAAGACTCTCCATTAGCTTAAAGGTGCATGATTCTAGCTGTCAACAATGCTGACTTCTGTCCAAGATGTACTTGGTGCAATAATACTAATTATTTTTATAGATATAAATATATACCTATACGTACACACATGCAGTGTATATATATATAAATATGAGTGTATACATATATATATTCACACGTGCATGTACATATATGTATACATGCAGTACATGCTTTAGATTCCTCGCAGCTGTGTCCAAACCCTTGCTTCTTGGAAAGACAAAGATAAAAACACAATAGCAGACTCAAAGCGAACCTCCAGCATTTCAAAGAACTCTCCAACTGAATATACTTGAGATTCCAGCTACCCAATCAGAATGTGAAGCATTACTGAATTTAGAGTGATATCTCAGCTATTTCTGTATCACCAGTCATTTATTCCAAAAATTTTATGACATGCTTCAACATAAATGCACTGTGGAGCATGTACCCTCTGTCTGTCCAATACAATTTACGGTTAATCCAGTCCACAGCAAGGCCTTCGGGTATATCTACAGCTTCATGAACAACTTTTTCACGATCAGAGCCATCCAGATTAGCTCGTTCTATCCATTTCAAGGCGGTGTGGGCAAAGTAAATCTGTGAAGAAATAACAGATGAGGTGTTATTAGTTCCCATCTCACTTTCTGCTCTATTTCCCTTGTCAAATTGTTCCACTTCTGATTAACTTTTTCATCTTGAAAGTTCCCTGGACTGCTTATTCACGAAAAGCTGCACAGGTAACCTGTGATCCCTGATCAAATAAAAAGGCACTTGTTCTTCAACCAGGATGACTTCCCCAGGCAGCTTGTGCTTAGCTGTAAATCCTGGTTGCCCTATATACAGCCCTCTGAATATCTTGAGGTTTTGTTTCAGCAGGCAGCTACCTCACATGAAGCACAGCTGAGGAAGCAAAAGTAGGAGCAGGCAAAAAGAAACATTATCATTTCACTGGCTGCTCATTTTAAAAAGGAGGGAGTAGGGAAAAGCGAGTAGTAGTGTATGCGTGTCAAGGAGCTGGAAGGGAAAAGGAGTTATATAATTTGCTTCTATTTTTTTTTTTCTCTTTCAGCCTGCAGTTATTTATTACCAGGTGTCTATTCTGTAAGGCTCTAACTTTTCCATAAGAAGCTTCTCAATTTTGGGTCAAAATAAGAGTTCTCTGCTGGTGGGAAAACTAGATTTGTGTTTTCCAAGGATGAAGGAAAAAAAAATTGTCTTGTATTTGGTATCCAGAGGGAGCCAAACACTGCATGGCAGACCTGTGTACAAAGCAATGCTGAAGTTTTCTTTGCAAATGGTAGCAACGGAACAAATAACTTTGTTTTGATGCTAACAATGAGGCCAAAAAAAGCAGGAGGGAGGCCTCCAGCATTAAACCAGCTAAATCAATTACCATGGGAGCACAGAGCGATGCTGAGCTGAGTGACCTCACACCTCAGCTCTGTGCCGCGGGGACCAGGCTGCTGCAGCCTGGCTGGCCCCATGCTTGTCACCTCGCCTCCGCACTGCCCACCCCACAGACGTGGGACAAGAGTGCGCAGCCAGTGTCACCGGCACAGTTGATTTATGTTTGGCACAGCATGGAACAACTGCTAGCTCCCCAGCAGGGCCTTGTTTCAGGAGCCAGCAGCGATGTTCCAGCAGCGCCTGGAACAATCCTCCTGTAACGCAGATCTGGCAACGTTCCCATTGGTTTAGCTGTGTCCATCCAGGCCTTGAGGTGTTTCCAGCAACTGAACTGAGCTCCTCATCAGCTTTCACTGTACCATCCAGTATCTTTTTGTAACACTTCTACAGTGTAAATAACTGTCACCATGAGAAAGAATAACTATCTGCTGCAGAAAGGTTAGCAAAGCCCTGCTGAACTCCTATCCTTCCCAACACTGTAGGCAGAGAGTAGGGCACTGGGATGCGGCCACACAAACAGCTCTTTATGCAGAGAAGACTCCCATTTCCAACACCAGTGTCTTGCAATATGAGGAATACAGTTCATATGTGCAATAAACCCAGCAAGCGTATAGCAGTTTTGTTCAGTAATGACAGGACATGGGAAGTAATTCTTGTTAAGATTACTCCTACATTTAGCAGGGATTGTGGGATGTAGCTGTACAGAAAAAAAGCAGTACTGAAATCATAAGGGAGAAAACTGTTGATCTCACAAAAGTTCTTTAAAATTGAAATCATGCCTGAATTGAACTTAGAAGTCCAAATTCTCTGTGAATTAGCCATGTAAATGTACAAATCGCATTCAGTTGGTAAGTAAAGGATGAAACTCTTCAGCTAGTGTTTGGCATCCTGTACCAGTTGTGCTACTGGACAGGCAACAGAACAACGAGTAGCACAACATGTAATCTGCACCACTGACAGCAGAAAGGTTAAGGCACATGAAAGCCCAATCCGTTTGTCCTTGCAACACTTCAAAATCCTCTCATTTTTAATGCCTTACCTTATTTTCCACCGGGTCAAAGTCCAGTGCTAAGACTATTCCCATCTGCCAGTCAAGTAAACTTGCATAATCTGTTCCATCAAAACTGATCTGGCGGATATCTTGGCCATTTGCAAATAACAAATATGGCTTAGGACCTGGTGATGAAAATTTGCACCTATGTTAATTCCACTAGGTTCAAATGATCTCTAGAGTACATCACTACCTAGCTAACATTGTAATCAATGGTAGAGGACCAAATCAGGGACAGAAGCACAAAGGAATTAAAACCCTTGCCCTACATTCCACTTGCCTCAGAAATCAAAGATAAATGTGAATATAGGTTTTCAGCATCAGTGCCTTGCCCAAGATCAGCCTCAAAATTTGTGATGAAATCAGTCACTAGTCCTGCTGTATTTCACACTGAGTGACTTCGCCTCAAGACAATCTTCCCTCTGCATTTCGCAGCATCACCATAAACGCCAGAACACTTGACTTCTGCACACGAGAAGCTTTTCACAGCAAAATCAAGGGAAATGCTGTCCTCCAAAACATAAAGCATTTCCCTTATTCCTGAAGCAAATCACAAACTTCTCTTTCCTCCTCTCTCATGCAATTGCTTATACCTTGATGCTCACCAGGGTCTGCCCTTTTCTCAGAAGAAACAGAAGGGTCTGACGCACATCAAACACCTGGGCTTCCTGAGGCCAGCACACGAGAAATATTTTTGCAGGGAAGGTCCTTCAACAGACTATTCCCTGCCCTGTTCTCCAAATGTAGACAGCTCGACTCCAATTCTGTAACACTGGGAAGAAACTACACCTACACTTGTATGAGGGCACAAAAACCCAAATAGGCCCCCGCAGTACAGGAGCTCAGCATGAAATTCAGAAGTTGGATAACAGACTGAATCTTCTGTGAGGGAGACTGAACCATGTACTAGTGCTTATTCTGGTATATTTCCAAAATTTTGGATTTTTCCAAACAACTAATACTTCACAAAGTAATCTAAAACCACTGCAAAAATGGATCCCAGTTATGCAATCCACTTTAAAGGACTCTAATTTTGCTTTTGTTGGCAGAAATATGCAGGCATACTAAGATACTGACCTATAGCGGTGCAGTGCTTTCTGTCTTGCTGAAGCTTATATCCAGGAAAACAAGAACACTCCCAGGAGGATGGGCTTAAAGAAGAACATATCTGACTACAGCCACCATTATCTGGAGATGTACAACCTTAAACAGAGCATTTGAAAAATTTAATTTAGCCATTCTAAGAAAAAAATACAACAAAATCAGAGGACAAGAGAACAATTCACTCTGCTTAGGATTTCTACAGTGAAAGCATGTCAGTGACTGACAGATTTACTGAAAGGCCTCCTACTGAAAGCCTAAGTCTAGTGAAGTGAAAGCAAATTAGTAGTATCTTCTTCCAGAGTTTTTCCTGAAAATCTACAACAGAAGATGGGAGGGAGGGGGGTTGGGATACATAAAGAGGGCTTCCGTGTGTTCGTTATTTCAGAGAACTCTTTCTCCCATACAAATCTCATCCCTTCTACAACAGAGTAACAAATTTTATCAGACTTTGCACTCCATGCAAAGAAACAGCAAATTAATGCCATTCCTTCCCCAGAAGTTAATTAGGCTAGGATGGTAAGTTGACACTTTCTAATACAACAAACCAACATTTTATACAAAGATAAACTATTCTTTCTTCTTGGGGCTGTACAATGGCTATAGCCTCAATGCCAACCTGAGCTTTCTCAATGGAATGTTGCTAGCAAAACAGCAACACTGACTGAGTCTATGTATACACTACAGTGCAAAGTACGTAAGGGATGTAAAAGGGGAAGGGAGGCGATTTTTCAAGGTGTAAGGCTGGCATTAATGGAGCTATCTTGATTCCTAAGACTGAAAAGATACAGTTGAAAAGCTACAGTCCCCTGAATGCGGAAGGCTTGCTGGAACGGGAAATGACAGATTAGCAGGTGCAGCAGCTTCAAATATTCTGACTGCAAAAATTGCGTTTGTGGGTAATTATGTAAAATCGCTGTAAGCTAGAATGACTCTGAACCTGGGTTGCTCGATGCCAATGAAGTCATCTTCAGATTTCACCCAAGTCCTAATTTTGTGCCCGTATTTCCCCTCAAATCTAAATTTTAGATTTCTCCTGCAACAAACGTCTGGGAGATGCCTTGATCTGTGCTGACAACAAAAGAATTCAGCCTGCAAACATAGGATGTGGCTGCTAAGAAGCATCTATTAAAATAAGAAGATGAATATTGCTCATCTCAGCACTCAAAGCGCCTGCCATTCCATTGCCCTCTGTCTTGTACATTCATTTACAGCTGTGCGAAAGAAGTGTAAAATGCCTTCATTCACTTCTGGTGCTTAGTGCCAAGAACAGAGTTTGGCAGTCACTACAGCTAGAAAAAACGTTACTTACCTGTGCATGTTTTGCCATCCACTTTGAGTACAGATCCTTCAGGGCAAAAACAAACAGGCCCTTTAGATGTTTGAAGGCAACCATGGCTACATTCAGTGTCATTACTTGTACAGGAAACTAGCTCTACAGTAATTAAAAGAGGAAAAAAATAAAATCTTTAAAAAATGATAAAAATTTTTACTAAGCACCTCAAAAGAGATATTAACACTTGCTTAAACAGCAAAATAAAAAGAAAGAAAAAAGAAAAAAAAAAGTGTGACGTTGTGAGTACAACACTTCTGTGGTCTTTCTAGCGTTTGTTCTGTTTTTTTCCAATTTTTTTCTTCCCCATCCTCTCCAAATTTTAGCAAAGGAGAAAGCCAGAATTGCTGGGTCCTGAAGCCATTATATATTGATCAGCTTTAAATTTTCCAAAATTGTATGAAGACCTGTTATCAAAATAGAAATAATTTGGAAAACTTCCTTTTTTACATTTCATTGAAGATAGATTGTGTTTTGAAAGCTACAAGGAAGTTATACTGAAAGAATACGTATAAAACACAAAGAGAATGAGGAAAAACTACTTTTCTGCTACTCCAAGGATAACAGAGCTAGAATCAATGAAAACAGGAGATGAACCTTCCAGAAATAAAGCTATGTTCCTTAGTTGCAATTTTTGAAGCTGTAGGGGAAAACCCATCTGAGGACCTGGCAACAGCGCTTCTTTACTTTCCATTATAATTGCTGGAGTGCTAACATTTTTTTGAGTATTTCTTTAATGCAATTTCACAGGATATCCTCCTTCACCTTCTGTATTGCCGTGCTGCGTCTCTTTATGCCAATTCTAGTGCCATCTGGCAACACCCGCTGGAAGACTGGAACTAATGCAAGTTTCCCACAGATGCTCTTTGAATCGGCTGCATACACTGGCTTACACGGTGCATAGCTGTTCCAAATACTGCTTCTCCAGGGCAACTGCTCTCTGGACTGGATTGTTCTAACCCCTTAAGCACACTGAAAAGGGTCAAGAACTGATCACGTGTTTCTTTCTGACCAGAGCTTGTGGCTTTAGATGAAGAGCTTTGTAAAGGACTTGGAGGACAAAGCATCAAAAAGACTGGCCAGCATGTGAACTTCTCACCTTGCATCTCTCTGTCTTTCAAGTTGCTTAGTTGCTGACATATCTGCCTTGTGCTGCAGTAGTTAAGGAGTTATACTGTCCATGCTGCATCCCTAGCCTGTGTTAGAAAAAGATTATTTTCTATCTAATTTGAGCCATTCAAAATGTAGGCATATAGTTCAAGCTAGTCACCCAGAGCAGGACTGAGTTGCACAGTGTCTAAGTGTTGTTTTGAACACAAAAGGATATCCCACCTCCCAATAGTCTCTGGCTGCAGGTCTCCTACAGGTCTCCTGTCACATCTGTCTGCCTTCTGCAGCTGTCACACACACCCTGGACCCCCACGTTTGCGTCACTGAGCCCTGCTCCTGGGTTCCCTCTTAATAGAGAGGGAGAAGTGACTCTTGGAGATCTAAAACAGATAGACTGACTACTAGAGCTTGTTAGACTCTATGGATACATTTACTGTCTAGTAGTGATATTTAATATACCCCAGGTCCTGATCCTGCCATGTTCCAGACTGAACTCACTGGCGTGCACTGGCACTTTTGCTTGGGGCATATACCAATGTTTTATTTCCATGGAAACAAGGTAGAAAGACCCTTGTCTATGCCTAAGATTCACTTGAACGCATTTCACATTTTGTGCTCTAGACTTACTTTAGAAAGGCTTTATTCATTTGTAGGCTGAATATACACAGTGCTGCATAAAGGGAGGAAAAAAAACCCTTAACCTCTAACCCTTACTATGACTAAAATATGGTCCTTGAAGCTTACTGACAGACAGATCTTTGTTTGTTTTCCCCTCCACTTCTGTGTTCTCTGCATTTAGTTTATTCACATTTATCCAGCTTCAGAGAGCTTCCTGCTTTATGTACCTACATTACACGGATAAGTTCTCTCAGGCATACTTCTTATACACAATTTAGTTGATAAATGAAGTAAAGAACCCCACAGGCGCAGCAGATCCCCAGAATAAACAACTTTATAAGTACTTTCATGTGTCTTATTTGTTGTAAACAGATGTACATGCATTAAATTTCATTTATTTCATGCACATTAGCAATGCTATCAATGCTGATCTGAAGAGAAAAAATATGATGCTGTAAGCTGTCCATTCAGAGACTGTGCAAATTCTTATGCAGGATAGCCAGAATAAGCCAAATTCAGAGACCGCACTTAAAAAGATATAACTGCTTATCCACCTGGAATGTTCCACAGAGCCTAATCTGAGCAGAGAGATCTCTCTGGAGACCTGACTCTTTTTTTTGTTTTGTTTTCTTTTCTTTTCTCCTGAAGAGGCTCACACTTTATTACTCACGTGTAAATTATGCTTCCTTAAACATGACTTCTGAATTTGGTTCACTCAGTTTAAGCTGATCCTACTTACGTAATAAGGGATTGGAAGTGAGCAATGCAACCCACGAAACTTTCAGCCGTTCCAGTGTTAAATGAGGACTCTCCTCAATACAATATTGGATGTGTTTCTGTATTGCTGCTACTTACCATGACACGTTCTCCTGTCAGGCAGCAGAACAAAACCGCTCGGGCAGGTGCAGTAGTAGGAACCAGGGATGTTCACACAGCCCAAAGTACAGCCATGATTCCAGAAGCCACATTCATTGATATCTGCCAAAAGAAGCACTCGCTGTGTCAGAATATCATCATCAACTAGTATCAGAATAACATCAACCACCAGTGTCAGGGAATTAGATTAATGAATCAAAATAACAGTCTTCAAGAAGTACCTCTTTCTCCCATTCATTTTACAAAAATATGTTGGTCCTAATCAATGATAAAAAAGCAAGTTTGCAGATCTTATTCAAATAAGCTTTAAAAACCTGCTAGCAAAGCATACTCAGGCTGCCTGTGTTCAGCATAGGTGCCTAGAGGACTTTCCAAAGTAAGACTTCCCATAAAGATTCCAGTGCCACTTAAATCCTGTGTACACTTAAATAATTTACATTAGACACTTTCTTCAAACAAAAATTCTTTTAAAAAATTGGCTCCAACATGACTTAAGTAAAATTCTCAAAATACAGAAGTGGTTTAGAAGTTGAAATTCAGAAAGTAGTCGTAGGGAATTTCCTCAGAACTGGATGGCTGCTGCTCAGGCAGGGCTGTAAATCCTGTAAGTTGTAGAATTTCTGATGCCTTTCTGTCTTTTCAAATCTGGTCATGTAGTGAAAAAGATACTAAGAGATATGTTAACTGCTGTTAATAGTAATGCTAGATTTTTATTAAAACAATCCAGATTAAAACATTTAGAAATATGTGAAGAATTAGTGTCTTTTTTGAAAGTGGGACGAAAGACAGCCATTTGTTGCAAGATTTTTCAGTGTTTCACCTTAGGTGATATATTGGTTTAATTTTTATTTAAAAAATTAAACAAGCACCCATAAGCGTGTCTATTTATCTGAAGCTCCTTTAACTACCCAGGCTAAGACCAAAATTTCTGACAAGAATAGCACTTGTGACACTTTCATAGGTCTCCTTTTAAACCATTTCAGAACCTGGAAGGACAGAAAACTGAAATGGCACATCTAGAATTTTTAAGACCTCAGAGTGTTTTCTCATACTCAAGATATGAGTAAAGTAAAATAGCACAAGATTTTTTTCATCCTGTGAATAAAGCTGATGGAAGATTCACGTATTACCTTCACAAAACTGTTTATTTCGACTTAAAATATAGCCACTAGAACATTTACATCGATGAGTCCTTGAGTCTGGCCTGCAGATTCTTCTTCTGCACTTTTCCTTGTTCAAATCACAGGTTTCTTTTTCTGGAAGAACAAATGTAGTGTAAATGTAATGGAGTTCTTACCGTACCAGCCTTCAAGGAGAAACTATTTTGAGCAAAGATGCTTAGTGATGTGCCACCTTCTCAACAGCTACTTGCTCAACCGGACGAACTTCTTATTAATAGAAAATAACTTCTATTATTTTCTATTGCTAAAATCAGGCCAAAAAGTCACTGTAAAAATGAAAGTACTTGGCAGGTCTGTGTGAGCAATCATTTCTAGCTCCATCTCAGCACAAGCAGATCTAGAGAGAATCCCCCCTGACGCAGGGGATGGTTTGGTTTGGGTGCCTACCTACAGTGACTATGAAAGCGAAAACCCCATGTAGCAGGCTTCATATGCTGCAAGTCCTGCACAGTGTTGTATGTTACCAGGCTCTGTAAAACACTCAGAAAGAAGAGAGCAACAGAGAGGGAGCACACACGCACACAAAGAGAGAGAAGATAGATAGAAAAAGGGAGAGAGTACACGAAGACTGGAAATTATTAGCACAAAGCAGTGCTCAAATCCCACTTTATTTAACACAATGACCATATGTTTCATTTGGACAAAAAGCATTAGCACAGTCTAGAGAATCTTTGAACTGGAGTGGATTCTGGTTTCTGACTATACAAAATACAAGCATTATCAATCTTGAACTCAGAATGTTTCTAATGTTGAACAAGATATGCTGAAGGCTTCTTCAAAGGAAGCAGAGAAAAGTATCCAACAGATCCCCAGAAGCCTTCCTATTTCTCCAGCTTCACAGAAAAAGGCAAACAGGTATTCAAGTATCTTTTTCATGGGAAGGATTTGCAGAGCCTCGTGTCTCTGCTCAGCTATCTTTTAGAGCTGGTGCTTTTGCAGGTATGCAACACTCACGGTTTTATTTTTGGCTCCCAAACTATTATTTTTGTTTTAATCTTCCTAATCGTCTTCTGGGGTTGCTTGCCCCTTTCCCAAGCTAAGAATAGCTGAACTGCTGCTCCTGAATGTGGGTACATAGCCACCCACACACAACACTGTCTTTGCCCTGCGCTGTCTGTGTAACATGTAAGAAACCATGGGCTCATACCGGTCAGGAAATTTGTGAACAATTTTCCAGTGCTATTTCTAATTCAGCCTCTAAATTCCAAGAGACAGAAATCAGCATCATATTTAAGTTTGACATTTAGTCTTCTGCTGGCCACAACAGAGAAAATGCTGGCCATTTGGTGGAATGACAGGTGGCATCTATAAGAGAAAATATTTCTGAGACAGACACTTCAGCTTGGCTGAAATCCTTAACACCGCATTTATTTGCACCAAACTGATTGAATCTTCTCTAACAAAAGTTGTATTACTACATGAAAAATGATGAATGGATGACTAGATGGATCTTACCTATGTTATTAAGCATGTTAGCTTGAATTTTACGTAGTTTTAGCTGAGCCTCTCTTTTTGTAGAACTAGTTTTGAATTGGACCGTTAATCTTTGTCTGTACTGCAAGTGAATTGGGGACATACAGTAGTGGAGTATCTAATCTTCAAATACAGAACTCATTAGAATGACAAAAGTGTAAGTACATGCAATCACAACACAATACAAAACAGAAACAAGACCAAATTCAAGGCTGCATCTTACGCTTATCACTGGTGCTGGTTTCTTGCCCCTTGCTTGTACCATTATTGGTTTAATGAGACCTAAGATACTAAGGAATTACAGAAGAAATAGCCAAGATGGCAAAATCACTGCATCTGTTATCTCAAGAAAACATTCTTTTTTAACTGAATAATCACAAGAACTCGATATTCCCAAATCAATATGTAAAAAAATAATCACATTTCAAAACTTAAAGTGAATGGTGACTAAATTAAGAATCACATAGTTTTTAAGGTAATCTTTTCTGGAAGAACAACCACTATGAATCACACTTGCTAGTTTGGTTTGGGGGAGGGGGGAGGGAGGGTTCCCCTCCAATCACCTCTCTTCTATGGAAATGGGTATTCTCAGATAATAGCCTAATGCTGGTATCTTACACTGGAAAGAAACACAACATAATTCCTCCAAAAAAATATCCTGTGTGTACTGAAAATCATCATTCTGTCAGAGAAGACACTTAAAAAATATTCCAGAGGCTGTCTTTGAGATTTTAAGGTAATTAAGATTTTATGAGCCACTAATACAAGTGTGAAGAACATTCCAGCAGGCATTTATAAATACACATACTGTCATCAATTCTAGGGTTAGCTGTCAAAGAGAGTTGAGGTCAATTAGAGACCAACTTCCAGATACTGCTGTACTAAAGGTTGTAGTAAACCCATAGCTGAATTAATGCTCTTCTCTCTACTTGTTGGCCCTGACCAAACCAGGAATGTCTTTCAAAAGAGAAAGGGAAGAAGGGGCATGAGGTATTTAAGTAGTAAAGTAAATAATCCAAATTCCAGTAAAAACATCAAATCATGTCAGTTGAGCACTTCTCATCAGTTCCCTTTTCATGTGAAGGATCTCATTATCTGCTTTAAAGAAGGCCTGATGATTCACAACTGACGCTACACTGCAACATGCACTTTCTTAACTTGTACAGAGCATCCAATTAGTCTAGGTATGCTTTTATCTCCAGATTTTTCTGTTGTAAGATCAGCAATAAATCTCATTTGTACTCCAGGCTCATTAGTCCTCCTTTCATCCCAGTTCTTCTACTGGACAAGCCAAGCAATGTACATACAAAGTCCAAAAGGTTCATCTGGATTCAGTGTGCTAAGCTGCTTTCTACTCCATCACTTCCCAGACGTTTTTACAAGAAGGTATTTGGAATTAAAAACAGGCCTACTGCTGACAAGACTTACTGTCATACAAAAATTTACTAAACATGTTGGAAATATAGGAGTATATCCTGCAAGGCTTGTAAAACCACTGGTAATTTATTTATTAATAAAGGTGGGGAAATGCTCTTTCAGTAGAAAGACAGACACTGGAAAGCAGCATGTTCTGGTGGAAGAAGTGGAGTAAATGGTTCGAGGGATGTTTACAGTTTCATTTTTGCTCATACAAACAAACGCTACTTTCTCCTCACATCTTTACACCACCTATACCTCTGGGAACCCACAGCCATCTTTCCTCAGGAGTTCTTCAGCCATTGCTTGACATATAAATGTCCCTATGCTGTTTGCTCGGTTGTTTGTATGCAAACAAAACTGGTGATAAAAGCTATTCCATTAAAGCAAGAATACTTGATCTCTGTTTTCCAGAGATCAGAGAACAAGACATTATTTCCCCTGGAGGCCCTACACTTCCTACTGCCTCAGCAGGAATCCTTGAGGGTGAGCTTTCCATAGTCGCCTACCTTCATTTTCCGATCTACAGTGAAAGGCAGTGACAACATGACCACCTGATACTGTAGGTTGTAATTGATATCAATTAAAGAGACCCAAGGCTCTCATTTCATAGTTATTCTGGCAATCTGAAGTCTGCCTAAAACAGGCAGACTCTTAATCCAGCCATTTCACATCAAAGCAGAGACATCCACAGAATCACTTGTAGGACATACTACATACTTAAAATCCTTCAGTGCCATAATAATCAGGGGTGTTTAGATGTACATTAGAACAAAACTTTCAAAAGGAAGCAGACATTTGATGAAGATAATCTACATGGAGGATTAAAAAGCTGTATGCTTTGTGCATTTAGCAGGAAAGTATAAAACCCCTTTTGTGTAAACAAAAGGGAAGAGAAGGAGAAAATCACTTTTATCTGCATGTGTGTTCAGATTAATGAAATGAGCAGTTCATACTCAGCATGCTTCTAGTCTGATACTCCAGCTGGACTTACACACACCAAGTGGAACTGTGGATCACTGAATTTAAAGGAAACTGTTTCCTCGACTTCACCAAGGCCTGATATTTTGTTGAAGAAAATTATTACTGTGAAAAATCAGAGTGTATGACTATTATTCTCAAACATACAATGATAACATTACAGTTTACTTACTGAAATCCTGAGAATCTGTTCTTGCACCTGGCTGTTTAAATGGATGTACCACTTTTATCTCCACTGGTGGAAAAAATGATGGCTTCAGGCTAATTGTGACTACAACTTTTCCAGTATACTTGTTCGCTCTCCATATCATACCAGATCTCAACTCTGAATAGTACAGGTGTTCAGCAAAGAGAGACATACCAAGCAATTGATGTCTGCAACAAAGAGAAGATAACACAAAGTGGCATATTACCTGATCCCAATATATTTACTCGCTCGTACATTTTCTGAGCATCTAGTTCAGTCAAGTTCACTGTAATAACCTTTCTTTGTATTCTTATCTATATATGAAAGTCAGATGAGGTGTCAGACCATTTTCACTATGTCTGCTGATGCTTGCTGGAGAGCCTGAGCACAGTGGGTTATCCAAGCCTCCCCACCCGGCAGCTAAGGAGAACAACAGGCTTAGAGGACGATAGGAAAGACCTGATCTAGCTCAGCCTCTTGAGCACAGCTCAGACACCTGAGCTCACCCACTGTGACCTTGGACAAATCGTTTAATCTCTTTGCTTTTGGCTTCTCTATCTGCAGAAAAAGGCCACTAATAAACACCCAGAGAGGATTTCTAAGGATTAAGTAGTTATCGTTTGCTAAAAGCTTGGAAGATGGAGAGTACTGAGTGACAGTATTATCCTTACAACAGTCACTTTTTTTCTATTTTCCTATCAGTAGTTTAAAATGTACAGTTACAAGTCATTTTCACTATACTTTATACTCCTTATCACGTTATAAACTGACAAAATAAAAGGCAGAATGAAGAAAAGAGCTTACATGCATCCTCGGGAAATGAGTGTTCTATTTCTGACAAGCTTAGGAAAACTCACCCGGCAGAGTTTTTGAGCAAACGAACAGCTCCACCTTCATAGTCACACAATCCAATATTGGAAATTTCTTTCCTGTGGTCATGTTGTATCCAGTAGAGCCTTCTGTCAACCAAATCCAGTGAGATGGTGTTTATTTTTTCTGTGGTTCTTAAAACATTTCTCACATCACTTCCACTGAGGGACACTCGGTGTATGCTGGAAACTGTCCCATCTGAAGACCAAAATAATAACCTGCAGGTAAGAGAGGCGTGTTTTGAAAACAAAACAAAATATTCCACATTTGCAAGATCGCCTCACTGCTACACACTTCTTGTTCAATTGCTCCCGTATACAGAATTTTTCAGTCTTACCACTGTGCTTTCAGAATCAAAACTAATAATAAAGCAAGGGACTTCCTTAACACGTACTCACGTATTTCAGGAAAGCCCCATACACATCTTCCCTTTAACACAGCTCTATTAAGAATGGAAATAATTTTTGACAACAAAATATTGTCTATTTAACAGAAGTAACGTTACCACTGAAGTTTTGTTACAGTTGTTGTCTTATTTTAATAAATACGTTTCTATCAGAGACTGTATGACTCTGTTCAGGAAGCAATGAGATACTAGAAATTTGTCTCATGTAGGTCAAGCAGGAATCAGCCCAGCTTAACCACAAAGCACTATTGTCTGTCCCTCTGCTTTGTTCGGCCATGCAGTCAGAGAATAAAACTGGAATGACCTCTCAAATCTATGGGGAACTCCTGCAAACTTGGGGAAAGGCACATCTTTGAGGCAGATACGCATTGCACTCTGCCTCTGGGGAGGAAGCTATCTCCAGAAACTCTAATTGAACACATCACTTAAGAGCTTAATTTAATAATACCATTTCTATTATTGTTCTCATTTCTACCTTCCTGCTGGTTATAGCAGCCAGACTACGCTGCATTAAATTAAGACACAGTCAAAATACAGCTCCAATACTCAAAATGGTTATGCACTGAAGCTACTTCTATGTCAAGTTATTTGTGGATCAGAACCCAGATTTACCATTGTGACTAAGGTTATCAACAGTGCTTCTGAAATAGAAAGTTATCCCTCGTTCATGTATATTTTATTTGTTAATAGGTTTAGATTCTTTGCTTGGGTTTCTTACGCACAAAAATTCCAAGAAGCATCATCATTTTTCCTTGTCTCCACAAAATTGCAGAACTTATATGTACAAAATAATGTACCATAAAGCCATCTTTACTACGTTTACGCTAATCATTTATTAAAGGCTCAAAAATGGATTAGATCTCACTGGCAAGGGACTATACTGAACCAGCGAGAACAATCAGCCCCTGCCTCACAGCTTTTCCTCACTGTTACATAGTCTGCAGTTATCATAGGTTGTTAATGTATAGGTGAAAACATGTTTACAGAAGGACAGCCCAATTTTATACTGCCATTTTTAAACACTTTATTAATATCTGCTTGCATTTCTATAGCACATTAAGTGCTATAGTACTTACGAAATGTCACTGCTCTGGAAGTTTGGACAAATGCTAGGATTCGCTTTTTACAGATAAGGAAACTAAGAAAAAAGGTGGTTATAATCTCTATGCACAACCTTTGCACATCATTGTGGGGACAGGATACGATATGAACAAACAGGAAGACAGAAGAAGAATGAAGATTAGAAACTGTCTTCAGTAATTGCCAGTCTTTACTGTATTTGCCTTCTATTTTTCTTTAGCCTTAAACCTTATTTTTCAGCATTTCTAAACACCATTAAAAAAAATAAATGAGTCTTATAGCAATAGTTATATTATTACTACTAAATGAATCCTATTACTGCTAATATCCAGACATGTCTTTTGTGAAAAACTCTATTATTAGGGTATCACACTAACTTCATTACTGAAACATTGCACACATTTGAAGGAAGACATTGTTAATATCAGATTTAGCTCATGTTTGTGCCTGTGCATGTGAATATGCTGGAGGTTTTAATTCACTTGACATTAAAAACAGAGTCCTCGGACCTTTCATACAAGCAAATTGCCATAGGGCATAAAAATGATGTTTATTACTAGCTTACTGGCCTCCCTGTAAGCACATGAGTGCACCCTTCATGCATGCTAATTCACACCTAGGTGAATATATGCACTTGAGTCTCCCTAAACTTTCAGGTAAGTTCACAAAATGTATCTCTATAATGTCATTTGTAACATGTGTTTCGATGGCATTTGACAGTGGGTTTGAGGACTTGTGAATATTCCCAAGACTGGTAAATACTACATTCAAAAGCAAAAAAACCCACCAAAACAACCCCAAACAAACACGTTGATGTACAGGCCTTTAAATCCTACACAAAGTACAAGACTCCAAAGAATACTAGTACTACTAGCATCAAAAGATTGGTTTATGTATAAATGTACTAGGAAAGGACACATAAGCCTTAATATTAAAATAGTTTCACACACTGCTGAGCAACTTAACTGCAAATCAAAAGTGGCAACAAAAACATGTTTTTGCTGTACGAAACAGAAGCATCTCAAAGTCTTCCCAAGCTTTTATTTTTGCAACTTTAATGAAAGAGGTTTATGTGTAAAGAGAAGTTAGCATGGAAAGACCACTGTGACGATTCATATTGATAACCTTTGAGGTGGCCAAATCTCTTATGTGAGCATGGTTCTCAGTGTAAAAGACTTGAAGTTGAAAGAAGCATCTTTATGAAGGCCAAATCACTAGCAACACAAAGTAGCAACAGTAGATTCTGAACCAATATTCTGAGCAACTGACAAAGACACAAGGGAAAGAGGAGCAAAACTGTAGGTTTAGACCTTTTTTCAGAAACTGTACCAATTTATATTCTGAATGTGTCAGGTTTGGAGCACTAGGGACTCCTAGCATTTACAGACATCATTCCCCTTGCTGCGCCAGTCCTGCTTTCTGCTGCCCTGAAACTTTGCTGTTTTCGAGAAAGGACCAGCAATGCCTCCTTTCCCTCAGTTCTCCTCACTAGCAAAATCTTCCCTGATGACCAAGAGGTATAGATTCTGCATTAGACTTCAGTGGGCTTTTCTCATGCACTTGTCTGTTTATCTCTAATGTGTTTATTAATCTTTTATCCTCTTTTGTCAAAGTGCAAGGAGGTATTGGACTATGGATAATACACTGTGCACAGCTAGCCCAGCAGTCTATAAACCACAATCATAGTACTTTGCATATTTTGAGTCCCTTTCAATGAAATTACTAACCTAGCTATAATTACCTTTGCTCAGCATCAATGGTAATCCTTGTGGGACGACCAACATCTCTTAGCAGAACTCGGCGTTTCTTCCCATTCATATCTGTTGCTTCTATGGTTGCTTTCTGTCTGTTGGCCCAGAGGATGTCTTGATTTATCCAGTCAATAGCAAATCCCGAAATGCCTTTTTCTATGTAACATAGTCTCTGTAAACAAATAAACAAAAAAAAAAAAGTGGACAACAAGAAGCATCCTAAAGATTACCCTAAACTTGACTTTCAATAAAGGGAATAGAGCTCCAGACTGAGGCTTCCCATTTCATTTCTTCACTTGCTTCATTTTCTCTGAGATCTGTAGATACTTCTCTTTTTTATTCTTTAATCACTTTCACTTGGTCTTTGTACTTTCACATACTCCTTCTGAATTGAGTGACTCTCCGTGAAAGGGGAAACTGTTGTCCACGAGAAATAACATGGAACTAATCTTTTAGCTACAAATTCTTGCATGTGGCACACTATGAAGCACCCAGACCTGTACTATTACAGATAGAAGACTTCCTAACACACAGTAGCTGGACCCTGGTTCTTAAAAATCAGTGTAAAATACATCGGTGAAGACTCCACATTGGTACAGGAACACTGACAACCTCTCCCAAACAAAAGAAAGTTCTCACAGCATTGAAGTTCAGCCACAACAGCCTGTCTACCCTTCTTAATCAGCCAGATGCAATGAACCGCACAGCTTTTTCTGTACAAAGGATGAGGTGCTAAAAGAAGCATTTATGCAACCATAGAAACTAATAGAATGTTTGACAAAAAATGAGTAGAAATTCAAGAACATTCTTCTCATACCATTTGTGTGAGTCTGAGTTACAGCTATCTGGAAGACAAACTTCCATAATGCCAGGGATTAATTTAAAAGCGATAGAAACATTATTGTCTTCAAAGCTTTATCTTGCCTGAATTTCCTCTCCTTCATTTTTAACTCCGCTTCACATGATCCACAGAAAATACTAAGTGTACTGTGAGTTCCAGTAAAACAGCCTAGACTCAGGACCATAACTATTACGACAGCAAAACTATTTAGTAAGTCTGAAATGCTAATCAACAAAGAGGAACAGAATTGTACCGAAAGAGCAGGTGGTTTCCTTAGAGGGTTTTAGGCCCATTAACTTGGAGAATTCCAGAGAACTGATTACTTTACCTCTTGTTTTGTGCCATTCAGGTGAATTCTTTGAAGTAGTCGCCTTTCAGAGTCTACCCAATACACTTTCTCTTCTGTATAATGAAAATCCATAAGCATTGACTGACCAGTATCAGCCACCAGTCTTTCATGATTGGTCCCTTCAGTGTCAATCCTAAAGATGGCATTTCCATGGCTAAAAAGTAGGAATGGTGCAGGGTCTGGTGTGAAGAAAACAAACAGAGACCAATAGATAGATAAATTGATAGATAATTGATAATGCACTTTTGCTGCATTAAATTCTCAGCCATATTATACTAGCTAAAGAGAAAGTTCAGGATCTAGCCATCTCTCCTGTATTTTAATTATAACTTTCCAGGCATATCACAGTGAGCCAATAAGATATAAATACAATGGTCCTTTCACATTTAATGCTGAAAGTTAGGTCAAAAATCTGAGTCATGAAATTGAACTTGCCGTGGTTCTTACCACTAATCTCAAATCCTACAGCCTAGTCAGAGGTCAGAAGAACCATTGCATGCATGCCAACAGAGGTTGGAAGAATTATGCCATGGATGTGTCTCCAGGTTGAAGACCGTTTTCAGCTATTGCACTATAGCAAGAATTCAGCGCAGAGAGGTGGTCTGGAGTCTCACTTTAACTATCCAAACAGGGAAAGTGAAGATCCAGAGACAGGGCAAAGGAAGAAGCTAGAGAATGTCGGGGGTTCTTGTGATGCAGAGGGGTGAAGGAAACCAAAAGACCTGTGCTTAAAACTCTGACAGCTCAACCACAACAACTCATTCCAGACAAAAACTGAGTGAAGGGTAAGAGTGTATCCGTAACTCAACATAAAATACGTTAAAATAAAAGACGTTCTAATTATGCCCCAAACCTTAGAAGTCCAATTAAGGTTGAAAGTGATAAGGAACTAGGATGGTCCAAATGGCCTTAATGCAGCCTTAAAACCAGGTGACAAGCATGGAAGTACAATTAGTAGGACATAATGTTTGGGCCTGCAGATTACACTAACCCAGTTTTATCAAGTCCTCTTTGTTATTTTTAGGGCATCACCATAGCACAGGGTTACGATTGCCCAAGGAACCTTAACTGCATTTTCAAACCACAATGTTTTCATTTAGATAGTTTGCATATTAGCAATGTTTATTAAGTGTGTAGCAGAGGAAAGGGTTTTTTACGTAACCAACCACATTTTAGCCTTCACTCTAAAAATAAACTTTTTTTTCCTAATTAAAAATAAAAATTTTGGGGACATGTAGCCTAGTCTTTAATGTACCATTAAAACAATATTCAAAGAAGAAAGCCCACTGTGGTGGTAATGGTGGGGATTTATAACATGGTTGCCTGAAACAAGAGATCATGGCTTTGAAATGCAATTATTGACATAGATCCAACAGAATGGCAGCTTTCAAGCCTGTCTAATCACTTGTTAGACTGATCTTCCTGCAATGCAGAAGCAACTCCATTTATCAGGGATGGATGTCATCAAAGATGCACTATCATTAGTTTTCTTGCACATATACTTTTAAAAATTTAACTGGTTTTATCGACCAGTTTTGTAACCTTTTAACTAAATATCTTTACTATTAGCATGAAACCTGGGGCCTTAAAATCAACAGACATCACTTCTATGTATTTCAGCCAGATGCTCCACCTTTGTGATTGCAAGGTGGTTGATTCAGCCCCTTTCACAGCAGAGGAATAAGAGCTATATTGATTTCTTCAAGTGAAGAGCAAGTTAGGCAGAAAGTTCTGACAAGCACCCAAGACTTAATTTTCTTCTGTTCACAGGGAAAATGATCAACACTGTTCCTACACTAACAGTCTATTTTGTATCTTAAGTTTTCAAGCCATCATCCAGTTATGACAGATGCTTCTAGGATTTTAGTGACTCCCTTTTTCTGCTACTATTTGCACTGAGCAACCCCGTGTGAGAATATTTAAACCATGAAGATTTGTTTTACATAAATGGTAAATTAACAGAGAAGTGTAGAAGGTTGATTTATCTCAGAAATTTGACAGCCGTACTGCCTGCATTTTTGCCAATTAATTGACCAAGAGCATCTATATACTTCGGTTTTGACCTTCCTACTCTCTGAATTTCCTATCAGGCACACATGAATGAGGGCTCTCAATGGAACAGAGACCAAACCAATCTAACTTTGATTGCAGAGGCACCAGTCAGACTAATTTTATCAGAGGTTTAATGAACTGGTAAGGTTCACTAGGTTCACTAAACTGCTAGGGTTTATACCTATCATAAGGGTTCCTTATCCACCACAGTATCTCCTGAACCATCACTCACTTTCTACTGGCATTATAAATGTTAGTACTAACGTTAAAAAAATGTTTAAGTCCTCCATTGTTAAGGTAGGATAGTTCTTTGGAAGATACCTGTGCACAAATATCACTGTGAGGTAACATGTTTGTTTTCACTTCTCTTCAGAAGTGAAGAGTTTACAAAACATTTGATTAAAAAAAAAAAAAATTGTATTTAAGGGGCTAGAGACATTTAGGCAGGACTACAATAAATCCAGCTTGGGTCTTTGTGAGTCACATGTTGCTGTCAATAATGATGATTCTAGGAGCTGACTGAAGTAATCATGTTGGTGCCAATTTGGGAGCTGCACAGAATACTTTTGGTTATGTTCATGGTCCCAAAGGCTACATGCACAGAGACTCAAATACATCTCCTACTTCCTGGGTCAGAAACATGCCCTGTCATATTCCACCTCTGCATTAGTGAAAGTCCCAGGTAAATATTAGTCAGAAGAAGAAAACCTGATCTCCTGGATCAGAAGGGAGCTGTAGCATATCCCAGACAGGAATCAAGACCAAACATTCAGGAAACCAAAGTGGAGAGGTGAACATCAGAGCACTCCCACCTCATGCTTTAGATGCAATGTAGGGTTAAACCAATCAATAAAATCCAAACAGATTTTTTTTTTGTGGGTAGCATCAGTTGAGGACAAAATGAAGGTTATTCAAAGGCTATAACTGTGGATATTTTCCTCTTAGAAGGGCTAAAACCTTTTAAAATTTAAATGCATCTTACACATTCAAAAATTGATTTATACACTCACAACAGAGCACAGGAGAGAAAGAAGTCACCGTAGCACTCATGTTTATTAAGAAACCGCCAATGGACCACACCAAAAATAAGGGCTTCCTGCTTACAATTTCACTGCACTGTCCTTAGGAGCTAAACACACTGGAAAGACACCAATGCCAACAGACTGAAAGAGGCAAAGGTACTTTGTGTACTGCGGTGTTTTCCTGCAAGTAGTAAGGATGGGACAAGAGAGGTTACAGTTCCAAGCACAGAGAGATATGTCTACTAAACAAGATGCCATCGTTTAGTTTTATTTATTTGTTTTCATATGTTCATTCATCTTCCCATCACCGTAATTTCCATTCTTCACCATCACTCTTCTGTGGCACCCTCTTTTGACCTTGCCACTTACCCATACAGCAGAAGAGGCAGTTTTTCCATCTGCAAACCAGAGCACCCCGGGTGTTGTCCAGTAGGGACCAGCCGGGCATGGTTCAATTTTAAAAAGAATGCTAACTAAATCTCTAAAGCTCGCTCCTAGTCATCAACAAAAGAAAATGACCTCACCGTTCACATAGCAAGACCATTTGTCAATATCCAAAGTGTAGTCGGGCAAACAGGAACAGGTGTAGGACCCTGGAATATTGATGCAGGTTTGGACACAGGTTCCCAAACCGCCTTCAAGACATTCATCAATATCTGAAACATGTTTTTGAACAGATCAGGGAAATTCAGCTAGCAAAAGCAGCAAAAAACAAAGAGAAAGAATACCCTTGACACAGTTATCTAATAATAAATTGGTCACAAAATTTAATAACCCATCACTAAAAAAGCAGAGGAGGATGGCTGCATTGCTTCATGCATTGGTTTCAGAATTAGTGTTTTGTCTGTTGTCACATACAGAGTGATTTTAATTTTATTTAGAAGACTGTCCAGGGAAATTACCGTTCTTCCTAGTGTCTGGGTACTCTGGTCTCTCATTGTCGAAACACAGGGAACAGACTCATCTCATACCTCATTTCTGTGATTTGCATTATCATTTGCAATGCAAATGCTGCCTACAGCTGCTTCCTTCTATCTTTATCCCTCTGTCCACAGTAATAATTTTGTCAACAAATTAACAAACTTTGCAAAACCGCAAAGCAACAGACTGCCACAGCACTAAGTTCCACATTAAGTTCATTTTAGTTTGAGTCAAATCTCAAAAACAGAAATACAAAAATACTGAAAACCCACTATATTCTGACAGCAACAAGCCCAAACCAAGGCAACAAGCAAACTAATTAGAAACTGGGCTTTTAACTCATAGATCAGGCTAGAGCCTTTAGGAATTAAAAGATATTTGATGTATTTATGGTGTTTTATCAGGGCTTGAAGTATTAACTGTTAAGTCCTAAATTAAGGACTTTAGTTTTCAAAAAAAGATCACCACTGAGCAGAATATTTTACACTAAGGGGAGAAGAAATTAACCCCTTTGGCAGTACCATGGATAATTGTCCCAGAAAATTTAGATAAGCTTTAGATCCTACTGAAAACAAATGCATCTGAAAGTAACTTCCTGAGATGCTTCACATCTGGCAGCACGATATCTGGTATATTTCTTGTATAACTACTGTGAGGGTTGCTCTAAGGAGCAGCTTCTTCCCTGACCAAGATTTATCTCATGTCAGTGGCTTTTGTTCTGGGTTTTATCATCTGACTTTGCACATGCAGGAAAAAAGGAATCAACAGAAATTATTTTAGATAGACACATTTAATTAAGCCACTACAAGACATTGATTCATAACCAAAATGACACATATGTATTGATATATTATTCCAAGTATAGCTCATAACTTATTTTTTTTTCCTGTATTCCTGACCGAGAATTTAGGGCAGTGAAAGAAGAGCTTCTCCTTGGATAAGTTACTATAGATGATCATTTGAATGAAGTGCAAATTACCACAGTGCTTCAGGAGGTCTGTGAGCGTAGCAGGTCAGAAATGGCACGTGATGGTAACTACAAGGAACTGCAATTTAATCAGCTAGCACTAGCACTTTGAAAGAAACATTCTCTCCCAGTAACCTAGGGAGAGCTAATCAGCCAGATCTCTGACATCCTGTGGGTCTGAGAACCTGTCTCCTTTAACTGTTTTTAAAAACTACATGCAGCAGAAGTGTTGAGGGGTTTCTCCTGTATCACAGTTGATCAGAAAGAAAGTCAGTGATTTACAGCCACCTAACGTGTCTGCACTGACTAGAGAACGTTTCCATACTGTTTTCAGTGTTTTCCAACAATGGTATGCTCCACGCAGCAGATGAACTAATTTGACAATGTATGAAACGCAATCAGAGCACAGGTAACTGATTTCTGTTTGATAGATCATGAAGGTAAAGCAGAAGCATTTTCAGCAACTTAATTCCAAAAAGCATGCTAATTCTAAAGCATAATCTTCTTCAAACAATTAGCATATTTTCCTACATGTACTAGGGACGTACATGCCATTCTCCACAGCATTAAAGGAGTAACTCCTCCAAATCCCCTACTAGAAAGGTTTGACTGGCTTTAGAAGTTTGTTAACACGCTACAGAACACATAAGCTCTGGGTTGCCAGTTTAAAACTACTTACTTCTGGCTAACATTGCCTGGATGGCCTTAAAACTAAAGGGCTCTTTGACAGCCCATATGGGAGGGTTTGGTGACCTCAGCTCATTGTCACAGCTGCTGTCAGTGTTGGCAGAGACGTGCAGGAGTCTGCAGGCATAAATGCTGTTTGTATCTCTCCCTGATGCTCTGGTTTTCAAATGGAGTAACTGGCTGACTTAGCCGGACAGATAATCTGACCTAGTCACCAGTACAAAAGCAGGTGCAAGACTGTTGATAAAGGCTGCAATGTAGTCCATGTTAGTCAACATACTTTTATGACAATAGTGGCTCGTTAAATAAACCTGATGTTATTTCTCTGAGGAAATCACAAGCATGGGTGATAAAGGCAACTGCGTAGATGTATGGTTGCTAAAGACAGAAGTCATTTAGCTAAGCAATGTGAAACACTGATGAAAGAACTATTACTCAATCACAATAAAGAGCAGATTCAATAATAATAAGAAAGATAGGCCTGACCTACAGATTGTGTCTGAAAGACTGCTTACTCTGGAAAGGATTTGTGGTCACACTGGACAGAAAGCTGACGGCTTAGCATGTTACTGAGCAAAAAATTTCAAATCACAACACTCAAACACAGGAGAAATTAATGACAGTGGGGAAATAATTTTAGTTCTGTATATGGCAGTGGTCAGAGTGTATTGGCATGGTGTTTGCATTTCTCAGATACAGGTTGTTTAAGGATTCTGAAAAATTAGCAAGTGTATACAACAAGGACAGAAAGCCTGACTTAAGGGTAAGGAAAAATGCCTTTCTGTGAGACACACCAAGAGCTCAGTGTGCTTAGATTATCAGAAAGAAGCTTGGGAGAAGGACTCATCACGGTACATAAATACCTTCACAAAGAAAAAGTACCAGATTTTCCAAAAGTCACTATAATCCTTTGCAGGAAAGATTTAACAAGGACTGATGACTGGGAACTGAAGCCAGGGAAATCACATTTAGACATTAAATTCACAATTTAACAGGAAATGGGATTCACTAAGGGAACTAGCTAGCAGGAAAAACTGTGAAGCTGTAAAAACCATCAGTGGATATTCTCAAGTCAAGATCAGACTGGGAAGACGTGCTTTAATCAAGCACAGGTTACTGAGCTATGTACCAAGGTAACTGGACAATGACCTGGTATTTACAGGATGGATTTTCCAGCTTTATATGAGTCTATAGAACTGACTCTGCAAGAAGAGCATGCTGTTTGATCAGGCTACAAAGAGAGGATTTCAGGGTTATCAATCTGCCCATTTTCATCACCACCAAAGTTCACATAATAAAGCAAATCCCACACGTACTGAAAAGCAAGCAATCACCCCAGCTGAAGAAAGGCAATGGTGGAAGAATGACCGCCCAAGAAAAGCTGAGGGGCACAGCAGCAACAAGCGTCTCGGCCACCAGAGAATGCCCCTTCCAGCAGCAAACAGCAAGCACCGACAAACACAGTGCTACTATAAAACACGCTGCAGTGCTGCACACATTCAGCTTTTATGGCACTAACAATGGAAGAGGGTCCTATGCTTAACATGCTCTCTTCTTTGCTTAAAGTACAAAAAAACACCCAAACTGACCAAACAAAAAAAGCTGTTCCTTAAGGTTTAGGAGAACTCAATCATAAAACCACTCATGAGGTGTAACTAGCAGTGCCTCCACCTGCACTCTCAGGGCCAAAGCAAAGCACAGAGTTGCATCCTGCTGTAGCTGTTTTACGTCTCCTGGCAACCGCTTCCCCCAGTGGGAACTTTACCCTGTGAAAGAAATCGGTTTAGTGAACACAAAAGCTGTCTGCAGTGCCCTGACAGCCAGCCCTGAAAGGATGAATGAGGTTCTGCTCAGTTCTCAAAGGCTTCTTTATGCAAAAAAATGGCTTGAGAATCAGCAAAAAACGATGAATCATGTCATCATGATGTTGGCAGCTCTCAATGACTTTGCATACAAATATGCTACTTTATTGAGAGTCCTGAGAAATGCTCTGACTGCAGAAGGTGAAGCTTTAGCATGCCTGGCAGGGATACAGAGAAACTACAGTGAGCCAGAACTTGCATTTCATTACAGCCCCACATACATACATTATATACATAAAATACACATGTGCATACACACTCAAATAACCTCATTCAGATTTGGTTCCTATGGAACTGGAAGAGCCACCACCATAATCTTTTCAACAAGGTTGAATACAAAATTTCATCTGGGTTACAAAGAAAGCAGCCCATCCCTTTTATCTATTTTGTTAAAAGCACACAGGTCAAACAACAGAAGATAGAAAAAGAAAAAGATGCTCCATCTATCAGCAGGACACAATAAAATAGATGAGGCACAGCTCAGTATCTTGTCTCTTTAATTTTAAATGAGATTTAAAGTACAACCTGATCACTTAAAACTTTTCAGAGGATAGAGGCTGTGAAGTGCTCAAATACTATGGTAAGAAATAAAATGTGAATACAATAAAGTGGTCATCAACTCCTGGACTCTTCCAGTCCAGAGCCACAGAGGTGATCATATCACAGATATGACAGAAAGAGCAATCATATGATTTAATCAAGTATGAAGTAGAATCAAATTTAGAATTGCAATAAAATTCAGAAACCACTTGTAGACATCTTGAAGAAAAATGGCAAAAAAAGATCTCAAAGGACTACAATATCTTTAGTTTACTACTTTTCCGGACTCAGATCTCAAGGATTTGGGCACTAGCATGGAAAAAAAAAATGTAGTTTTTGTCTTCAAAATAAAGTCTGTGTGTAAATTAGTAACCACAAAATGGACCTCTACTTCCTGGATCATGCAACTTTCAACATACAGTTACTGGTTTGCCTTTCAAAGGTGAAGTTCATGAGGCTATCATCTGACCCTCTTTGAAAGGGATCAGGAAATACTTTCATCCAGCTGCTTTTCTAGTATCTAATTTGAAACCTGATTTTAAAGTAGTCAGTTTCATTTAAAACAAAACAAAACACAAAATTAATATCTGCTATTTTCCACTGAGCAAAACAATGATGAGTCTGGCAGCATTAGTCATTGGCCCTGGAGTCTGCCCCTTAGCCCTCTTCAGGATTAAGCTTCATGCGATGTGTGACACTATTTCTGTCGCTTCTTGTAACATATTCGCCTCCTTCCCATTTTGATCTAAGTTTTTACAGCTAAAGATAGTATTTGTCCCATTCAGCTGGATCCAATTTCCAGAGAATTCAATGGGAATCTTCTCTTGAATTGCTCTGAGGGTTCAGACCCATGTTCAAAAATTCCTGACTACTATTTGGTAACAATTTTTTCAAGCATCTTTCCCCAAGGCAGTAGAATATAAAGTGAGCTAGCTGGAAGACAGCTACAGAAAAAAAGCAAAACAAGCATGCCTCAACTGCAGCTCTTCTGAAGCACAGAGGGACACAGTGGGGTCTCAACAGGTTTATCCTTACATCATGACAGAGGCAGACACCACAGTTCCCCATTTCATTGGCTCTTACTGCTCCTCATGTGATGCTTACAAAGGAAGGATAGCTGTGAATTAGTAAGGTTTTGACATTTTATATTTCTCAGAACACAACATAAGAAGTTTTAACAGTGTGTCTTCAGAAAGCTGTATGGAGCAAACTGAAGCCAGGATTTAGCTAATTAAGGTGAATTTAAATATGTAATACAAAAAGGAAAAACTTCATATTCCACATCACCAGTGCTCCTTGGCAGAAGAGCGGTGAACGATAATAAAAAAAAGGAGGAAATCTTGAAACATGGAAAGAAGCATCTGATGAAAAGAGCTGACCAAGATAGCTACAGTTGTCACCTTCAATTGCAGGCTGCAGCTCTGTAGGAATGTGCAGCATGTTAGCCCTAAAGAAGTGACAAGGTCTGATCAGTTAATGTCAGAAGCTGGCAGAGATGTGCAGAATTTAAGAACCTATGATTAGGTAAAACTTTGATAATGTGTGTTGTGTTTTGCCTTCGTCAAAAAGTTTTTACATTAAATAACTATCTTCCTTCACTTTTAAAACTTATAAAGCGAGTGTTCAAAGTCAGCACTGAAGCCAAAGTACACCTCCAGTCTTGCAGTATCCAGAACATAACATATTTACCTAGGGTAACCCAAGATTAACAGGCACTAGTATCTAGTCTAAAACTGATAATGCAAGGGGCTGCTCTAGGGTCTTCTTCAGATAAACCGTGCCATGTGGGAAATTTTTTGGTCTCAAATGAGGGAAAGCATTTCTATACCAGGAGAGAATAAAACATAGCGTTGTTAAAGTGGTACTTCAGGTGAGCACAGGCAACTGATTCCAACAAGTATAAGGCCCATCCCCTGGTGTACCACATATGCTTATGTGGTCAGACATGTTAGAAATCAAAGCCCTCCCAGGACCAGCTATGCATATGATTTTACCGTGTGGGAATAATAAGTGCTGTGTCGCCCTGAAGATTTCTCTTTAGAGTTAGAAAGTTCTATGTTTTCACTGGGGTCTAAGAAATAGGAGTTGTTTAAAGGTAACTGAGTCCCTAGTTCTGACATCAGCTTAAGATAAATGATTACATCAAGATAGCTGTTATGGTTTGGCTGCAGCCGGCAACAAAAGTGCCACGCAGCCGCCCCTCCCCCCGCCGGGGTGCAAAGGAGAACGGGAAGAAACAGGCAGAAACTGGTGGGTCGGGATAAGGGCAGTTTAACAGAACAGCAAACAGAGGGAACAGTAACAACGATGATACAGAAAAGGAGAACAGACAAAACAAAACAAAACAGTAGAACCCAGATTGCCGCTCTCCCCGCCTGCCGCTGCCACCGCGCTCCCTAGCAGCGAGTGAGTTCCCGCCCCCCAGCTCCCCCCCACTGGAACCCAGCATGACGGCACATGGTATGGAATACCCGGCTCTGTTTGGCCAGGTGGGGTCAGCCCGCCCGGCTGTGTCCCCTCCTGGATTCGGGTGAAAATTAACCCTGTCCTGGCCAAACCCAGGACAATAGCAATGGGAAAAATTGCAGAAATGCTTCCAATTCTACCATAGTGTGCTGATAAATTGATGTGTTCATTCACCAGACTAGTCTTGTTCTGACTTCATGATCTGTTCTCCCATACTTTCTCTCTTATAAACCTTTCTGTTGTGGGACACATGGCCCCTCTGAAAGGCCTCTCCTCTCTTGGCATACCAAGTCAGGATTCAAATAATGCTCTTAAAATATCTGCATAAAATTATGTGAGACATTTAGGGTTAGATTTCATTATCCTTCCACAGGATGAGAAAGTCTTTGATCTTTGAATATCCCTAGAAATAAAAGGAACTAATTAAGAAGTGAGCTATTTAGCAATGTAAGAAGAGCACGACCTAGACCTTCATCTGTAGTGGCAGTATGGAAAACAAATCTAGAAAAGCCTACACACTTTCCAGCAAGTGTCGCTTGTAACAGTTCACTAACAGAGAGCAGACACCTTCTCAGTTCAGGGTAGTCCTTATGGCTGGCAGGATGCCACCACGGTCACAGACGATAAAGAACATTTTACAATTGGTATATTTATTACAGCTCAACAAGAATGGTCACTGGGCCACAGTTCAGCTTGCTGTCATTGTTCACAGTTCAGTGGTATGAGTCATGTCTCCCACTCACCATTTTTACCCCCACTATTACCTTCAAAGCCCGCCTCCAGCTTCCTACCACTTGCTTCCACTGCACCCTCTAGCTCACACAATTAACAAACTAGGATATCACACCTCTGGTCTTCTGGCCAGAACACGACTTGTGTATCCAGCACACAGACCAAAGAACGGGGGAAATCCATTCCACCAAAGCATCCTTTGGTCTTAGATTTCATGTCAAACTTTCACCTTCACTTAACCCTCTGTAATCCAGTGCTTTCTAATTAAAAACATACCCTAGCACATCTCATTCTTCATTTAGACTACATTGAATTGCTCAGACTATGTCATAGTAACATTAGCTCTTACACAAAAGACCTCTTCTATTACTATTTTTTGCAGAGTTTACTGAGGTACCAGCCATTCTGTTTTGGCGCTTTACCTAGAGTCCCCCATTCATACACCAGCTGAATGTACCTAATTTTCAACAGAGAAGACATAATGCAGGGCAGGTTATGTCTGCATTAATAGAAGTGCAATGTACATCAAGATGTGAAATACTTCAACTGAAATAAAAAATGCATCTTTGCAGCCTTTTGAATGTCAATATTTACAGTGCATTTTGACTCATTAAAAAATAGCCAAGCAATTCCCTTCATGCCAGTAGGATTCTTCTGTTACACATGAGCTCCTAACTGGGCAACCCAGTAACGTAGGAGTCATAACTAATGTACATCCTATTTAGCTTGTGGAAGCTACGTACATATTAGCAAATAGTGTGGACCTACAGGAGAAGCTGTGTAAAGTGCAACAGTTGCTGAGGATGTGGCATACACACTGCTTATATTTCAGGTTGAGATTACAGAGAACCAGGTCTAGTCTGCTGCCATGGACCAAATGGCCGTCAACAGCAGACAGGATCGATGGTCTCCCATGGAACAGCTTCTGCTTTAGGTTGGCCTAAAGGGAATCCAGTCTGTGTACTTCGAGAGTGCTGCGCAATGGGAAGACAAGCATAGTAAGACATGGCATTATGGAGATTCATTTCAGAAGTATGCTTCTCGTTTGAATTCAAGCATCAGTGTGGAAGCACCCTAGGTGTGTTTTGGCTCTCAGATAAACCTTTGGTCAGGTTTATCATTTGTACACAAAAAGTGCCTAGCTCCTCCTCTCTCAATACGAGAGCATTTCACATGCATACTTCAATTTTCTGCTTACAAGGTGGTATTTCTTGGCAGAACGCACAGAGATGGCACCTGTTATTATATCACTGGAATCATATCAAGAACTGAGTCAGAGCCTCTGAAGCCCAAGCAATCTAAGCCAAAAGCATTAACTATGAGTATTAGGTCTGTTTGCTTGAATCTTCACAGAGCATTTCCTCATCTCCTTACAGCAAAGCCCACAACTTCATTGGCTCTGGCTTTCTACAAAAAAATTGGACTTCAGGGTAGCAGGATAGAGAGAGAGGTTCTGTCATTCTTTGTCTTATGCTTCGTAAAGAATAGCAGCCTGCATTTTACACGCTCCAAATAACCGGAGGTGATTATACCAATAGTAGCATCGTACATTTCAACCAGACTTTAGTACTACAGTATCAAACACACCTGTGATTCATGTATTGTATGAGACATATTATTAAATATAAGCACACATATCTACAGGCACCAATAAACATAGAAAGAGTCGGTTTTTAAGTTATCTAGCCCACATCTAAGTATGCACTACTTCATAATCATAAAAATACTCTTTCTATAGACATACAGAAATACAAAGATACACCTAGACAAAATTTTACGTATCTCAAAGCACAAATACATGCGTGCACATTTATTGAAATTAGAGAGACACTAAAGCTACAACAAGGAATGTTGGTAACTAGGGAACAGTTCAGATCTCTTAATGATCGTATAAAAGTTTATCCTGCTTTCTGATAGTTAAACTGACAGACAAGAGACTGATCTCTGAAAAACAAACTAAATAATATGAGTTTGTTCCTTATTAGAAGCAAAAGATATCAAGAAACTGATTTATCAGTTCTGCCAGTACCACACACAAGCAATCTGTAAAAAAAACTTTTTGAAAATGACAAAGCTCAATTAAGAGAATACAAATGCAGTTTTCTTAATCTGTGAACGGTCAGCAACTTACCTATACAAGCAGAGTTTTCAGCCTTTAATCTATATCCATTAGGACAGTTCCAGTGCTGCAGAGCTGCGAGGCTGACAAAACCAATTTTAAAAACCACTGGCAAAAAAGCAACAAGGAAGAGAAACATAATCTTGTGGGTTTTTTGAACTGTCACTAGAGAAAAACTAGCTTGTATTTAGTCATATCCAGGACAAGATGAGCACGTGTAATCCCAAAAGGTTTCTGCAATCTCCCACTTTACACTCAGACATCTTATCACAACACCAAGTTTTATCTTTGCCTTGCTTTTCTTGTCACTTTAGCCCTTACTGTATCTGACTACAACCTTGAAGAAATTCCTGGGAGGTTTCTTCCCCACACACGACGGTTTTTTCCTCTCTCTCGTTTCTTTTTTTTTTTTTTCTTTTTTGGAAGCCAAGTATGAAATGCCTGACACTCTTGCCACAAATTTAACACAGCTTAAAAGCAATGCTCGCAAAGATCACTGCGAATTTCCTCGCAACAAGTAAAGCTGCTGTTTAAATTTTAAAAACAGCGAATTTGGAAAACTCTTCACCACAGCCCTCAGTGGAGTACAGGCAGCGAGATCACCAGGTACCCTCCTTCTCCAAAACTCAGTTGCTCTTTACATACAAACTTGGACGGACTCCTCTTTTCTTTTTAAAGCTCTGCTTGCCCCACCTCTTCTCTTTTTAGTACCACTTGAGTGAACTCTGTGTTTGCAAATAGTAATGTGGTCAGTTCCTTACTACAGGGAACTAAGCCAGAATGCAGATACCCAGCCACCCATAATAAATACAATCTATTTAGAAAAGCAGCCCCTCCTGCTTGAGAAGTACCTAGGGAACGCCAGCAAAGTTTTATTTCTCAGAGATTGCAGGCAGGTTGATACCATGCCTGTTCAATCATGATTAGTTGCATTCATTGTAATAGTCATGGGTTTTACCATCAGAAACTAACTTTGTCATCAAAGCATTCCATTCAAAAAGGGAAAAAAAAATCCCTCCGTTTTCTCCGATACGTTTCAACTGGGAATACAAATTGCCTTAAGGTCAAGTTCAGCTCTAGAGTACGTGTTTGTAATTCTGATTTCAAAGAAGTTGCAACCATCTCCCTCAAGTCTGAATTTAGTCTTTCTGCACTTCCAGGAAAATACCTGCTGTCAGAGACTGAGGCAGCGTGTTCCGAGTCCACATCTCTCACACATGTTGCAGTCATTTACATGCACTCATCAGTGCTGCAAGAGGCTGCTGTTATGATGCAGTGCTCTTTTACACCTGTTTTGCTGAGGTATATAAACTAGAGAAATTCCAGGTGCATCGACCTCATAATTCTTCCAGTATTGAAGTAAATCTCCTTTTTCCCAGTCCTTTGGCCCAGATCAGCAAAGCTCTAGAGCACAAGCATAATCGATTTTGCTGAATTTTGAACGTGCTGAGATTTCAGCAGGTGCTTAAATGGCTGACTGTGCCAGGCTTTGTTGAACTAACTACTGTGAGGCATTCCAGTTCTGTTGCACCTTTCTTTTCTTCTTTTTTTTTTTTTTTTTTA
>Ga0065711_1028883_pt1 | contig 38697 bp, 25 predicted proteins | sample Hoacrofraction12_FD_59098 | JGI IMG/M metagenome (GOLD analysis project Ga0065711, IMG submission 59098) | Hoatzin crop microbial communities from Cojedes, Venezuela - Epithelial fraction 12 v2 (version 2) | ecosystem: Host-associated > Birds > Digestive system > Esophagus > Crop | place...
AATTCACAAAAGAAGCCGAGACGACCCTGAAACCAAGCAAGGCCTGAAACCAGCGAGGGAGAATTCTACGAAGACAGAAGAATAGAAAGAACTTAATAAATGATGTACTTAAAGGAACGGAACGGTCGCTTAGAAACTTATGAAGATTCTAGACTTGATGTAATTGGTTTAATAAATGTATATAAACTAGTCTAGTGAGTTAAGCTTGGCCACTCACTGAGGTGATGGCCCAACTCTGAGTTGGGAATAAAGCAATACCTAGTGTAACCCACTCGTGTGAGGATAAAATCTTTAACACAGGTGCCTTCTAAACGATGGTCCCTGCTTTCAGTGTTACGGGAACTTTAACTCTGACATTGCCGTACTCGTCTCAACTCCTTTGCAATACAAAGCAAAAATTTCAGCTTGACTATTAAATTACCCACCTCTTTCTTTAGTAGCCTACCCTAACTACACTAACAGTACACTATACTAACACTAACTGTGGATACAGTTCCTGTCTCAACCCAGGGAAAAAAAAAAAAGATTAAGCTGCTAACTTCAGTTTAGTCTTTACTTTTCCAATAGAATCAGTTGAAACCATTAGAAAATGAACAGCCTTGATAAAAATAAGAGGTTAAATAGCTTCTGGAGTGTTGTCTAAGCCCTAAATACCTAAACCTGATGCTAGATCATTTGTACTGACTCCCACCTCATGTCTCTCCATCTCTGGTTGTCAGGGCATTACACTTACTAAAAAGAATTTGTCAGGCAAGATGCAGCATGTCAAGATCAGCTTTAACTCTAAACAGCTTTGGAGTGGCACCAGGCCTCCTTTAACTTATCTTTGGTTGGTAAATGTCAGTGTATGTCCATAGGCCATTTTTCACCAGCCCTGAATTATTACAGGATTGTTTATATGAAATATAGCTAGCTACTGGTTACCTGAAAAAGCGAGTTCCAAATGAGAACGGGGCTGTGTGAGGAATAGATCTTGTTTAATCCCATAAATACCCTTTGTATCTGGATTAGATCTTCTGGTTGGAAGCAGGAGCATAACAGTTAGTGAAGATGTGTGGCTGGTTAGGTGTGATAAAGCGTCATGGGCCATTTGCAGCTTGTGGCTCCCAGTTGTGTGCATAGTGGAGACCTGCCACCAGGACCTTTGTCCCAGGCTGGGATGTCTCTGGCTAGCTGGATGCTGACAGGAAATTCTCACCAGCCTGGCAGGGGGAATAGGGGTAGGAAACTGCAGCTTTGAAGAAAATGACTGAATATTCTCTTTGAAAGGGCTCTTCTCCAAACCAGAGGAACAATAAAAGACAGTAAGAGAAAAGGAGAGCTACAGAGACTGCTTCTTTGTAGCGACACTGATTAAGCTTTTGGGCTCTCCAAAACAGGGAGGACCCTGTGTTCAAGTATCCATGCTCCTATAAGTAGTGGTTGTACCAAGTTTGGCTTCCTGAGTTTAGACTAAAAAACTGAGTCATACATCTGAGTGCCATCCTCTGCCACTGAGAAGGCAACAGCAGGAAACAAGACAGATTGAGCTGTCTCATATTCCAGTTCCAAATTCATAGTTCAGGCTAGCTGGAAGGTGAATAAAGAGAGCATAGGGGAATGTGCTTTTAAAACGTTAAAGTACATATAGCACCTGTGCATTGGGCAGGTCAAGGTAACTAGGAGGCAGCTGGAACAAAGGTTGGGTCCTATCATCAGTACTTGCTGACTGTTCATTTGAAAGGGCTAGGTCCTTTTGTGATAACAAGCAAAATTATTAGAGCCAGCCTTTCCCACCAGGAAATTAAAGGTCGTACTTATAAGGGACCGTAGGCTGATCTAAGCTGTCTTTCACCTCCTGCACCAGAGCGGCTGGTACCCTTATGTGCAGGTCTTCTCCAACCCAGATGTCTTCGGGCAGCAGGGGCTTCCACAAATCCAGCTGTGCAGCAAAGAAAGGAAAGCACAAATCAAGCTCTGTTTTCAGAATGAGAAAATACATTTAAGATAGAGTAGCTGTATATCAATAAATGGAAGAAGTTTTCCTTCAAGTTCTCCCCTCAACTATTCTCCAGCTATCTGTTTGCAGAGCACACAGCACAGGCTGTAGCACAGACTCAGGCACCACTGAAAAGGAGCAGCAGCTTCATGGAGCCATGCGAGGAAACTAACTTCTTCCCATAAATTCTTTCAGGTAGTGGAAGTGTAATTCAACCCTACACTAAGAAAAAAAAGAAAAAGAAAGACTTTTTCAAGTTTATCTTAACTTTCATTCCTGTCCAAAGTTACATGCAAATCTGTTTTGTAGCACAAGACCCCACTGTGCTTTTTGGCCATGCATGGTTATTCTTACTCACCAGTAAAGTGCTGCAAAGATGCTGAAGATGCTGGACTTGCTGAAAAGTTTCTGGCACGATATGCAAAACCTGATCCCTGGAAATTCAGTAGAGAAACAAGATCAGTATTAATGTCTGTTAAAGTACCCATGCTTTCATAAGTCAACAGGAGATACTTTGTTATGTAGAAGGAAGACAGAGCATGTAACTGAGTGCTGTTCCAACAAAAACATTGATGAATTCCTGGGATGGTTTAGCTACAAATAGGACTAAGTGATATGAGTTCTCTGTTGCTAGAGTGTTAACCCTGCTTCCTTGCCAGTGGCAATCCTTTATTCACCATGCCAGCTTCACTGAAGCCAACTGTTCACATGAGCCCTAGTGTGTATTTCTACCTTAGCAGGACCAGGGCCAAAGGAAGATCATTGATAATCTATAATAAACTATTTATTTGATAAGATGTCATTTTTGTTTTCTCCTGTTCGGGAATGATTCAACTTATTCCAGATAGTTTTGGTGCTTTACTGAGCTACTTGAGCATGTAGAAACATTAGATAGCCATGATAAATGAACATCGCTAAGAGCTTGGGACGTTCACAAATGACTTGTCATGAGAAATGCCAATTTGTTCCACAAATAGTGAAAAGTGTGGTCTGCAGAAGTCCATATTCTCACTCAATTTGCAGGAAACAAAAATTTCTAGTTCAGGATCTATCATTTTATATTTCTAGAAAAGACACACAGATCCATTGTCTGAGCCTGTTTTCATCAGGCCCCAAGAAACTTTCAGGGTTAATCTGAAAAAAATGTTGAAAGTTTACAAAGAACAAATTAAAATGGTTGGAAATGCAGGAAAAGCAAATCTGTATGTTCTATTAAAACACCCTTTGTGATTATTTTACTAATTTTTTTTCAGTGTTTATTCAGTTCAGCTTTCCAGGACTGATAGCAAGTATGGCCTTTCTAATGAAAGGATTTCATAATGAGGAGTAGGTTTTGATGACTGCATACGTTATTCAAAGGTAAGATAGCAGTTATCCACTACGGATTTAATAGAATGGGGAACTCCAGAAATGTTCGTTATTTGTTAGTAACCAATAACTACTGCTTCACAGTCTCCTTCAGTGACTTCAGTGGGCCTTGGAGCCTTTACAGAACAAGTACAAAACCATGAACATTATAGATTTTAAATTTTTTGTAGCAGTAATTCTTGGCGTAAAAGCCTCGCATGGCTTTTTGTTAAAGCCATGGTCATTATGGTCATCAATATTATATGCTCCCATAATTTGAACTGCAACTGCTATCATTTGTGCTTCCATACACAAATGTACAATTATCAGCTTAATATACATGCAAATAGAATTCACTGTTCATTCTCATTATCCACTGAAAAATAGGGGGATTTGGGTTTTTTTACATCTCTCTTGAAAATATCACCTTTGCTGATAGAGAAACATAGAACTTGATAGTTAAAATGGGCTGTTTACTACTAGTTCAGAACATACTGTTAGCATATAGGACCCTCGTCTAAGGGGCAAAATGATTAAATTTGCATTGCTAACGATTTTGTACAACAGCCATAATATCTTTCTAACAGAACCTTGTAGATGCAGGATAAACATCATTGCTAGGAGAATAAATATCTCAGCTGCAGTTCAGAGTTTATTCTCTGTAAATGCCTGGGCTTGCTTTGCTCTTTGTCTACCAGGAAGGGAAACAATATCCTGTAATATCTTTCTATCCTCATTGACATTATGTCTTAATTACACCAAATGAAAGAAATGCCAGACAGTCAGATTGCTGCCAGATGGCCAGCTCTTATTTACTGATAAACCTTTCACAATAGCCAATGTGGAGACAAATAATTTTTAATAGTAAACTAAGATTAGAAAGCACACACTCGTTTATGATTATGGGCTAGGATTCTCAGTGGAGAAGCGCAAAGTCAGCCCATGTGACCACGTGGGAACAACAGTTTTTTAAATGCTGCAGTTAAGCTTTCTTACCAAACTAAAGGCCTGTTCTTAGCACAAGCTGTATTTGCTTGGATGCTCATAGATTGGATATTTCATTTAAGTCATTGAACAGAGCAAATGACAACAAAAATGGGCTTCACTAGTCATTTCACCTCTGTGCAGGTGCTGCCCATGCAAGTACTCAATAGGTTCAGTCCTGGACAGCAATTAGAAACAAAAGTGAACGCTACATTACCAAGGGTCTGTTGAATTCTATTCAGTGAAATCAACAGGGCCTGAGTGAGTGCCTGATACAAATCTAAAGGTTAAATATTATCCAAGGGAAAATGACACATTTTAAAGAGAGAAGTAGTGACTTTGTATGCTCTGTCAGGAGCTCTGCTAGAAGGTTTGTTGAACAGGTATACTATTAAGGAACTTACTTGCAGTAGGTATTTTTTTGTTTTCTCTCTTTTTGAAAAATATATTCTGGGAATATTATTAGTCTAGAGGCATTCAGCACTGGGTTACTTTCTCTATTTACTTTAGAAAATTTTGTGTATAAAGTTTTATGTGGATAGCTGGCCGCCACACTATATTCATGCCCTTCCTGCAAATCCGAAGTGCAGTAAAGGCAGAGAGACCTATCATTCCGTGTAAAGTTGAGGGTGAATGAAACAGAATAGTTTAAACAGGAAAACTGCATAATTTTACATCACTCATTTTCTCATGAAGCAGAACTGAAAATGGAGAATACAGACATTTCATACTTTTCTAAAGCATTAATCAGTAATAAAAAATATGGTAATTTCATTCTCTGGACACCTTGGGGTGAAGATTGTCTGGACCAACTCCATTAGCTTTTTTGTTGTTGTTACAGATTTCTAACAGGCATTCAGTATCTGAGCTGCTTTTGAGACACAATTTTTTCACATAACCTCAGCTGTCATTTATTAATGGATATAGTTTTGCTCAGTCATCCACCCGCTTTATACTCAGAAAAGGCATTTTATTCCTACAGCATCTGATTTCAAAGTTCATTATGAAAGAGACCAAGGCAAATGAATTTCAGCTAATGGAAGCAGAGCATCCTGAGGTGCATTTGAGGGGCATTCTGTCTCCCACGCCTGCAGCCACATCTTTGTTGGCTTGGATTTGGTTCATTCATTCATCATTTCCCATCTTTACGTTTTCTTTCCAAATCTTACAAAGCTTACAGCTTAGTAACCCTATCTCCAGGTTTTCAGTTCACAATTGTTATTATTATTCTTACACAGTTCCTGGTAATTTCACTGCATGAGCAATTCTTCATCATACTCCATTCACACTCACCCATCATACTGCAATTTCAAGCTGAGTTTTCCAGGAATTAGCACCCCGAGAGAAAAGATGATCCCAAGAAAAAGCCACATCTTTGTGCAAATAACCCAGCCTGACAGAGCAGAACTAGAGAGGAGGAGGAGAGATCTGGAGTGAACATTTTATTTCTACAATTATAATATCTAACCAGACATCCTGGAAAGGAATCTGCCCCTGTTGAATCATTAACTTCACTTTTAGAAGTTATACTTTTTCTTAATTCCCCAAACTCTCTTCCATGCCTCAAAACACAAACACATACAACTAGCAACATTCTCACTGAAGCACTTCTAAGAAATACAAAGATTTTTCTAGATGTCACCTTCAAATCTTTGAAAATGTTGCGTGATGAAGTTGATAGTCATTGGAGAAAGTGTTACCTGCAAGATCCACAGCAACTAGTGAAGATTAGCTTATAAATACCATAGGGATGGGAAGAACAAGAGAACAGTGGTAAAACAAGATCTATCCTTGCTCTCTTCCTTCCTGTGTTTGTATCTTTGTGGAACACTTCTTTGACCTCTTAACTGCAATTTTGTCACTAGCCTAGCCAAAAAGAGGACATGAAAGAAACAATTAACATTCCTGTAAAAGGTAAAGATGGGGACATCAGTCTCTCACAAAACCAGGCTGCATGCAGGAGAAGAATATGGATGTCTTCATAAATCACACCAGACCCTTCTCATTTTATTGCCACACACTATAATCTGCTCAACAGCCTGAACCTGATAATGGTATTTTCCTCCATGTAGATATCCAACCCACAGTAACTTCCAGAAGAGCTGAAGGAAGTCCAGTTTACATGATTGGAGGCAGTTCAATTTGTGAGGAATCAGAAAAACAAACTCATGTTGGAAGACCATATTCCATATTGACACTCAGGACATCTGCTCAGATAACATTTGCTTTTGCTTCCTTTGTCTCCACAACTGCTATGAGGTGGACTAATGTTCTGAAGTTTTTCTGCAGTGTTGTCTGTGCCCTTTCACAAGAGCTGACTTTGAACTGGTGTTCAATTCCTTGCCAGGGACTCAGAATGTAGGAACAAGAAAAACGGAGGCATAGAGGAAAAAACCAAAAGGCTTCATCTTTTCTTTTTTTTTCTCTTGCAGAAAAGATGTGCACTGATGGAGCAAATCCTCATACATGCTAAAATTCAACTCCAGCCCAAAGCTTGCGCCTCCACACTGAAAGCAGAAGCTATTTATTCTGTAGTGAAAACATTACTCCTATGATGCCAAATAGTTATGAAGATAGATAGGGTTATTTTCCTTAATGGGCATAGGATTCAGAAGAAATGACAATTGCTTGCTAGGTCTTTTATTCAAATTCCTTTGAAGTGTAGTTGATTTTAATGGGCTTTAGATGAAAGTCCTGTGCAAGTAGTCGCAGACGTTTCTCACTGATTTAAAAAATGGAGTTGTTTTGGGACTTCAGCGGAAGATTTGTTCGTGAAAGACAGTACATAAGTGTGTACTTAACTTTCAGCTTGCAAGCAGCACTGCTGAATTCAGAATAAAAGCCATTAGAGACATTATTCTGCCACCTATGCAAAAATGTCTTGGGACAAACAGTGAACTTCAACAAGCCTATTGACCTCTTGGGCATGAATAATGTCTCTCTCAGTAATAAAGTGTGTTCTTTGGTCAGGTTCTTACTGGCAACTGCTTATCTTTCTAGCAAATGTGGAAGGTAGCTTAATCCATTTATTCCCACCTTGAAAGCTGTGTGCAAAAAGGCGTGGGAGATTCTGGGGAGAGGAAAAGTTGTGAACATATGGCACAAACATGTCACATGAAGCCATGCAGTGTCCTTTCTTCCGAACAAGTTTACTTTGCAGTTCTTCCATACATCCTTCTCAGAGCTTCACAGCATTTTTTTCAGCATCAGTTTAGACTCTCAACTGCCTATGAGACAAGCAAATAATCTTTCCACTACTTAAAAGATTAAGAAAAAAGGAGAGAAGAGTGACTCCCCAAGGTGACATAGGAACACTGCTGCAGAGCCAGGAATAGAATTCAGATCTCCCAACTCCCTGTCTGGTGCTTCCTTAAATATATGACCATCTGCTCTCCTGATGGAAGTATAGATACTATATGCTGACTCCAACGAGCTGGCTGCTAAGCCTGTTAGTTTATCCTCTTTTTATCCCGTACTGATATCATCTCAAGCTAAGCTTTTGGCCTGGAGTCAAAGTGATTTCCAGTGTTTGAATGATTCGACCTGCTTGTTATTGTTTTAACCTTGCACCACACATATGCTCAGCTGTTTGTGACTTATCTGCATACAGTCTGTGTAGCAACAGCTGCAAGCTAGAACTGTTTTGTTTAAAGATTCCATATTGAAACATACTGCATGTTTTAAACAACTATCATATAGCGGTGAGTTTGATCCCGGTAGCTGCCTGCACCCAGAGTTCCTACTGAGTTACATGTAACTTTCAAGGACAAAGAGCTTATTAAAAAGACAAAAACTTACACACTTGTGTGTCTCCACAAACGTCAGTTCATCATGATAAGCCTTCCTGGTTTCACAGCTAAATCCCGCACTGACTCCATCTGACCTAAAAACCAAACTAGAACTAGATGGAATTCAACATGATCAACATTTTTTTAAATAATCACCTTCATTCCGACAAAATCATCCTCCAGTAAATCTCCTTCTCTCATTGCTGCAGAAAACTCATGGTATGTGTCCAAGACAGAATCATCACTCAGCAGGGTCAATAAAACAGCATGCTGACTAATGTGCCTTAAATCCTAGTCTTCCGCTCCACTGAAGGTGGAGGGTGGATAACTCAACTATTTTACTGAAATATCCTCTGGTTATCACTGTAGCTTTACTTGGAAGAAGCACACAATCATTGATGGTTCTGTTTCCTATTGATTTGTCATAGGATATAGCTTATTCTATAGGTATTTTTTTTCTATGAGTACTAAAAAATATTTCTGCCTTTTGAGCAATGTTCCAAATATTCCAATTCATTCTACAATATTAAGTGTATGGTCTGAATTCTGTAGCATATGAATATTCAGCAATACATTGTGTGGTCTGCAATGTGAATCATTGTTCTTTTCAGTATGCTAAGTCTTCAGCTTTCACAGCTTTGTTAAAGAAAGGTTTTTCTGAAATTCTCTGGTCTCCCTTGTGATTTGACAGTGTTAACTGTTCTCAGGTCTCCTTAGCTCCGGCAACAATCCTAGCATAAGTGGGAATAAACTGGAAGCTGTGCTGAGTTACAGTTCTCTTCTAGAGTCATCTTGCTGAGTTTTTCTCTCTCTCTCTTTCTCTGAGATTACTCTGAAAACACCCCACCAATCTTACATTTGGGATATAAAAATAATCTTAAACCAGAAAGAATTCCAGCTAACATACACTAGATTAGAATGACATTACTAACATACCTTAAAGTTAGTTCCATTAAGCCAAACTTAAGTGTCCTGCAGATCACCAAGTGACACAGGATACTTAAGGCTGGCTTAATGGAACTAATTTGATGACTGGTACATGATCCAGTAATTTCAAGTGATACACATTTACAGATACTTTCAAAGATTTCCCCATAGTTTTTACAGCATTTATACACATGCATACTCACATATTTTGAGCCAAAACTGGAAATATCTGTGTTGTGCCAGTGTGGGAAATAATACCTGCTTTTTTCTCCACAAGTCCTGTGAGGCAGTTTTCAAACAGCTTTGTTATCAGAGAGGAGCTCAAAGTGCCCATTCAGTAAGCAGTTCCGTATGGAAGCGGGTTGAAGTAGGCTGACAAAATCTATATTGGTTTAATTAGGCTGGCAAAGCATCTTCCTCAGACACTGTTTTCTTTAACCAGGAAAGGAGAATATTGTTAGTGAATTATCTTTCCTTAATAACAGGTGGCCTGGATGGTTACTTTTCCTTCATCTTTTAGACGGCAAAATGTCACTGCTAAGGAATCTTGGGCTGGTCCTTTATAATACAGTCTGAATTCAAGATGATATTCACCACCTGTTACTAAAAGGTGACAAACACTATTGGTTCAGTTTTAGGAGTTAAAGGTGATCACCTTTATGAGGAGTTGTGTACAAAATCCTATAGTCCTTATGTAAACCCAGTTCCTATGGGAAATTTGTCTGCATAAGGATTGTGCAATTTAGCTTAAAAAAATTAATGCCAGTATATTTCAGGTGCAGTAGTAAATTGCTGAACCCAAAGTCCACACATACAAGCTAGATGCTAAATATTGCCCTTGTAGTTTGATCAAAGGAAAGATTCAATTTGCTGACAGTTTTTAATGTTCCTGAATCTGCTGTCAGAACGACCAGTTAGATTTTCTCAGTCACCTTCTCCAGTCCTGAGAACTTTCCCTCATAAGAATACCTGCTGATGACATGACTAGAACTTACGATTTCAAAGGTATTGCTCTGGAGGGAAAGGATTTTCAGCAGTATTTGATCATATATTGATGTTCTGAGTGGGCAAGAATTAGGCAAGAATCCTTGACTTTGTGAAGAAATAAAACTTGTAAATCTTTAGCTGTCAAAGCAATATGTTGTTTGTTTTAATTAGGCCTTTTTAAAGATGTCTCATAATATTAAAAGCCTGTCATGTTTTTAAATAAAATAATTACCTTTGTAAGTAAATAAACTAGTATTATTTTATTGCTACTAGCAGAGCTGTAAAGGATGGCACACAAGTCTCAATTATTGCTTAATGGTTAAAAAACAAGCTTACTGCACTGTATTCTAGAATAACCAACATTATTTTTAATGAGTTCAATTACAAGCACTAAAATACTTCATGATTAGATGCAAATATGCTTGCATACAATTTCTTAGACCCAAACAATATAGACTATATTCACTTTAATGCAAGTAATTAGCTTTTTCAGCTATAAAACATGTTCATATTAACCTCTGGCTTCCATTCTATCAGCAATGATACACATACTTAGCTTTCTGTTTAATACCAGCACCACTGACATTGCTTGCACGCATGCAGTTATGTATGTACGTCCATGCAAAGTGAGTAATACTCCAAACTCCTCAACCACTGTGAGGATCTGTTAAAAATGGTTATGATGTCTGTGAAGTATCTCAGTGATTATTAATGAAAACAATAGTATCTGACAAAAGATCTTAAAGTGGACATTGTCTGAGCCAAACAAGTCTGTTCTATGTAACTTACACTCAACAGAATTTCCAGTGTATTTTTGCAAAAGGGCCTTAAAGAATTCATAAGCTGGGTTTGAAATGTGCTGTATATGTATGGGTGTAACATGCAATAGAAACAGCTTGTATTTTCATGTCTGATTTTGTAAAAAATTGTTGCTGCTGATAGTATCTGGGGAAGGGACTGGGTAGTGCAACTTTGAAGTGCTTGTTGTGGACAGGGCTGGGTCGTTTGCAGGGAGGCTATTGATGTGGCTTGCATTGGTCACAAGCTTTGTGGTTCTTCAGCGAAGAGAGCTGTTTCTTTTACAGGTAGCCAAGACTTTCTACACTCTCATGGCTGAACTGTTACTGCTTTTTGTACAAGGAGTGGAACTGAAACATCAGCCAGCTCTGCCTGTGAGAGCTTACAAATCCAAGCAACTCGACATGGGGACATCCCTATTATACAGACAGGGAGCGCAGACACCTGGCTGTGCTGGGACTGGGCCTCTGCTACCAAGCAGGGCATTCCTTTGAGTTGCGGCACTACCGAGATGGGTGTGAACACCAGCATTCTGGGTGTGCCACAAGGACCACCTGAGTGACTTGCCTGTGAGCAGACAGATAATTAGTGGCAAGCAGGGAGCTGAACTTAAATTCCCCATGTCACTGTCAAATGCCTTAGTGTCAGATCATCTGATCCTGTGTTCAGAGAGAGCAGTTTTGACACCTTCACTGTTCTTCTCTTTTTTCCCACTTCAAATACTAAGTTATTAGATTCAGCAAATTAATATCAAACCTACCACCAGTAATAAAGTTTGGAAAGTTCTCTTTTTGTTCTGCATCAGCAGAAATCAAACCAACCTTCATCCTCCTTAGTACTACCTTTTGGAAGGAGTACTGCCTGCCAAGAATGAAGTCTTCTTGCTGACATCAGCAAAGCATTCACCATTTTGTACTGTTCTTTGAGCATAGACAGATACAGAGCAATCTCCAAACACACATATTTTTGTGTGTGCTTCACTTTTCAGATCGCCATCATTTTCCTTACATTTACGCAAAAGTGACCCAGACTGAAGATTCATTTAGAAGATGGTGTGTCCCTGGGACAAATCATTCATTGGAAAAATGCAGCACATTCTAAAACAACAGAGGCAAATGCATCAGCAGTCTTAACCCTCTTCTTGCCTCATACACTGAGGTGTACAACAGGTTTAGGTTGCCTTTGTATTTTCCGAAGAATTCCCTGTGTCAAGGAACTGTCTGTTGTTCTGCTAAAGCTGATGTCTAACTGCTGAGCCAGCACAAAGGGCAAGTAACAACCCAAGACTGGTCTTCAAAGAGAATCTTTAAAAAGATTAAATAGCCTTTCATTATGTGAATGACATTTCAAATGTGGGCTTCATGCTTGCTTTCTCCTCCTTCCCTACCTATTGTGTACAATAATGTCATACCATACAAATATATAATCTCCTTCACAGCAAACACTGTATATTTCCTGAATCTTGTCTCATCTGTGTCAGTACACATCAAGACGTACTCACTCTCATTGGAGAGTGTCCAGCGGAGGGCTACAAAGATGATGAGAGGACTGGAGCATCTCTCCTATGAGGAAAGGCTGCGGGAGCTGGGCTTATTTAGCCTGAAGAAGAGAAGGCTGAGAGGGGACCTTATAAATGCCTATACATATCTTAAGGGTGGATGTCAAGATGATGGGGCCAGACTCTCTACAGTGGTGCCCAACGACAAGACAAGGGGCAATGGGCACAGACTGAAACATAGGAAGTTCCAGCTGAACATGAGGAAGAACTTCTTCACTCTGAGGGTGACAGAGCACTGGGACGGGTTGTCCAGAGAGGTTGTGGAGTCTCCTTCTCTGGAGATATTCAAGACCCGCCTGGACAGAGCCCTGTGCAGTCTGCTCTGGGTGACCCTGCTTCGGCAGGGGGGTTGGACTAGATGACCCACAGAGGTCCCTTCCAACCCCGAACATTCTGTGATTCTGTGAAGACTTCAGTGACAATTCTTATCATTTACACCAGCCCCTGTGCAGTCAGAGTCCAATTCACCAGATGTTCCCTACTGCAGGAGAAAACTGGGCTCACATAACAGTTGAAGTTTTCTTCTGTGAAGTACTAGAGCCACAGCCTCAGCTGGCGTATATTGCTATAGTGCCCTGAATTTAATTTAAACCAGCTGATGAGCCACTCCCCCTTTCCCCATACTCCCCACATACTTCCCCACCTTTTTAAAGGGTGGTCAAGTACAGATGACATCTTACGTGCAGTAAAATCTGTACTATGAAAATCAAACGGGCAAATACAGGAAATTTCGCAAGTGCCCTTTGTGGATTGAACTAAGAATAGTAAACTATGGCACATACTCAGGAATGACAAGCAGTGTTCAGTAAATTGCCTCCGTCTGGAGGCATGGATAAAGTCCCTTGCCTATAGCAGTGAAAAGTGAAAAGAAATTTTCCTGTTCATAAAAATTTACATCTTGCAACATAAAACAAGAGCATATCTGGGTTTTGATGGGTGCCATGGCAACAATGTTACTGGAATATAGCATAGGAGCATTTTCAGAGAGAGGGAACGGGATGAAATAAAAAGATCACTGGTTATCTGGCGACACAAGGACTTTTGCTGCAGACCCATGGACAGACCCTCGTTCTTCTTGTTCCTAGGTGGCTATTTACAGTTGCCACCATATTGATGCTTTTGACCTTATGCTGCAGTTGTCCAGAAATAGTGAAAAAAGGGAAAAGCCTGCTACAACTAGAAGGATAGATCTTAAACATTGTTCAGAGTTCCATTATATTTGCATCACTTAGACGAACAATGCAGAAACTACTAAAACCACTATGGTTACTAGCAAAGAACAAAACCACAGGATTACATGTTCAGTAAAACCTATGCTTAAGTACTATAATTACTTTAAAAGTATGCATGCAGAGAACAACAGATAACCATGGCTCCGCTCTTGTTCCGTAATAATTAATTGCAGCACGTTTCGCCTAAAAGTGAATGGTCCACCTTTTTTGAGGTCTATAAAACACCTGTAATTCTTTTTTAATTCAGATATTCTAGTGTCAGTAAAGAGGTATTGAAACTAGAATCTCAGTCACACAACCTTATGTGCTCTGAGATTTCTGTGCAAATAGAATAGCTTAACATTAACAAATTTCAATATAAAATAATACCTACTGCAATGATCAGGAAAAAATTTAAAAATAAAGGCATTAGAAGGAAGTCTTAGTATTTTCTCCACTTTAGCAATTGACCAGAGCCACATGTCTAGGTCTCTGCATGCAAAGCATTATTCAAACTCTTGCCAATGCAGAAACAGTTGCAATACCTGAGGAATGGACTTTCATTCTCTAATTCCAAGGTCCAGTTTATTTAGATTCTGATTTCTTAACAAAAATCAAATTCTTTCAGTGTACTTCTAGTCCCTCTTTCCCAGCCACTTTTTAATGTCTTGGCCAATTTGAGAGCAAGGTGGAAGTTAAAGAGGGTTCCTGGATGTCACTGGTGAATGAGTGGCTGGAATATTTCATACCCTGAGAAGGCTGGAGTTAGGGCTCGGAAGTGGTTTTAGGCACAAGCAAATCCAAGCAGGCGAGAACAACAGGTCATCAAGGTCTGCAAATCCAGCTGCTTATGGAAACAATTTGTTTTTCCAAACACTCATTGTTCTCATCTCTCAAATCAAGCTGGCAGCCAGTTGCAAGTGGTGTCCCCCAGGGCTCAGTTTTGGGTCCGGTCTTGTTTAACATCTTTGTCAATGATCTGGATGAGGGAATTGAGTGCTGCCTCTGTAAGTCTGCAGATGACACCAAGCTGGGCGGGAGCGTCGATCTGCTTGAGGGTAGGAAGGCTCTGCAGAGGGATCTGGACAGGCTGGATCGATGGGCTGAGGCCAACTGTATGAGGTTCAACAAGGCCAAATGACAGGTCCTGCACTCAGGTCACAGCAATCCCATGCAACGCTACAGGCTTGGGGAAGAGTGGCTGGGAAGCTGCCAAACTGAAAGGGTCTTGGTGTGTTGGTCAACAGCCGGCTGAACATGAGCCAGCAGTGTGCCCAGGTGGCCAAGAAGGCCAACGGCCTTCTGGCTTGTGTCAGGAATAGTGTGGCCAGCAGGCATAGGGCAGTGATCATTCCCCTGTATTCGGCACTGGTGAGGCCAGTCCTGGAGTATTGGGTTCAGTTTTGGGCCCCTGACTGCAAGAAGGACATTGAGTTGTTGGAGCATTTCCAGAGAAGGGCAACAAAGCTGTTGAGGCGTCTAGAGAACAAGTCTTAGGAGGAGCGGCTGAAGGAACTGAGGCTGTTTAGTCTGGAGAAGAGGAGGCTGAGGTAGGACCTTATTGCTCTCTACAACTACCTGAAAGGAGGTTGTGGTGAGGCAGGTGTTGGTCTCTTCTCCCAAGTAACTAGCGATAGGATGAGAGGCAATGGCCTCATGTTGTGTCAGGGGAGGTTTATATGGGATATCAGGAAAAATTTCTTTACTGAAAGAGTGGTCAGGCATTGGAACAGGCTTCCCAGGGAGGTGGTTGAGTTACTGTCCCTGGAGGTGTTCAAAAAAGGTGTAGATGTGGCACTTCAGGACATGGTTTAGTAGGCATGGTGGTGTTGGGTGGATGGTTGGACTTGATGATCTTAGAGGTCTTTTCCAACCTATGATTCTATGATTCATTCTGCATTACTTCACAAACTTATTTTAATTTTTGCTCAGATGGTACTTGTTTATTTTCTGTTCACACAAGAGCCTTCTTGACCCTTGCAGCCCACATCTTCTGTTTTCCTGTTTCTTGCTCTCATTTTAGATATGTTCACACATCCTGCAATGCTGAACATCATCCATGGGCCAGTGAAGTTTGCAATATAACTTACATTTGTAAATCCTTCTCACAATGTTTTCTTATTGACTGTGTGATACATGAGAATGATTTGAGCTTGTCACCCTTTTGTATGTGGATATTCTTCAGATGACCTGGAGAATTCAAAGGATGAACAGTATATGCATTATTCTCAAGGAAAAAATTACCAGATCAGACAGCTTTACCATGGCATTTTACTGTTTGGTAATAAGACAAGATTTATGAATCAAAAAATGTCTTACAGCAAGCAGCATGTAAAAAAATGGAATCATAACAGTCAGTATCTGTTTCTTTGAGATTAGCAGGACTGTCCAGTATTTCATAGCTCAGAATGAAGGAAAGATGTGTATAGATCTACTTTTCAGACTTCTTTGCGGCCCAGGAATAAAACACGCTGCCTTCATACAATAATCTGGTCAAATATATGGTTGCTCTGTGCAGCCAAGTCCACTGCCTTTAAGTCATAGCTACATAATTACTCTAAGCCCTATTCTTGCTGTATCTTCTTTAACAAGTCTTCAATTTCTTGAAGATCCTCCCCTCCCACAGCAATTTCATTTACTTAGTAAATTACCTATCTTCACTTCACACCAGGCTGAGAACCTTGGCTTTGCTACAGATTGGATACACTCTTCAAATACCTTTAGTGAGTCAAACACTACAGCAAATGTCTGGGTTCCACCGCTAACAAGATACACCCACGGGCTGTATGAAATACAGTCATATTCAGCTTCCTGGTTCCTCACTCCTTGTTCAGAGAAAATTTCCAGCTACTGCACTTACCAAGTGTTCCAAGTGTGAATAAAGGTTAGAAACACGTGTTCCTGAGCCTGCAGGCAGACTGTGAAAATGGTGGAGAAAGGTGCAGCTTGCATCTCCTGCTAGCCTCGCTGGCAGGTCAGCTATAAACACCCGTTAAGTATCTGCTTCACTTGAAAAAGGAGATTTTGCACCTTTTACACTGAGCAATCCATGCAGTGACAAACCCTACAATTACAGGAGCAAAATAATTATTCTTGATCTTAATTGTGAGTCTCCCACTAATTTTAGTAAGCATGATTCAGGAGAGAGAGGAGAATGGAATTCTAAATACAGATTGTAATGCACAAAACAGGATTAGATCTCCCTTACTGCATGAATTGGACACCTGAGAAATCCTGGTTTATTTCAGACATTGCAGTAGAGTACCTTTTTAGCAGATGTAAAGATTCAAGAAACCCCCAGCTCTGAAATCTCTCTGGCAGCAGCTACACACTGCTTGCAACTATGAATCAGTGTAGGTGACACAGTAACAACTTAAATTACTGAGGTAGCATAACGCAAGATACTTCAGTAAGAAAGCTGATCATTATGGCAGACTACTACACTTCCACACTGCTTGTAGAAGTTTCCACCTACTTATATGGTGTTTAAAAAAAGAAAGAAAAGATGGTGATCAGCTAATTTAATGTAACGTGCTATGCCAGTGGCGAATTCTGTCCAGGCTGCTAGAACCCAAGAGGACAGTATACTTCCCTGCCTAGTGTTTTGTCCCTGAAGAGATGGGAGCTACGTACCTGCTGCTGAGGACCTAACTGAAAAGCTAAAGGCAGAGGAAGCCGTTCCTCAGCTCAGGTGAGAGTCACAGCTGACTGCATTAGTTTGGTTTGCAGGGCTTCAGCTTCGAACAGCACCAAATCCTTGCTCAAACACAGCTCTGAGCACCACCCAGCTCTGCAGCACAAAGCACTTCAGACCTCTGCCAGCACAGGCCAGGATCGTGAGTCAGTCGGCCAGCTCAGAACATGAGAATGCCTCTGACCAGTCTGTTTCGGCGATTAATTTGTATGGATATGCTTTCTTAAGGTAGCAGATCCAAAAGGGGGGCCCAACCAACTTATCAAGTGAAGCAGATGAACTCTGCTCTGGTTGTTAAGCTTTACAGGTGCATCAGATCTGTTTTTCTGCCCGTGCTGCATTTCAGAGACTGAAATGCTCAATAGCCCTGCTTTTTATGCCAGATTGCTGTGACAATACTTCTTTGGTTGCGGTTTCATTCTTATATGTGCACCATATTCTATCTGCACATTCTGCAAGAAGTTGGGCAGTTTTTTCAGCACGCTGTTTCTTTCCCCCTTATCTCACCACTGTAATACCTTTTTTATCTCATCATTGCAATACCGTATCCATGTGTCCACACTACTTCAGAAAGACAAAGAACGCCGTTCTTGTGGCTTATCAAGCGAAGCAAGGGCACCACCGCTAGGTAGCACAAGCCTATTACACAGAAGTATTGCTGTTGCCCTTCATGCCAATTGAGGCTGTGGCTGTGGTACAGCAAACTTGTGACAAAAGATCTGATTACACCACAGAAACAAGCAAGCTGCTGTTGGCAAATGTAGGTATTTTGAGCATTCCAATGCTTTTACTAAGTACTTCAGCCACTCCAGCACAACAAATGGATTTTACCAGTAAATATTACCAAGAACTGAAAAGATGTACCAGTTCTCTCTGCTGCTTCACCTCAAAGGCCCAAAGCTGCTTTATACTTCTAGGACTGCCAACATAATCAATTCCACCACTTCATAACAGGCCAGTGGAGGTGCATCACAGTATGTAATGAACAAATCTTGCGTATTGCAACATCTCTTTAGTTGTGGAGACACTAACACCAGAAACAGAGAGCAAGAATCCATTTATAAAGATATGCCAGACCTATGCTTTTGTAGCAAGAAGCCTCAAAATCTACTACACTAGCAGTGAAGCAAAAATGTTAAAAAGCGTACAGCTAATAGAACCATTATTGCCCTGAACTTCTGAAAACTGAGTGAGACTGATTTCTTCAGAAACTTTTCACATAACTTTGGGTTTCTTAATATACCCCTTAGGCTGATTTATTTACTGCTTTACCATCTATAGTTCTGCATAAAGATTAACACGGGGGCTGGGGAGGGTGGGAGGTTGGGGGGAATCCTTCTATTGCATGTTTGTAGGCCAGGTTCCAATAGCACTTGAAATGGTCACTTCCTTTCCTGACCCAGCTCAAGAGAAGAGAGAAATTTGACTTGGGGCATGAAGGAGGGGAAGCAAAATGAAGATAAAATTAGGAAATGTCAACAGCAATAGATGCCAGGATGCTTTCTGGTTTAAGTAGTTCCTTCCACTAAGGAAAACCCACTCCCACTTCACAAAAGAAAACCCCCACTATCAGGAGACCTTGTTCACACTTTCCTCAATCTATAACACTTCAGAGTAGGCAGTTGTGGATAAAACTGCTTATCTCTTCCGTTAAAACCTTACATTAATTACACAAGAAAAGAAAGATCAGGAGACTCAAAATTGTTAGTTTATTTTAATTATTATCCTGCACAGTCACTTCAGAAAAAGGGAAAGCATTTTCCAAATAAATTTTTCCTTTCAAAAACTCAACTGCATCTTCATTTGTCATTTCCTGAAACTTCTTGTTCAGGATCTGGAAGAAAGGAAAAGGAAAGGGTACATTAGTTCTATTGTCTTTAGCAAACTACCCTGTGCCATAAACCAAGTGCTCAGTGATGGCAAAGCGATAGGGAGTCACCGTGTTTTGAAAACAAGTTGACTTGAATCATTCATTTTATAAAAAGCGTGGAAATAAGCCGGTCACATAGGGTTTTAGGTACAAACCAACTCAGTGGCTTGGGTTGTTTGGGGTTTTTTTTTTCCTGAACTATATTTATTTTGCTGGTAATGACAAGTGGTAGCTTATCTTTTAGAGTTCCTCCGTCCTTTCTCCCTAGTGACACCACCACTAAGTATAGACTATATACAATTACCACTCTGGAGAAGGCTCACCGTTCCATACAAGGCCTGATCTACCAAACAAATGTACTCATCACTATGCTGATAACGGGACCAAAACAGAGAGAGTAACAGGACTCTTCTTACCAGAATCACATCGTAGCCCAGTTTATTTAGATGCCGCTTCTTCATCGCTAGCTTCCCTTGGGGATGTGTCGTACCCACACAGAATGCAGACAGAGGAACAAAGAGAAAAGCCAACCTACAACCAAAAAGAGTAAGAAAGATGTTGTACAAATGCAGAATAAGCATTTTTAAGACAGTGATTCAATGACATCCTTTAACACTGCAGAACAGGTAGGCAAAGATGATCAGGACTGCACAAATTTCATTATCCTTTTCCTTCTCCAGTCTTCAGTAATTTAGACTCTCTCTTCTTCCATGAGCTTCACACAAGTAACAGCATCTACTCAAATACCTACAGCAGAATTAATTCCTTAGATCTCCACTTCTCCCACAACGAGAAGGAAATAGATCATTCAAAATTTCACATTATTTTGACAGCTTCTGCATTTATTTTGATCGTTTGCTAATACTCAGAATCAGTTACTTCCTGCCACAAAAACTTGCTTGGAAAGGTGAGGAAAGCTAAACGTCCTGGAAGCCTAATAGCGAATTTCTGTTACACATTTCAAAAGCTCTCCTTTTCCCAAAAGCTACACAAAATACATTGCTGTGCAGTGATCCAGCACACAAATGTTAAGTATTACCCAATTCTACTTAAGCATTACTTAAATGATATACGTCCCATTTCTGTTATTGAGAGGTCATTCTTCTACACCAGATTAAATTAACCACCTAAAATGTGGATATGATGATCTTTTTTATTCATATTATATTTCAGCAGCTGGATTAATTGCCATAACATACCATTGAGATGCACATTTTAGAGAATAACTGAAAGTTTAACTGGACACACAAATACTTGAAATTTTAAAACCATAAGGTAGCAGTTTTTTTGAAAGGATTTAAGTCATACTTCAAAACCTGTATCCACTGCAAGAGCATCAGATTACTGTGATGTCTCCTGCCTCTCTCTCTGAAATGTTAAGTTTTAGCCTCTGTTAGAAGAAGGTAGTGAGCTGGATGAGCTGTTGCTCTGAACTGTCACGGCAATTTTTGTATATTTCAGTAAGTACAAATAACAAGTTATTTACTTTGCTTCTGCAAATCAGTGAACCAAAGAAGTAACTGGATGGAATACACAGAAATAAAACTACCCTGCTAGAAAAAATATGCAGTCAAAAAAGACACCTTTGAACACTTGAGTCAGCATGATCATCTGTTGCAGCTATCGGGAGCACTTTCTTTCTGCCTGAATCCATTCTGATTTCAAAATCTGAAAACAAAACAACAAAACATTTAACACTGCAAGAGGTTACAATTAATGTTCTCATTTGAACATTAATTGTTCAAATCGGTTTCAAATGAACAGCTTATGGGAAAAAGTTAACAGACACTGTCACTGCTCTGCTTCTAATTGCTGTTCTCTAATAATTTACATATTACTGATGGCTTTTCCCTCCCTGCAACCAATATAAACAGCTTTAGCTTGCACATCTCCAGAAAAAAAAATTTGGTTTTGAAACTGTAGATATGCCTTTATGGGAGTGAAATCATAGTTTAAAGAAACTAGTCTTGATTGCTGTCTGTCACACCTACTCAGATTTTCCTGTAATCGGATTCCTCATTCCAAATATTCAGGAAGAAAATTGTTACAAATACAGAAAAATTGGTAAGCTGGGTGGCTGGCAAAAAAATAAGCAATATCAAAATATGAAAGAAACCAAATGTTATTAAATGATCACCTGTCAAAGAAAGTCATATCCCATTTCATAAGTAGAACCCAAATCTTAGCCAAAGCTTCGTAGAAGAAACAAATCAGGGAACAAAAGAAGGCTGCTGTTTGGCTTTGTTTCTAATGTGATTTAGTACTAACATGTCAACTCTCTAGAACAGTTAGCCATACTGGATCTATGTACAATTAACGTCTGCTCACTGATGCTCAACAACAAGTTCAAAGCAGTTCTGTAAGTAAGAGCAATCATGAAGTTTCAGTAAATTGACTTAAATACTTTAACAGAAGCATCCTAGAAAGTAGATTCACTAATCAAGGACATAAGACTGTGTCTTCAAATTGTTACACATTTAATCACTTGCACCCTATGCCAATTTGCTACCATGTTATTATTTTGGGGATTATAAATCTACATTAATAAGAATATGACAGTAATTGGCTTCATACCAATATGATATTTATATGGCAGCTGAACATTTTGCCGAAACATGGTCTCATCTCCCAGAAGTTCTATCAGTGCCTCCCGAGCCTTTCTGAGATTAGGAGATACTAATGAGGAGAAATTCTCAGTCAGCACAAACGCAGGCTTTGTGAAGGAAGGGCTATCGAGTTCCATACATGTTTTCACACAGCGAAGCATCACTTCCTTTTGTTCTTTGTAAAGATCATCTGAAAAAGGATACAAAAAACATTACATCCAATGTACCATCCCACAGAATTTTTCGTTTCATTATCATTTATAGTCTGTTCTGGCAGAGCAAATTTATTTCAATATAGGAATCAAGACCCAATTGTTTTCTCACTGAACATTATTGAGTATCTTCAATATAATATATTGTTAAATATACACCATCAATTCACTAATTATAACATTAAAGGCTACAGCTGGTAACTGCCCATTTATCCAATCTTTCCCCTCCACTGTACACAGCTCTGTGCATGCTATCAGTTATTACAAGAGACTTAAGGAGAACACGGAATTAGAGAGCATGCACAAAAACCATTTATAAAATCCAGACAACTAGAAGGTTATTTATAAAACAAAGAAGGGATATCAGACTTGGCCATAATTTTGAAACTGTAAGAGTACTAAGTTGCACAAACTCTAAACAGTTACAGCTTTACAGCTTTCAGGTTCAGTCACATCAGGCTCAACAGCAAGACACAGTGGTTTACTCTACACTGAATTTCTACTCCGTTGAACTACTCTACCAGCTGTAGAGAGTTGTAATGTGGAAACCAAATTCTAATACAAACCATTCCAAGTTCCTTATTATAACTCGGAGCAGTCAAAAAAACTTTTACTCATGATTCCAGGTACTAAAGTTGGTTTACAAAGGTTAAGACTTCCTGTCTTTTTAAAAATGCCTGAACATCTGCCCAAGATAGAACCCCTGGCTCTTACACATTTCTACCATTTCCACCAATCTCATATTCACCTCTCTCCATGTGCACACCTACTATTAAACTATTGCCACTACGGGGCCCAAGACAATAAGCCTGATGCCCTGGTGCGGAAACAGATCGCTTAGAGCACCATCACTACGTTAGCTTTATCTTGAGGACTTCAAATTCAACATTAATCATGTTTGCCCTCTTTAATGTCTAAATTTTTAACATAATTACAACAGATTATGTACGGAGGCAGACTATTCTTTTTAGAACAAGAATATGACAAAGTAAGGCCTGACCTGACAGTAGAAGTTCACCCCTGCTGTCCTTTTGCAGCAGCTCATCAAGTGCACGATGAGGAAGATATCCTAATACACCAAGTAAATACACTGCCTTCAGCAGTTCTGTGTTGGAAATCTGAGGGAGGTACTTATTCAAGCAGCTATGAAGAGTCTCAAAAAACCTTTTCCAAAAGCAGAAGAAAAGTGTCTAAATACACAAAGAAGGCTATGTAAAATACAGATTTCAAACAAAAATACAAGTTAGAAATCTTTATTATCTCATAAAGTCATATCTTGCGTAATCTAACATTAGCTTTTGATTCTTCCTTGAGGATACAGCTAACTATTAACAGATCTAGTAGCCTGGTCAGTCTAGAACCAGGGTCTCTGTTTTCAATTACAGAGAAAAAATCCTATGTAGAAAAAAATGTGAAAAGACACAGCAAATTTACCTTACAGATTAATAAAACAGGATTATGAACTCTTTCACAACTAAAATAAAATACTAGTTGCCATGCATTACTCTATAAAGACTATATAACATCAGGCATTCTGGATAAAAACCTACAGATGCTTTTGGCCTCTGGGAACATAATTGAGTCGTGAATACACTCGGAGAACAATCAAAAGGTTTTTCAAGTTGAGAAATTCAGGGTCTTCTGTCACCTTCTCAGCAAAAACTTCCATCAGCTCTGTAGGCTGAAAGCCAAGTGTTTCGAAGGCAGAAAGAAAATGGATAAACTAAAAGAAAAGACAGTTTTATAAGGTCAGGAAAGCCAGTACAGTGAATCCTACCTGTTGATTTCATAAAAGGTATTTTTAATGAAAGCAACTTTTTCAAACCGTTAACACCCCTTTTATTTCTTAATTCATCCATGAATAGAAGAACGTTTCAAAAATTTAATGGTATCAACTTCACCAGATTGATATTCCTAAAAAATCAAAGAAAGGTAAGATCGAAAGTCCAGATATTCTACTAGTACCACTATAAGTTATATGGTCACAAACTCACCTGTCTTTTGTCCCAAAGGCAGGCAGTAGAATTAACATAGTCTGCTAATACCGAGAACAGTTTTACATTACGGTACTGGAGATGGTAACAAGCTTCCAGAATGAGAATCAACTGCCGAAATGGAGCATCGTGGACATTCTCTGTAACAGAAGAACAAAAGAGGACAAAGATACAAAGCAAGGTGAGCTGTAGGTTGGAGACACTGTGGGAACAGTGTGGTTAAAGGATGGAGGAGGGGAAAAAAAGATAAGGACAGACTGAGACTAGCTAGGCAAACTGAGCTAAAGCACAAGAAGAAACTGAGAGGCAGAAGAACTGTCAGGATCAATCTGGAAGGGATACATCAGCAAAGGGGGACAAATTAACAAAAGAAGCAAGAAGATTGTGTTTCCAGCACACCTTCTGTTCCAGGATTCTTGATTTTGAGCACCTCCCTGCACTTGGTAGAGAAACCCTCAGGCTAGCACCTTTAGTACTAGTTGAGCCTTTGGGCTGTCTACTACGTCAGCTGAGGGAGTAACAAAGAGGTGGATCTAAAGCTGCTGACTAATTAGATAGTAGTACATGACGAAGTTTGCATTTTTTCCCATTTGGTTTTACAAAATGGCAAGAAACCACAAATACGAATCTATGTCTAAAAAGCACTAAAGGCTGTCCAGCACTAAAGCATTAGTGTATGCTAAACTGGAAAACACAGAACTAAAACATAACCTCCTGGCACATGAGCGTGCTGACACCAATTCAGTGCCAGATGACAACAGACTTGTGCACAAGACTACTGCTTCATTTGCCACACAATTTGGACCTACTTTAAAGGTATGGAGCGAGGTGAAAGCATTAGCATTCATTTAATTTTTTTCTGGTCTGCAGCATGAGGTCAGTTATTAAGCAGCATTCAATTATTAAATCCAGTTAATCAGGGAAACTCTATGTTCCCTTTAGTTTACCAACTAAGCCACCCATCCATCCTGTAAGATGTCCACTTCCAATTCAGATTTGTTTTAAAAGTTTATATGAAATCTATTTTTTTCTTTCTAGAATTCAATTCTTTTTCCTAAATTCTGCATACAGCAAAGTGCAAACACAAATATGTAATTCAGGTAAATATTAAGAAGTGCAGAGACAACAAGAGCTATCTGCTTTTATTACTGATCAGTAATTTTCTGTCTTGCTGCTTGTCAAATGGCTCCACATTACTATAATATCCTGCAAAACAAAGATGTTTCCTGAGTTTTAAAGGAAATCAGAAAAGGGAGATGAGACAATAATTAGGAAGAATTTGGTATAAGGAAGGGAAATTTAATAAACATTTTTTTCTTACCCTGGATCTTTTTACTGCAGGCATTCAGGATTGGAATGGAACAATAATTCATTGCAACAAGTGCCAAAAACACACGCAGAGCATTCGGGAAAGTCAGATGGTCTATCTCTTTCAAAACTGCCATCTAAAGTGAATTAGAGTTTATTAAACCCTTCAGGTATATTATCACTGCTTTCTGGTGAAGGTATTCTCACCAAAACTTTCCTAAATTCTTTAGCCTGTTCAGGCTTAGATGAAAGAAAAAGAAGCAACAAACGGCAAAAGCATAAAGTAACTACTCTCAGTTTCTTAATACACAATTATAGCAGACCAAGTGTTGTAGAGTTGTGTTACTATGCAAGTTCCCAACCATTTGCCTCTTGATGGTTTTTTTTTAAAGAAAGAAGTCTCAGTAAAGCTCATTTCCAAATACAGTGAATATGTATCTTTCACCAACTCTTACAAAAGTAGCAGAAATATAACTGGCACTGTTGACTTAATTAACAGTACTCCAGTTACTGGTTTGGATGCGCATGAAAGCTGTAAGCCTTCACAGTGATCCAGCAGCACACCAAATGGCATACCTTTAACATAAACATCCAGCTGAGGCATAGAAGGTCAGCTCTGATGCCACAAGAGAGACTTAATTTATCGAAGGAGTAATTAGATTGATATAAGTGACAGTAAAAGTGAGACTACAAAGTATATTGACTGTTAAAATACAACATTCTTACTGCATGCATATCAAAGGTTAAATACAAAACGCATCTACAATAGAAAGTGTGCAGTATTAAAGCATCCTGTAGGCTCAGGAAATTAAAAGCTCTCTTCAGCTAACAAGTGGAAAGGTTACTTTCAGTTCCATATTCCGCCACATCTTTGGCCAGTTTCTTCTCACTGTCTTGTAAAAAGTGGTACCTTGTCCAAGGTTTTATGATTTACTCGTATCTAACACATTGCATGAGTCCCCTGCACTGCTCAATTCTTGCCCAGTTTCCCAGCAGTGGTATCTTCCCTCACTTTTTCATGAATAATATTACAAACTCTGACCTCAGAGCCCTTCAGCTATGTGATGAAAACACTCGCAGGCTTTAAATCAGAGGACGAAACACAGTACGCCCTGCCATAAAAACTACAGCCTGCTCCCAACCACTGTATTTCCCAGCAGGAATTTCAGATACAGAGAAAGATATGGCCATGAGCTAGGTGAGTTCTCCTGGCAACTCACTCCCATCAGTCCTCAAGCCCCATCACAGACTAGTTTTCTGTATTCTGGTCTTTCAGCCACAAGCTGGGCAAGGGAATCGGGGAACAGCCTGTAAGTGCTTCTGTGAAATACCATACGGCCAACACAAACAAGAGGTGAGGGCGCTGCTATTTACTGCCTCAATTTCTTTTGTACTGTCTCCACTGCTTTCTGCCCCCTTTTATGGTGGGATATTCCCAGTCTCCAAATTTAAGTTCCTCCTGCAGATATAGCTGGGCTACAATTCATATGCAAATACTGTTAACCTTTCTATTATATTTTCTTATTGACTGTCTGGAAAGAACCATACACAATTTATAAACAATGCAAGAGCACAAGCTTTGTGGAAGTGAAAATGAGCCTCCAACTAAATTTACCTCTAATTTCTTTTTCAGAAAGACTGGAGCATCTTTTCCCAGGCATTTCATCAGATTTTGTAGTATAAAAATGTCTCTGATACTTGGAATGCGCTGCTCCATTAGCAATCTGATGAAGAAATACAGACAAGGCCTTCAGCTGTAGAGAGTAACCGTTTAATAGAGCCTTCCTCATTTCAGCAGAAACAGGCAGGTACCCCATTCCTCCTCACTGATATACTCTCAAGTTAAAGCTGCAATTCCCTGCTCCTCTCCCACCTCCTTTTTTGCGAGGCTGGCATAACTCTACACCATGCAGCTGCAGCACAGATATTTTCCCACATGGAAATAATTATATATGTTTTCTCACTGTTATCCTGATAGATGAGTGTTGTCGCTGACATGTTAACAGCAGGGGCACCTGCCCGGACTGCACATGTGACAGTGCAGACATGAGTGCTGTTAAGCATCAACCAATTAACACTCATCTGAAGAAAGAAAAAAAAAAAAATTGCACGTATTTGTCGTGGAATCATTTATGTGCAGGCAAGTTCTGAAACAGCCAGGAGACTCAGGGACAGACACGGACAACAACAACTTGGTGCAAGTGAGGAAAAAAACCAAACAAGCAGTGCTGTAGGCTGCAGGAAGAGAAGAGGACATCGTAACACAGAGGAATCGTAAGCACTAGATGAAGGAGTTCTGCTTTCCCAGCACCCCCTTTTCTGGCTGAGAGGGACGTATTGTAATTGTTACGTCTGAATTGCCCTTAAATATACCCGCACAGCTACAAAACATGAAGCATCACTGTCTAAGGCAGTGTACTGCTCTGGAATCCCTCCCTGCACATGTGGCTTCCTGCAAACGGGCAGGAACTCCAGGCATCAAGTCAGATAAAGAGCTGTAGATGGATCTCCTGCTTTCTACTGACTTACAAGAACTGTGCACCTGAGCTTCCAGGAGAACCTGGTTTTTGTGTATCACTAACACATCCACCTTCTCAAAGCAGGACCAAAAGTACTACTCCATGGCAAGTTTTGTGACAGCCCCAGTAAAAACAATCTCATGGGAGTGAGCAGATTGGTTACCCGCATAAATCTCATTGCCCCAGAAAACAAGCACTACAGCCAAAGAAGTTATTTTGATAATGCAGCAGACTGAAGGCCTTGCTGGATGCACAGATAAAGTCTAAGCTTGTTTTCATTTTAATTTTTACTTACTAAATTAAAAGAAAATATTTCCTGGCTGTTAAACAGCATTTTTCTTCACGACAAATCAAAATACTTCACAAAGTAAGCCAGTCTCATTACCTCCTTTTTACACACGGGTAAAACAGAGGCATAGATATGCGAAGTGACTTGATCAACATCGCAAAATAAGCACAGTGACGGAGCTGCAGTCAGACTACGGATCCCCTGCAGAGCAGTCTAGCACCCTATGCCATCGGAAGGGTTTCTGCTTGAAAGTGCAAAGGCACTGCCAAAGATCACTGCCTTGTACAGCTGTTCTCTCACGTGATCATCTAAGTCCTAAATCCACAACATGCCTTTTACATGCAGACCTTCCCACCATGATTTCTAAAAGACATATATTCAAACAACTTTTAAATATGAATGACATGTGAAAGATGTATTTTTTCTCACTGTAATCCAGCTTGCAGAGCGCACACATTCTTGTCTTTATCCAGCCCTGCTAAAGTAGTTGCCAAAACTGAGATGCATCGGTTATCAAGTTGATTGAGCTTCTCCTGTTAAAAGAGTTTTCACAATGTCAGATACTTCAGACCAGTAAAAGTTTCAGAAAAGCAAAGCTGACCACTCTCAGTCTGTACCTGCCGCCTTCTCTTTCCCCCCAGCAGTCAATTCACAAGCTTTAATTTTGCAGCAACCTACAAGATCTCACATTAGTCAAATTCAGTTGTTTTAAAGAGGGTAACGATTTTTGAGACTTAGCCTGTCTGTTAAATCCGTCTGAAATCACGCAGTGGTTTCAAAAATGAAGCAAATTAGAAATACACACAAATTAACGATGGGGGCCCTGTTTCCATGGAACATCAGACTAAAACAGGGATGTAACCCAACTCTCTCTGATGTTGCATAGCCTCCCAAGAATTAACCCCGGAGTTTCAGCCCAGGGATTTTCATACTTACCTGGCACACCCTCACCAAAGTCTGGACTAGAAGAGTGTTCTGAGGAACGCCTAGGTTCACCACGGCGTGCAGACTGAACACCAGGTCGCCCCGCGTCATCCTTCGGGAGTCCCGCAGCAGCTGTTGACAAAGCTTGACAAAAGCTGGGTGCTCAAAGATCAGCTGCTTCTCGTAACGCTGCTGGTCTTCGGACAGGTTTTTGAAGAGCCTCCACACTGTGGTTAAACAGTTTGTGAAGTGCTTAGTGGAAACAGCAGACTCTGAAGCCAAGTCCAGTGCATCGCAAGGACAGGTACATTTCTGGAGACAATTAAAGAACGGTTCGCTATGATCCATCACCTGCTTCATTTTGAAGCCCCTGGAATCATCCAGCTTTTCAAGTTCCAAGGAGCTATGGGGAGCCTGCTCGCTCACCAAAGCCTCTGTACTGTTCTCTGGTTGCATTTTAGCACCTGTGCTAAAAACATCTGTCTTCTGAGATACAAATCGAAGAGATGATCCATGCAGAGAAGGAAGAATATTCAAAAACAATTTCCTGAAGTTCACATTTTCCAGGGGATCCCTGTATCTGCCAATCCATAGAATGTGTTTTCTCATTGTAGCTGAAGATTTGGGAGTGAGGATAGAATTGCATCCACGCATACATCTGACAGTATTTAACAAATAACTTATTTTATTATTCATTTTTGCTAATGTCTCATGCATAGATTTGAAATGCCAACTCAAAGTAAGGAGTCCAATGAAATTCTACTGGTGGAAATAGTCCTGTAGAAACTGCATTAACATCACTTATCTGTAAAGACAATTGAAAACTACGTATTAGTTACCAGACCTTCAGTTCCTAAAGTAAAATGCCAAATCCACGCACATCATTTACAAGAGAAAAGATCTGGAAAAAGATCCCTGCAACTGATTTGCGGACGGCCTTTCACCGGGTCGCTTACGTTTCAGGCCAACCTCTCGGCACAGGGGTAACTCATCCTGCGCGTCCCCTCTTTTCGCTGTTGCTGTTTTAACCAAGAACTATGCCGGGAGGGAGAGCCCCTTCCCACCCGACGTTTCTCCAGGCAGACCCGTCTCCCGGCAGGGCTCTGCCGAGCCGCGGCCACCCTGCAGCGCCGGTTGGCAGAGCCCTGCCGGGCTGAGGCCGTGGCCTGCCCAGCCTCCCTGCCGTCAGCCTGCAGCACGCCCGCGACCCCGCTCTCAGGACCGGGGCCACCGGGCGCGGCAAAGCCGTTCGGTTTCGGGCTCGCTTTCTGCAGGCGCCGGGGACGCCGCCCAGGCCCGCACGGTACCCCCGGCGTGGGCCCGCGGCCCGGCGCCAAGCGGACAGAGGCCTCTCGGCGGCTCCGCACCGCTCGGAACACCCGGGCGCAAGGGCGGGGGATGCTGCCGGGCCGGGCCGCCCGCCTCAGCTGCGCCGGGAGGGGGCGGGACGGGCGGGTCGTGCACGAGACGCCCGCCGCCCGGTAACCGTTACCTGGCACGCGGCGGCGCCATGACACCCAGCTCCACCCCTTCCCGCGCGCTCTCTGCAAGCCTCGCGAGAGGGACGGCGCGGGGCGAGGGACAGAATGCCGCGGCGCGTTGCTGCGCAACACCGAGGTGACGTGCGGAGGGTGCCGCGCGCATGGCGAAGTTGGTGCTGGCAGGTGAGGCGAGGCGAGGCAGCCTGCCCCTGCGTGTGGCGGCCGCTCGGCTCGGCGGGCTGCCGAGCCGTCCGTCCCGCCTCCGAGGGGCTCTTGAGAGTGGCGTCGGTGCGGGCGCTCCCCGGTCAGCCTGCGCCCCCGGTCCCGGCCGTCAGGCTGCTGCCTCGCTCTGCTGCTCTCCCCCCGGGGGGCCCCCGCAGCCACTTGACACGCTGGGTGGAGAGCGCGCCTCCCCTCCGGAGTTACCCTTTCTTTGCTGGCTCCTGTGCTTGTCCTGTTACCTTCTGGGAACACACGGGGTGCTGGTTACGTGAGACTTTTTTTAACTGGAACAATTAAAAAATACGTGGCCTGTTAAGTCCTTATCAGTCAGTGTCACAAAATCTTCCATTTGTGGTGTTGTCGCTGTGTTCACAGGTAAAGCAAACTGCCCTTACTATGCCAAAGCTGAACTCCTGGCTGACTATCTCCAGGCTAACTTGCCAGACTTCAGTGTTCACAAGATCACTCAGCACCCTGATGAATGGGAGGTAAGGGATTCTAAGTCAAAGTCAGAAGGTAGATGCCCTAGTGCTCTGCAAAGCAACAAATGTGCTTATCTGTAGTATGTCTCTTGCTCTCTTGTATTAGCATTTTGATCTGTGGGTAGAGGTGCTGCAGAAGCAGCTTTGGCTATGAGAGCCAGCCAGAGGAAAGGTTTGAATGCTGTGAGAGACTGGCATTCTTGTAAATCTTACCACAGAAGATGGGCACAAAACATGGGCCAGCCTAAAACTGTGTTCTGTCAGTAAGAAGTTCAGCTTTATTATTTTTTTATTATGTATAAATGGCTGCTCAGCCTGTAAATACTTTGCACACTGTGATTGCATATGCCTTCAGAGTTATTACTTGTCAAGAGCATTGCTAGCATTCAAGGACTTTGAATTACAATGGAAATAAGAAATTAAATCTCATGTATTTGTTTACAATGTGGATGGGCTTTTCTGAGTACTTTTGCTGTAGACATGTTGCCATGTCTACGCTGTAGTCCCCATAAGGAACTGAAAAATCTGCAGTGTTACTTAATGAGATACAAGGTACTATAATGTTTATTACCTCTTATATTTTGCTTGACACCTCAGCCAAGGAACTCAAACAGTTTAGTGAACAGCAGTTAACCTCTGCAGCTTAATTGCCTTCTGCGGCTAAATAGGAATCCTCAGATTACTTGCTGTTTCACAACATTGCTATCTTCAGTACCACTAAGACAACTGAGCAAAATTACATCAGTAAAATCAAGCGTAAGTAAGACCTTTTGCTGAGTTATCACAGTGTATCGCCATGCCTTGCTTTGTGTCATTCCCACATTTTGCGCCCACTGGTACGTAAGTTGTGAAACACCTAGTAGTTATGTATTGAGAGGAAATAATAAGAATGTTTATAGCTGTAACATTTAAGTGATAACAAATGTGAAAACGTATTAAAACCTGTTGGTGGGGATGTTTACATTAGCAGTGGCTTCATGACACTTGTGAAACGAATGGATGGCAACACAGACAGTCTCCTATGATTTGGAGGGAACTGTTGGACCGTGGAGGGAAGGGTCTGCTTCTGGGAGGAGTTAACGATTTCCTGGAATACGTTGAGGTATTGAGCTGCCTTTGATACTGTAAACTCATATTTTACATTTTCTTATAACATTGTTGTTCTTTATTCTTTCTTCAAATGTAAAATAAAACTATCCTTTCTAATGTTACCTTGCTGCGTTTGGGTTGTCATTTGAATAGAGATCATCCGTTTTGTTCTTAGCACTATTACGGCATCACCTCAACGATGCTGAGTGAGGAAATGTTAGAGATTGCTGAGGAGAACCTGCAGACACATGTTGAAATTGAAAAAGAGGACGAAGAGATTAGAAGTCTTATCGAGCCTTTGCAGATCTGGATCACCAGGTGGGAGTAAAGAGAATAACTATGAAGTTTCACTCAGCTTTGGAAGAATGCACTTTTTCCTATCACACATAACAGGTGTAACCACCTGTAGTTATACATGAATCCCTGTAATTTGCTGATTTGAATTAGGTTCTGTGCCCCTCACTATGAGCATTCAGTATCTAATTTAGAAATTGTTTCTACTTCTGTTACATTTTGCAGCAATTTAAGTGATGGATGTGAACAGGCAAGATTTAGACCCCAGATCACCTTAGGGAAAAGCAAGTATTTCCAAAATAAGCTAGGAATTTTGTAGTGCAACTATCTTGCATTAAATGTTTTTGGAAATATTTAAATAAGAGTCTTTTGCAGTTTTACCTTTAGAAATGTCTGTCCTAGCAGAACACCTTAAAAAAAAGCAGGGTTCTTTAAAGACATCAGTTTCTGAGTGACAGTATGGACTGAAATGTATAGGATGGAAAAATCTTCAAGTGAAAGGAGGACCCAACTGGTTTAGTTTTTGGCCTGTTAAAATGACAGAAAGAGCAATAAAGGATCCAACCTAATGGTCGGTTTAAGCATAATCAAATACAAAAGAAAGATCTTTGTGTTTATTTATGTAATACTTCCAAACAAGCAGTGGTTAGTCATTAACTATAATTTTTCTGTATCCTTCTCTTGTCAGTGCATCAGCTCCAATCTGTTCTCAACTGATCCCTCTGCTGGCAGATGGAGAAGTGTTTGGGATGACCACAGAAATCAGTATCCATTTGCTTGACTTGGACCAGTTTAAGGAAGTTCTTTGCGGTATTGTAATGGATGCTGAAGACATGGCGTTCCCACTCCTGCGCAGTATTTCAGAGCACACTGAAATAGATGAGGCTTTTAATCAAGCCGATATTATCATTGTTCTTGATGATGTTCTCTTAAACTGTGAAGTCCAGTCCCTTGAGAACTACACCAGAGAAGTGGGTGAGATCTGTCGAGTGTATGCTCCCCTGATTGAAAAGAATGCCAAGAGTGAGGTCAGAGTAATTTCATCAGGAAAAACCTTTGTAAACCTTAAGGCGATGATGATTATGACATACGGCCCGTCCATTAAGCCTGAAAATGTCATTGCCATTGCGACACCCTGGGAAAGTGCAGCTAAAGCCATGCTGGCCAGGAAGCTGAATATGAATGCAGCAGGTGAATATTTGGTGTTCTGGTAGCATTTGGGGAGTTCAGTGGATGGACACCTTTGAGAGTACATATTTCGTTGCAGAACGCAGGCGCAGCAGTGCACCCACTGAACTGCATGGATGTACAGAATGCCAGGGTGTGACTCGCAGGTGCTACTGTTCTCTGTGCTTACTGCTATCTGGATCTGTGCCTGATCCCACGAATGTCAATTCTGCTTGCCTTGCCACTCTGGTGTATATTTCATGCTGGAGATACACTAAGGAGGACTGAGCTGTGTTGCGGATCAGGAACTAGGTCTTAAAGATTGCATTTGCACTCTGCAGCGCATTGTTACATTGGAGACACGCAAAATAGCTGTGAAGAAACAGGACAACATACCACTGTGGAGATAATGAGAGTATAGTAGAACTATGTTGTAGTACTATTGTATTATTTCTGGGTTAATTGGCTTTGTTTCTCAGGTCAGTTGTTACAGCTCGGTTGTATTTGCACGGTTCTGCACTGCATAGCAAAGGTGTGCTCCAACAGCCTGCTCAGTTAGGATTCTTTTGATGTTGCAGTTCTAGGAACTGGTCATCAATGAGGAGACTAGATGTTGTGAAGCCTAATAAAATAGAAAGTATGTTAATAGGCTGAATAGCCTATCAGCAGGTCATTTGAGAAATTCCTTTCACACCAAAGCAGGTAGATTTTGTTTTTTTCAGTGATTTTTTACTGTTAGGCATTCTACGTTTGCATGTACAGGATATTAAAAGGAACATTGTGGTATGTTTGCAATGTGATTTGTTTTGGTTTTTAACAGCTAAGTATTACTACGTTTTGTCTATTATGTACAATAGGATGATATAAATTAAAATTGCTTTTTCAGCTTGTGACGAGGTTTCATATGGTTATGGAGAACCTTGTTGCATTTTTCAGATCAAATAATTTCTGTTATTAAGGCAGGACACTGAACTGAAGAATAATTCGCCTGGAAAGGGACTTCTGAAGGTCATCTAGTCCAGCCTACATTGTGAAAATACTTGTCTATCTCTTCATTAATCTATCTATTTTCCTCTGTTACAGGAGTTAAAGACGTGATCGTTTGGGGCAATATTACTGGCTGTAACTACATTGATTTGTCACATGCAAAACTTTATGGATATGACTGTGCTGTTTGGGGCCCAGCTAATTTTCCACGCCCTTTGTTGAATATGCTTTATGACAGGTACAGTACAGATTTATTTTTTTAAAGTAAAAATAGATAATTGCTTTTAATCCATGTTTATCTGAACTGTTTAATAAACATCAAGAAAGGGTTTTGTGTTTGAGATTTGTCTTTACTGACTGGTGCTGCACATAAAGGAAAACTCCAGTTGAAGTAGTCAGTCTGCAAAAGAGGTTGAGTAGTTCCCAGTGCTATACATAGTTCTGACTTTCCTACCACCTTTGTTTATAACTGTATTTTCCTACATATTAAGTGTGGTTTTTTTCTGGCGTATCATGAGCAGCCTGTAAGAAGTAATGAAAGTCCAGATAGTGACTTAGATGTCTAGTATATGTGAAGAAACTTTGAAATAATACTAAACGTATATCTGTATCTTGAAGTCCCTGAATTCCGTTGAACACGCAGCCTGAGCACACTAATGTTGTCAGTTGCCCAAAATAGACAGTTTGTTAACATATGTAAAAAGGATACCTGGCAGCTAGATAGCTTCTTGTGGACATAGAAGTAGCAGAGAAAGGGTGGGCAGAGTGAGAGGGCAGTGGATGTGACATACACTCAGGCCTTGCTGTATGGAGCTCCCAGTCTGGTCTAAACCTGGCATTTACTGGACAGCAGATGTTCCTTTTGTTCTATACTTGTACTGTGCCTAGCACAGGGGGGTTATGGGTCATGGCTGGGTTTTGATGTAAGATGGTAATACATAATAATAATTATAAGAATAGAGGTTATGACTTGAGTAAGTGACCTAACTTTCGTAGAGAAGTAGTGCTTGTTGTTACCTTTTGAGCCACTTTTTGTTAGACACTTTTTTTTCCTATCTTTAAGTGCCTTGCCTTCTGCAGTGAAGTTTGAATAAGTTTTGCCTGTTTTCTTCCCTCACGTTTAGTTCTTGTTTCCTCTAGAAGACTACTCTTCCTGCAGTCATCTTAGTTTTTTCTTACTTCTTTGTTTTTTTCCCTTTTTTTGTTGGTAGTGAATGGATCCATTCAGAATTTCTATCTGCAAAGAGTTCACTGAGTTCCCGGGTCTGTCATTGTGTAGGAATGTTACCTGCTCATGCGGTAGCCACTGTACTGAGATACTGGTATCATGGCTCTCCTCCTGGGGAGATCGTTTCTGTGGGAATAATTAGTAAAGGTAAATCTACTTTTGATTCACATATTTTCTTGTAGCTTTCTCTGGTATGTATAATGTTAATTTTTAATAAAGATTGTTCATTTCATAAAAACTTGTAAAACAAATCATGATATAATGGGAGACTGAGAGTTTGTTTCAGCAGAAGAACCTCCAAATCTAAGCAATTTTGCTCTCCAGAGCTTGTGATTTGATACTTCTTACATGCATCTCCTAAGTTAATACTGTCTTGTTGCGGATTGTCTTTTAGTCTTTTAGTTTAAATGCTTTTCTGGCGTATGTGTTTTGCACCACGACTCTTTATACTTCTTAGAGCCTAAGCCATAAAAGCATATTCTTGTTTAGTTATGTGGATCAATAAATGGAATATTTCATAACAGTCATTTAACCCTTGTATGAAATAAAAAAAAAAATTCCCCTTTTTAAGATGTAAAATTGTTACAACAATTGTGTTACAGCACAGGAAAGGCATGGACCTGTTGGAGCAGGTCCAGAGCAGGCCACAAAAATGATCAGAAGGGTGGAACAACACCTCTTCTATGAGGAAGGGCTGAGAGAACTGGGGCTGTTCATCCTGGAGAAGAGAAATTTTTACTATGAGGGTGGTGAAACACTGGCACAGGTTGCTCAGAGAGGTGATAGGTGCCCCATCCATGGAAACATTCAAGGTCAGGTTGGATGGGGCTCTGAGCAACCTGGTCTAGTTGCAGATGTCCATGCTCACTGCAGGGGGCTTGAAGTAGATGACCTTTAGAGATCCCTTCCAACCCAAACTATTGTGATTCTATGATAAAAAGTTACAGTAAAAGGGGAACTCTTTAGTCTTTGAACTGTACACTGAAAAAGGCAGTCTCCATTTATACTAAGATCTTACAGTTGAAGACTTTTGCAGGTCTGTAGGACTTAATCTTGATGCTGGTGAAGTTGTGTTTTTTAATCAGAAATAATACGTTTGGGTCATTTTTTCCCTGTTCTACAGGTCAATTTTGCCTTCCTGAAGGAATTGTCTTCTCTATGCCAGTGAGGTTCCAGAATGGTAACTGGGAAATCATGACAGAATTAGAAATTAATGAAACTACTCAAGAAGTTCTGGGACACTTAGCCCATGAGCTGATTCAGGTGATGTTTTCTTATATCTAATAGTATGCCTGTTCTACCACCTATGGGTACGTTGCAATGTAACTTCGAGTACTGAGACCTTTACACCAAATGTTAGATGTACAAACTGCACGCATGCACTTATGCATGAAAAAAACAGGTATTTGTAAGTGTAAGGTAGTATTTATGTATTGAATGAACAGATAACTGTTATGGTGTCCAAAAAGGAGATAATAAAATAAGTTTACCTATGTAAGTGTAGAATTTGAACCCCCATATTCTGCAGGCTGTGTGCAGAACAGAAATATTAACTTTAATTTAATGTTTCTGTGCTATTGATGTTGTTTTGCTTGTGTGGTATTCACAGTAGTTCTATGCCAGGAGACCTATCTTTTGGGATCCTTATGGCTGTGACTCTGCATGAGTGAAGGCCAGAGTTTACTAGAATTAAGTAATTTTTCAGAAAATACAAAAGCAGTGAGCAGTAATTCCATCGTGAACTTCTTGTCACTTAATGAGACAAAAATCATTTAATTTGACCATTAAAATACTAAAAATTGTGATCTTCAGTCATACTAGTAAAATATAAGGATTATTTTATTTTAACATATTTGAAGTTTGTGCTAGAAATTATAGTGGATGAATAGAATTGGTGATATTAAAACTGCTTTTTGTTTTTCATTCAGGAAAAGCTCATTGCACTAAAGGAAATAAAAGAAATGCATTCATATGCAGATGATAAAATCACTTGTGAAAAAAAGTTTGCATCAAGGTGGGTTTTTCTCCCCGGAAAAGAGGAGATCAAGTTTTAAGTGAGAATTTAAGTAATGGATTCTTGTTTTATGTCTCTCTCATTTAAAATGGATGTAAAATCCTTCAGGAAGGATTATAAATAACAGGTGTGTGTCCAATGTATCCTGACCATGCATGGGGCATGGTGATAGGAAGGGCAAGCCTGCATGGTAGCAACCTTGTTTTATTAAGTCTCTGTTGTGTCATTCACAGATCGTGAATACAAAAGTTATTAGTAGGTTATTAGTAAATAGAAACTCTTTTTGACCCAAGTCACTATTATTAGAAAAGCACTTTCACCATATGTCCTACTATATGTTTTTGAAGCTGTTCTTTACTATACTTTACTGTTCTTCACTGTCTAGAAATAGTGAGTTGAATTTCTAACAGATAAAAAAATACTGTAAAATGAAACTCAAACTTCTCATTTTTCTGTTTGTTACAGTACAAAACAGTTCATTCAGTACCTTTAGTCTATAAGCCAGTCAGAAGGAAAGGTTGAGAAAGACAGTAGGCTAGAAAAAGAGATATTCCTACTTTCTATAGAAAAGGCAATCTCGGTAAGTGGCAGCCACATCTGCCACTTCTTCCAATTAAAATAGGTGAAAGATCTTTTAGAGATCCTTACATTAGAAATTATTAAGCCATTTCGTTGTGTTTGTTAATGACACACTAATTTTATCAAGACTTTTTTTATCCTCTCCTCTCCTCTCCTCTCC
>Ga0065711_1028884_pt1 | contig 38694 bp, 50 predicted proteins | sample Hoacrofraction12_FD_59098 | JGI IMG/M metagenome (GOLD analysis project Ga0065711, IMG submission 59098) | Hoatzin crop microbial communities from Cojedes, Venezuela - Epithelial fraction 12 v2 (version 2) | ecosystem: Host-associated > Birds > Digestive system > Esophagus > Crop | place...
CGAGGGCGCGGGAGGCTCGTGCGTGCCGAGCTCCAGCCCAGCGCCGAGCCGCCCGTTCACCACCGCCCGCGCCGGGGCAGGCAGCGCGGGCACTGCCGGACGCCAGCGCTGCCGGCCTCAGAGCGGAGTGGCCGTGTTGCAGCGGGAAGCACCACGAACAACCAGAGGCCTGGCTGAGCTGTGACAATCGTGTTTCTCCTCCCCTCTTCAGCGCGTGTTTGATAAACTAGCTCAGAGTAATGCCGTTACCCAGCAAACCACGGCCCCTTAGCAGGTCTCCTCCGCTTCCAACTGCCGCAATGCATTTTGTTCTCACATTCGCTATTGGATTTGACGGCAGGCATCAGATCAGAATGAATTTTTATTTACTATCTAATGAATTATGACTAGTGTCATTGGTTTCTATACGGCTGTATTACACGGCGCAGGCTCGTGGCGTGTCACCAAGAAGCAACAAAAAACATCAGCCCTTGGACAGCCTGCCCACAACTGGGCCTGAATTACGGTTTTGCCTGTGGAAATTTTCAGGCCCTTTTGTGTTCCATATTTGCAGGGAACACAAAGGCAGAGAGGCACAGAGCTGGCTGGGGATGCATTCCCCAGCCCGGAGCAGTGTGATCACTCATGAGGTCCTTGCCTTCGCAAAACGGCACGACCCGATAGAGGGGTTTTGTGTTATGAAAGCAATGGGACCAAGAAAGTGCCCAGAGAAGAACAGAGCAAGGAAACACTCGGGCCAGGGCAGCAGGGCTGGCACCAAAGGCCTGGCATCACTCAGCAAGAGGTTCGCAGAACGGGAGCAGGCAGAACGCGATGAGCCAAATGCAGACGCTGCTGCAGCTCTCGTGCAAATCCGCCACCCTCCCAACGAACTTCCCATTCCTCACACAGTGCTCGTTCCAGTGAAACACTCGGTAGCGCACCGCTCGCACTCCTCAACGCGCAGGAGAGACTGGAGAAGTTCCTTCCCTTCCCAGTCCAAAAGTCCTCTACCGTGCTGGTCCCTCGAGACAGCGACGGGCCGAGCAGGCAGAGGGGCCTGCACGGGGCGGTGCTCCCGTGCCGCGCGCATCGCAGACCCGGCAGCAGCAGTGGTGCCCACCGGCGACGGTTACTGCAACCCATCGTCACATCGGGCGGTTCTGCAGCAGAGCGGGGCAGCGACAGCGCAAAGGCGCTTCCACAACCCAGCGCGCATCCGAGCGTGGGGCTGCTGCTGCTGAGCAGAAATTTAGGTAGTGCTTTTCCACCAGGCCAAACGGAGACACCGGCCGTGCCGGTTTAGCTCCCTTTCGCAAGGTGACCTGAAGTGCTGCTGGCACCTGTGCATGGGAGGGCAACAGGAATAACCCATCGCGTGAAGCCACTCCCGGGTGGATGCTCAGGACCAGCTCGAAAGGAACTGCTCAGCCTGTACCGCGGCTGGAGAAAACCCACCAGCACTTCCATCATGACTCCTCTTCCCACCCACCCTCTTTAATTAGAACTAATCAGAACAGCGCGCAGCACGCTGGGGAGCGCTCCCGGGGGGGGCGGCTGGCGGCCCTGGGGAGCAGGCCAGAGGGACGGCAGCAGAGCTGCCCGCGCTGAGAGCTGGAGGAGCACCCGACCGCGGGGGGAAGCCGGGGGACAGCAGGCACGTCCAGCACTGGAGGACCGGTGAAAGCAGGTGGACAGGTCAGAGGGAAACCAGACCAGATGCATCTCGTCAGGGTGAGATGCACGGCCAGAACTGTGCAGACAGCTGGGTCTAGGCTGCGACAATCAGCGTACCTCAAAGGCCATGGCATAAGGCAAAATGAGCGAGCCAGGAGGAGACCTGTCAGCCATCCGCCTTCGACATGCTTTTTTTGGGCAGCATTTTCATCTCGTACTCCGCGAGCACGTACAAATCACACAACGTACAAGGGTGATCTCAGCTCCTACTGACTGCCCGTTCCTTGGGCCTGCGCACGTGCTGCGGGGTGTCTACCTCGAAGCCACCGCTGCCCTGCGATTCCCGGGCCTGCAGGAGGGGGAAGTGTGCTTAGACCCGAGTTCTGCAATAACTGCATTTTCATATACTGGGTTTTAAAAAATAAAATACAACCCTAAATTTTATTTGCATTTGTAACACCCCTCTGTACTTTTGCACTGGTGTAAATGATTGTAGAAAAGACTTAGGAGGAGCCTTTCAAAGGAAAAGCATGAAAGGTTATTTTTTCCCCTTTTGCTCATATTGCAGTGACTTGTTGGAAGAGAAATATTACCCCAGCAGCCAGCGCCACTCTCCCCAAGCAATACGGGAACTGTGAAGTTATGAAATTGAGGGCACCTTCACTGAGAAATCGATTAGCAAACCGAGAGAGCTTGTGAATTGGATGTCTGGCCATTTTCAGTAATAAATTGTGAAATAGTCCGTGAATAAGTGGTTCACAGAGTTCAGAATTACCCCCTAGGAAATGTTTGAGACCTGGAGATACATTACTGAAGCGAGTGGCGTCCTAATGTTCAGTGCTTCGGCTGTTAAATATGTATGTAATCCCTACAGCGCTTCCCAAAATTAATAGTGCTTTATGGCTGCTCTGGAGCCGGTGTATTTATACCGAGATCCATGGATACAGCTGATTCACAAACAAAGCACTAATTCCAGAGCAGAAAGCTGAGGACGAGGCCAGGGAGAGCAGGATTTAACCGAGCTGCACGTGCCAAGCTAAACTCTATAGGCGTGATGGCACCAGTTGTGCTTTCTAATTCTCCAAATGGGGCTCCAGGTGCTCCCATCCCCTCCCTGCCCCGCTCTCAGGCCGGGCAGGCACCCTGGGGGGGGATGCGGGGCCCCCAGCCGAGGGGGGCCTGTCACATCGTGGTGAGAGACAGCAGCCACCACCGCCCAGGCTGGCACAGCCCAGCTCAGGGTCCCCAGCCCCCCCGCAGCCGGGCGCCTGCACCCCGCCAAACCAGGCATCTCGTGGTCCTCAAACCGGGACACCAGACCTGCCCCCCGCGACCTCGAGCCCCCCGTCCCCGTGCAATACTGCGGGGACCCCAACCGCGCGGCTTGCTCGCCGGAGCAAAACACGAGCGCTCCTCTCGCATGGGCAAGGACGGCAGCCTCGCAGATCCCGGCAGCTCACGCCGCGGGTTAGCTGCTGCTGCCATCCCATCCTCCCCTCGCCCTCGAGCCTCGGCCTGCCGCCTACCATCTTCTGCCATTGCCAGCTGTCCTCCACACGTTTTCTGCCTCGGGCTCCCCCGTGTCCCCGTGCTCGGTGACTGCCCAAGCCTGGAATTCACCACGGGGCCGTGCAGTTTGCCGTGTGTTTGCCAGCCTCACCCGCCAGCCCCCCTCCAGAGGCAGGGGTCCACGGGGCAAAGCCTGCTGCGGAGCCCTTTGCCAGTTACGTTCAGTTGTGCCGGTGCTTGGCACCGCGGCAACCAAAGACGCCCGCCAGCCTTCCCACGGCAGCCACAGCGGAGCCGGCGGCACAAACTCCCTGGGCATCCCCTCAGCCAGCGCCGGCCAAGAGCAGGGCGAGCTGCACTGGGGAACCTCGGGGCTGGCCACCAGCCGCGCGTGGCCCCTCGCCCCGGACTGAACCCACCAGCCCCTTCCTCGCCGCGGCCGCAGCGAACGACGGGCACTGCGGTGCGGGTCGGCTGCGCTTCTGCTGTGCAGGAGCTGGGGTTGAATCTGCCCTGCCCCCCTCCATCGCTTCTCAACACTCTCCATTTTCAGAGCATGAAATGGTTATTTTTCTCCCTGCAATCCTACCAAATGGAAAACAGTTGGCTGCTCAGAAGAGACAAAATTAAATTTTGTGGGGTAAATAAGGTTGCTAATTAGCTGATGTGCTGTGCAAAGTTAATTTATTCCCAACATGTCACGGTGCCAGCGCTGCCTGGAGAGCCGGCGCCTCGCGGCTCAGGTTGACCCGCAGGGGCTGGGACCGCAGCTGACCCTTACCGGGGACTTTTTGCCTTCCCGTGTGCAGGAAGAGCCCTTTGTCATGTTCCGAAAGTCCGACACGGCCCTCTTCGGGAACGACCGCTTTGAGGGCTACTGCATCGACCTCCTGAAGGAGCTGGCCATCATCCTGGGCTTCACCTACGAGATCCGGCTGGTGGAGGACGGGAAGTACGGGGCGCAGGACGAGAAGGGGCAGTGGAACGGCATGATCAAGGAGCTCATCGACCACGTGAGTGAGGCGCAGCCACGGCGCGGGCAGCCGGCGGCTGCCGAGGGGCGGCCGTGCCCGGGCTGTCCCCGAGCCGGCTGCCTGGGGTGGGACGGGTGCCAGCTCCTCGCGCGCTCACGACACCCGCAGCCAGCTCCTAACCCCACCCGGGCTCCGGGCTGCGCCATTTGTCAGAAGAGCAGCTCTTTGTCTGACTCCTCTGAATGCTCACTTGGCGTTTCTGAGAACCGACGCCAAGTACAGAAACGGGGTCGGCGGCCTCAGCCGCAGACCCTCCCTGTGCCCCGCGTGGGACGCTGGTCGGGCACGTGGAGAGGAGGGAGGGGGCTCCTCGGAGCTGCCTGCTCTCCTCCCCGGGGACGCTGCCGCTCTGCCCCGGACAAGCGTGGGACAGGGCACAGCACCGCGGCGGCTCGGGGAGCCCAGACGTGTCCCAGGCACCACTCAGCTGAATCCAGGTGATGTATCCAGACCGCAAGAGCAGGTGTGCAGGGGACAGTTTAATATATATATCTTTTTTTATAAACTCAGCTTATTTTCTAAAACCTCCTGAGACACGGAGCTCCCCCTGCAACACCAGAGCAGCTGTGCTCTTCGTTCCGCGGCCGCTTCTGAAAGCCCATTAAGCACCAGTGAAACCGCTGGGGCAGCTTCACGCTGGCAGCCGCCAGAAAGTCACCTACTCGGAAACCTCGACTCGCGGCCAGAGGTTGCTCCGTCGCCTGATTAGACACTTTGCCTCCAGCACATCCTCTGATCCCAGAAGCCCAGTTAGGGAGGTGACAAAAGCCAGTGTTTTTATGAATCTCTGATTTCCAGAAAAGGTCTCTGGAAGCAAAGATCAGGATAAAATTAATCTCTGATCTGCGCAGCACAGGCAGCAGTGTGAGCAGTGCGGGAGCTGCAGCACAGCTCTCTCCTCCTGAATATCCCGCTCAAGTGGCGCAGCCCTTGGACCGCCTCTCAAGCTCCTGGCTACATTCTGAAAACATTGCCAAAGCAGAAAAGAGACAAAAATAACCCCACGTACGCAGCAGCTGTGATGCTCTTACAGTTCATGGGAGAAGAATGCGTTTGCTGGGTGAGTCACTTCAGTAAATGAGCTTCGCTGTGCACAGATAAGAGCGCGTTGTCTGGCGCGGGACTGCGGCGCTGGGGCTCGGGGGTCTGGGCTGCGCTTCCGGATTTGGCTTGTCTGCCCTAAATGACATTGGACAAGTTGCTTCTGTGCAGCGCTTCCTCCATCTGTAAAATGCAGACGATAATGCTTGTGACCCTTATGGGGACAAAGTGATGCTTAATCAGCTTGCGAGGAGCGCTGCCGTCCTTCGACGGCTCGCCCCGGAGCAGCAGGCAGCGCGGGCAGGGCAGGCGAGGACAGCCCCGGGGGAGCAGGACGCTGCGTCTCATGGGGGAACATGCCACAGGCCGTGCAAACCTGCCTTTGCATTTTCGCTTCCAGAAAACTCCATGCAGCTCAAAATGCAGATTTTATAGTCTGTTACACAACAGCCTTGCTAAGTCAGACAGGCGACAGCGTCCCAGCAGAAGAGAGAGGTGCTCTGCCGCTCCGAGTGGCGCGCGTGACAGATACGGACAGACGCAGAGCACAGGCTGCGACGCTCGGCAGCGCGCTCCGGGACACGGCCTCCCGCGGACCCGCTGCCGGGAGCACAGCCTGGGGCTCTCACCGCAGGGTGCCGGTAGTGCAGGGCTCTGAGGGAGTACGTTGCTCAAAAGCAGGAAAGAAGGGAACAGAAATACAGGGAATAGAGGCCAGACCCTCGTTTAGTCCGAACCACGTCACCTCCGATGTCCTGCAAGATGCCACAGGGCTCTCGGGAGGCTTTTGGCCATTCCCAAAGCTGTGGTCAGCTCAAAGAGCCAGACCGAGAAGGAGGTGTGTGGAACAACCTCACGAAGCAACACGAAATTCATGGTCAACCTGCACTGAAGTATTTCTTGGCTAACTATTTAAAAAGCAAATTAACATACAGCAACAGCAAAGGGCCAAATCCCCTCTTCTCGCAAGTTTTACCGCAGCGTCGAGTCTGAACGCTGCTGTCTGCCGCGTGTGGCTGGGTGCACGCCTCGGAGTGATTTACAACCACTGCCCAAACCCATACGAAGCCATTATTTTCTTTATCTGCATGTCATTGCTTTTTATAGCAGTGTTTATGTAAAGCGTTAAAAAGTGAAACTGCAACCAGATGGGGCCCTTCCTCAGCAGCAAAGCGCCTTCAAATCGTGTGGGCAAAGGAACAACGGATTGGTGCTTTGCAATGGCAAAGTTCAAACTTATTTCACACCTAGCAGGAAAAGTGTTGGAGGCAGCACTCAAACAAAGCTGCGGTGCTGAAAACAGGGCTGCCCACACTGTGAGTCTGAGATCTGGGCGGGCTTTCCTCGCCATTCACTGTCTCCTTCTCATAAAAGAACTGGGCTTGTTGCGGTGGCAGCACAAAGCAGGCCGGGGTTAGTGCGGTCCAAACGCCCGGGCCCGGACGCACGCCAGGCAGCAGGTCCGTGCCGACCCCGGCGCCTGCGACCGAGCCCCCGCACTGCTGCGGGCTTGGCTGATGTCCCGGCCATCAGAGAGGGTGCTCCTGGGGAGAGACCAGAGGCCAGACTGCTGACGGCCATCCCTCGAAGGTCTGAGAGCCAGGGGAGCGGCAGGGGCTGTGCGCCAGGAACAGGGGAGAGGAGCTGGGCAGAGCAGGGGCAGCCCGTCGCTGAGCGGGGCGAGGGGGCAGGCAGGCAGCCCGGGCAGGTGCGCAGGCCCAGCGCGCGAGGGGTGACGGTGCCTACCACGCAAAGCGTCCACCGCAGCACGCCTGGCGGGGGACGGCTGTTTACACAGCGAACTCCCACGGCTTGTTTTGGAGTCACGCATCATCCTCCTTCCCCTGTCCTCTCTGATCCGGACGTGTCTGGCCATAGGCAGTAACGCCTTAGGCTACGATCCTTTGTAAAATGGCTTTGTTTCCAGTCTGGCCTTAAGCATAAACAGGAAAAGCAACAGCAGTCAGCGCAGCTCACAGCATGACCCTGTCTTCCAGGTCCCCAGCAGCAGATCTGGAGCCGCCAGCCTCGTGCGGTTAGACGCAAAAAGCCCTGCCCCGCTGCCTTTCATCTGCTGCTCGTCCTTCATCACAAAAAAATCCCTGTTTCGAGGGAGTTCAGTCCACTCCCTGGAGAACTAGACTCTTTCCTCATGGCAGCAGGTCGCTTGTTGTCACTCTTCCAGGCTGCTCCCGCCGAGGAGCCTCCATCAGAGGGGCAATGGAAGCTGAACTCCCTCCCAGCACGGGCACGTGGGGACGTCTGGGGCACCCAGGTGACGCGGAGGAGCTCCTCTGCCCTCCACCCCTAACAAACGGGGAACCTGGCAACTGCCAGATCTCCGCCCTTCGTCAGTAGCGAACTGTTATTGATGTTTATTCATAGAAACTGTTATTGATAAAAGCAAAACTACACTGTGAATTGAGGCCCATCCACTCTGATTTATAAATTCTAGCCGTCTGGCAAAAGAATGCCTGCAAATCTTCCCTACTGTTTGTGGGCAGAGCCACATAAAACCAGCAGAATGAGTTGTTCTGGACATTTCACACAAACTTGTTCACCAATAAAACTTGTCTTCCGCTGAGACAGTGCATATGAAATTTCCATTCAATCTGAAACTTCATGTGGGAATAAAAAAGGTATGAAAAATAATAGGGTTTCTAATGGAAATCCCTGCCAATGGTAACTATAGAGAAGATGTAATATCTGTCCTTAGGGACGATTTACGACAGTTGATTTAACACTCTCACAATAAATAGGCATTTATTGACAGTAAATTCTGGCAGAAATACATATTGCACCACATTGCCACACTCCCATTAATGCTCCTGCGCTGGTGGATGTTTATTTCCAGCGCCGTGAGCTGGGGATTCATTTGGAAGCCACTGGGCCAGGAGCAGGATAAAACCAGTTTCGCTGGATGAAGCGTCCTCCACCTCTGGCTTACACACCGCAGAACCCGGCGCTGGGGGAGATGGCACCGGGCCAGCACAGCGCGCTGTGCCCTCAGCACAGCTAACTGGGCGGATTCGTGTCTGCCGTGTTCGGGGATCCCGGCGACGGAAGCCCCCTGAAGCGTGTGCTGGGAGCCCCGAGCTCTCCCCTCGCCTCTGCAGGTCTCTCTGGACCTGCCCTTCCCTCCCCGCTCACTCAGCCGCCGGCAATCCCTCAGACAGGGCTCGTCTCTGAAAGCACAGCCGTTCTCCCCGGATCCTACAGCCGCTGGCATCCCTGGGTACAGTCAGTGGTCGCGCCCTGGAACTTCCCCAAAGAAAAGGTTACAAGAGGCCCAGCAGGACTTCATGGCCCTCACCTCTTCCCTTCAGTTTACAGCAAGGTTTTCCTTGCCAACACCTGTTCTTAATTCACCGCTGATATTAAATAAATTCACTGACAAAAATTATGTCTAAATTAGGACTGAAATTGTAAGAGCGGCCATTAAGAGCTGGAGTCAGGCAATTAACGCTGACCCCCGCGCCTGGCGCAGGCGGTGGCAAGCCAAGCTGAGCCTGGGATGCTGCCGGGCACGACCTCGCTCTCCCGGAGCATCCCTCCTACCCCGGCCAGCAGGAGGGCAGGGCTGCGGGCACCGGGCCTGCCAAACCCACAGCCCCGTGTCTCCAGCCCCACGCCCGGGCTGCCAGGCCGAGCGGCTGCCGCGGCTGGGCCTGGCCTCGCCGTCCCTGCTGCTCCGGGACGTCGGTGCCCGGGGCCGGCTGTGCCGCGGGGAGAGGCAGACGGGTGCGGAGGGAGGCCCGCGGGCAGCAGGCCCCCGGCGGGACGGGGTGCTGGAGCCCGGCACAGCGGCCGAGCCAGCAGCGCGGGGTCAGCGGTGGGACCGGGAGCAGGGCGGTGGGAGCAGGAAAGCGTGGCAGCCCAGCACGGGCAGCGGCGGTGACGGAAGAGCCCGAGGGATGAAAGTGTCGACGCTGCCAGACAGACACCTGAATAACAATTAAAGAAGTAAAATATGCACTATTTACCTGTCTCTCAGGCAACACACACATAATTAGTTTATGTAAATACCTAACTCAGATTGGCAAAATAAGCACAGAGGCAGCTTATTTTCTTGAACAAATATTTACCTTGGTGCTTATGCTGTTTGTGGGCTCCGCTGTGACGGGCCGTCACACCGAGCTCTCCTCCGGCGGCGGTCGGGTGCTGCGGGACTTCCACAGCGACCGCGGCTGTGCCAGAGCTGCTCCGACCCGCAGGCCACGCTCCCGCGATAACTGAGAACCTGAAGATAAGACTTGGCATTTTCTGATAAAAGCCAAATATCTCTGCGGAGAATACAATCCTCCATCCACTGAACGGCCCGTGAACCCACATCAGTTCCACCCAAGTGAAAATGCTCTGGGTGAATAAGGAGACTCAAACCCTTCAAGGTGTCTCAGAGAAGCGTCTGCACTGGTGTGTGGCTGCCTGGGCAAAATTCATCTTTCTGGCCTCAATTCAGCAGAACACTTAAGAACATACATAAGACTTGGAAGGCGTGCAAGCTCCAGTAAAACAGAAGCGTGTGCTTAAGTGGTTTTGCTGGATAAGGGCCTTTAAGCCACTGACACTTGCTATAATTCCTCATTTTTAATAAAACCCATCTTACTGTGCAGCAGCATAAAAGTCGGGGCTGAGGGAAGGAAGCAGTCAGGGCCTGATAATTGACTTCGCGGTTTGTAATGTCAGAGCACGACAAATGAAAGCTTCACCCTTGGTGGGTTTTGATTTAGATCCTCTCAGTCAGCAAACCCTTAATTAGAGGCCACCTTCAGAAGAATCTGCACTGCTAAAAAGGCTATCGAAGTGCAGCCCGCACTGCCTTCAATAGCTCAGGACCCCGCGCCAGACAGGGCTCCCTCACACGTGCTCCAGCCCGCCCGGGTGCGACGTTCTCTGCCAAGGACGCGGGGCACTGATCAAACCCCACGAGCTGCTGAAATGGCACAGTCAAATTTTATTTCTGCACTAAAAGCATTTTGATCCCTGAGTGTCCACGCAGATTTCTCTCCATTTTCAGAGGCAAAGCATAAACTCCTTGCTGTTATTTAGCTTGCTCTTTCATTTTGACAAATTTGGCTTTGGATCTTTTGGACAGGCAGTTGCTGACCACAGAACTGCTCACTCGTTTCCTCCTTCAGAAAAACCCGTAGCCAAATCCTTCACTATCTCCTTCGGCTTTCCCCGTTGAGGCAGGACCCCCACGCAGCAGTGATGGAGGAGCTGAGACGCTGCATTCCTTTTGCCATTTCTGCCCTGTGACTTTGGAGACTGAGGAGCCAAAATCCTGAGGCGTGCTGTAACGCGGGGAGAGCGGCTGAGCTCCAGCCCTGCCCAGGATGCGGCCCCCGCTGCCTGTCCGCTGCCAAACCCGCTGTCCTGCCATGGTCACCGATGTCCCCACGGCCACAGCTGGCACAAAAGGCTCCCTGGGAACACACTGTTCCCATTTGCTCCAAGTTTCAGCAAATGCCAGTGACTGAAACAGACACTTGCTGTACCAAGCTGACTTAAAAATATATTTCCATTTGGCAGGTGACAAGGGAAGGGAACCAACCAGGGCTCAGCTAAAGAACCAGGTTAGAAAAAAGTACTTATTTCTACCCTTGTTAGAGAATTCCTGAAACTCTTCTGTTCAGGGCCTCCGAAGCTACGTCTCTGTGGCGAGGAGGCCCTTTCACACACACACATATACGCATGTAACAGAAAAAAGCTTCTGTACAAACTCGTCTTACAGAAGAAGGCCCAGATTTCTGTATTTAAAAATATTCCACTGACTTTCAGCACAGATTTGCAAGGTCAAACGAGATCGTTAGCCCAACCCTCCTGTACAACACAGGCCAGAGACCTTCACCAATTTCTACAGCGAACCCACAGTTTCTGTTGGAATAAGGCATGTTCTAGCAAGACAGCTAATATTGATTTAAAGTTTGCAAGTAATGACAAATCCACTACATCTCTAGGTAATTATCACTCATGGTTAATTTAGAATTTTAATTTTCAGAACCAGATGTTAGATAAATCTTGCCTGGGTATGCTGGGCACCTGGCACGGGGGCAGGTACTGCTCAACTTCAGAAATGTAATTCATGTGCCTGCACCTCCTCTGCAGTCACTGAGCCCAGCGAGGGATTTGCAAACCCCCAGCAAGGCAGCTGACATTGAGTAGCCTTGGACGTATTCACGGATGGGTTTCTTAAGAACTCAAACGAATGTTTAGTGAGAGGAGCGAACGCAGCTCTTCACCAACAGGAGGAGGTTGTACGTGGTCGCTCATTGAATCTAGCACAGAAGTTTTTGAATAATAGAAAGAAACACAATTCATACAAGAAGCCAGGACGAAGACTATGCTCAGCTGAGACTCCCTGCGCAGCTCAGGCAGCTCCAGCACCACGAGCTGCGAGGTCCACCATGAATCAGCAGCAGCATCTCCTCGGTGGGGCTTGCAGCCCTGCGCACGGCAGAAGGACCCAGCGGGACCCGGGCCATGGCTTTGCTCGCTCCCGCCGCCCAGGCACGCCTGCGAGCATTCCCGAAGAGCTCCTACTCCTACCCCACGCCACCGCTTCCGCAGAATGCACCTTTCAAGTTGTATCACAAAGTCCACTGACGGGAAAGAAATGGAACCTTGTACCTCATGCTGCTACCAGATTACTTCCCGCAGCTTCATCCCGGAGCAGCCACCCTCTGCGACTTTCTGCTCCCGCAGCAGCATCGAAAGGAAAGCCAACAAAAACAAACCATCGCTGCAGACGGTGGGATCTGCACACAGCAAACTCTCTGCTGTAAAGGGTTTTGCGGCAAGAAGCAAGCACAGCGAGGATCGCAGATGCCTTACACCACTTTCAGGATCTAATTGTTCTGACCACCTCAGCAGAGCCTACCAAACGGAGCTCGCTGCGCGGGGACTGTAACATCTCCCTGCTGTCTGTGCTGCAGCCCAGCTACCACCAGCCAAAAATCTGCACACTGGGAGTCACAGAGTACAATTAGCAAACTCCAGACCGTGTTTTGCTCTCCAGCCCACTGATTTACACCAGGAACAATCCCTTAAGGATGGTGAACACATCCCCACCACCACCTCCAGAATCTCACCCAGCGTGTTTTGGAGACCCTGCATCTATGGTGACGAGAAGTATTCGGAATAGCTGGACCATATTCTATCAGCTCCAGGTTCCGCCTGTCCTGTCTCGGGTGCCTAACGCACACAGACGCGTCCCTGGTCCCCTACCTGGAGGGCTCTGGAGCGGAGCTCACAGGCAGCTGCCGGAACGCCCTTCGTGTGCGGCGCGGTGCTGCTCTGACGACAGCTTTGTGCTTGCCCGTACAGCAAGGTTGCAGGTCTGAAGGGCAGCAGCTACCCCAGGCGCAGCGGGCCCTGCCGGCACCGGGAAGGAGGGCAGCGGGTCCAGCCCGGCGCGGGCAGAGGCTCAGGGCTGATGAACCCCACGTGCTCAGGGAGAGTGGAACCCCAGGGCTGTGCTTTGGGGTTTTTTTGGCCCAATACTGCGGTGTGACTGCTGTGGGTGTTTCTAAGGGGATGGCAACGCCTCAGTTTCTAACGCCTTCTTCCTCTCTCCCTCTGTGTCGCGCAGAAAGCAGACCTGGCCGTTGCTCCTCTCACCATCACTCACGTTCGGGAGAAAGCGATAGACTTCTCCAAGCCCTTTATGACCCTGGGGGTCAGCATCTTGTACCGGAAGCCCAACGGGACCAACCCCAGCGTCTTCTCCTTCCTCAACCCCCTGTCTCCTGACATCTGGATGTACATCCTCCTCGCCTACCTGGGGGTCAGCTGCGTGCTGTTTGTCATAGCCAGGTAAGGGGACGCCGGTGCCACCGCACCCGACTGCCCTCACGCCGCGTCTGCTGCCACGTCACACGACGCCCTCCCCGTGCCCTGATCCGTTTTGCTGCCCGGTGTGGCAGGGACCCAACCACCCAGCAGGAGCCGCAGCATTCAACCCGTGCCAGTAATGAAATCAGTTCTAGTCCGTTACCCAGAGGCAGGCTGGCCTCTCGGCGTGGGGTCGCTCACGACCGCCAGACTCCCGTGCCCTGCTCCCTCCTGGACCTGCATCTCTGAGTGGTTGCAGGGGTGACCCAAACCCCGCGGTGAGAATTAAAGACGAGCTATCCGCAGGGGAAATTTGCTTCCTTCTTCGCTAGCTCCAGCCCGCGTTACACCCTTGTACTGCTTTACCATGCTAAATGTGCTTGTGTTGCTTTGCATTGTGAACGTAAACCTGGAAGCCTCTTTGCCGTATCAGGGCAGGCAGTTCCACAGATTTAGATGACTTCTGGTACAAAAGACTTTTAAAATGTGCTCTCTTTTATGATTTTAGAAATTCTTCCCTTGCCGTTTCAGTAGCACCTCCCTGGTACAATGAAGGGCAGTTTTCCTGCTCTGTTCCTCACCATTCGCGCTCCCGTTCGGTCACTCCTCACCCTCCGGCTCCGCCTCCCCGCTGTGTCCTGGACCCAAAGCTCCCGTGTCCCGCACCATTTTCAGCTCCTGGCTCGGAACTCCCCACCAGCAAAGCTCCTGCAAACCCTTCCCTGTATCAAAGAATGGAGAAGCCACTGCTACAGATCAGACAATGTGTCTGTTTACAAAATTAATATGCATCTAATTAGCATGTTTAAAACATCTATATTTAAAAGCAGCAGAATTTGCATATATTTGCATGTTATTAATTTCACAGAGTCTTTGATGAGACGCATAGTCCAGGGCTGCTCTCCATACGTGATTCCACCTTTTCAAACAAACCAAAGCATTGCCTCCCTCCTGCCGGCAGCCGCCCTCCCCAGCCACGCGCAGCCCTGGCTGGGTGCCTGAACTGTGGGAACACCATGCCCGGGGAGGTTTCCTAAGCCCACTCTGCGGTTCGGCACTCCTTCCACATTGCTTCTGGTTCACGTTATGCAGTGGTGCCTTCCGAAACCTCCCTGCTGACCCCACGCCTGGGACCGGGGCTCTGTGCAGACCCTCTCCCTCCAAGGGCTGCCGTGCCGCGTTTTCCTCTGAGCATCCTTCGGGAACCAGCTTCTACCTAATCCAGTGACATCCGTCAGATAGTCAACGTAAAGATTAAATGGGAAACTGCAGCAACCAGAATCCATTAACCCTCATGTTACAACAAATCTGCAATTTTCAGCATCCCTCAGGTCCACGGAGGCATTTAGAGATGATTTCCTGAGTTTACTGTGTAATACCCTAATTACACATAACAGCAGTTGTCGGAGTAAACTCGGCTTAGCAGACAGCATTAGTGCTCCAGACCATCTGGGATGGTGCAGCAGCCGCATCGCCCGATCCCTCCTCTGCAGAGGTGCAGAGCCGCAGAGGTTGCACGTCACTCTTTGAGGACGCAGAAGGCCTTCCGTGCTCAAGATTTTAACGTTTTAACTGCAGTCGCTCTCCTGCCCGGCCTTCGCGACGCACCTCTACCAGACGGGGCTGCGCCAGGCTCCCGTCCCTCCCCGGGGTCCCACAGAAGCCGAGCGAGCCCGGGCGGCTCTGCAGGCCGTTTGCACAGCGCCCGCTGGGAGCAGGGGCCTGGGCTCCCCGGTGCGCAGCACCCCACAGAAACCCCCGAGCCGTTCCTCGCAGCAAGGAGGAGGAACGTGACGCGCAGAATGGCAGCGCTTGTTACTGCACGGGCCCCCGGGAAGCCGCCCGGAGCGGGGCAGGAGCGGGCCCTCGGCTGCGGCTCGGGGCGGAACCAGACGCTCCCCGCAGGGAACCACACTCCTCTGGGAAAATGAGCCCGGGGCAATGACGAAAAGGAAAATCTTGCGATGGCCGACAGAACTCCTTCACCTCACGGCTCTGTTAGCCGTGCAGAACTTCGCTAGAGGGGCTCTGCTGCCATAAGGTCCTTGCTCTGACGCCATGGAGTATCAGACTGCTTGCGCAGCCTGGAATGACAATTCAAATACCATTTTACACTTATGAGTTTATTTTTCCCAACTCATACAATGGCCAAATCCAGCCCAAATTGTCCAGATCAAATTTCAAAGCATGTTAAGTGTGCAAATTGTATCTGCACACGAAATTCATTACCGTAAATACTGAGGAAAGGGTGCAGGAAACGCTGGGACAGGCCCCGATGTGAGAACACCCCAGGCACCGCTTTCTGCAGGCAGGAAAATCCGGGTGCTCTGCTCGGAGCGCCACGGGGCCGCCCCAGGCACCCCTCCTGCACCCCAAGCAGGGTACGGGCCCGAGACCCCCACCCAGCCCCACGCCGGAGGGCCCGCACTGCCCAGGGAGGGGCCCTGGGCCAACCCAGCCCCCCGTGCCCAAGCACAGGGCAGCGGCAGCCGGGAACCGCTCTGTCGTGACACCCCGCTGGCGCCGGCCCCGGCATGACGGACGCCGAGGGCCGGAGCCACCGGCTGTGCTGGGGACCGAAAACCTGAAGAACTGTGCTTCAGTCTCTGGTTTTGTTCTCAGATGAGCCTCATAATCTCTCTACATCACAGCAGTTCTGATGTAATCCAATGGGTTTTCCCTATCAGGCTATTTTTTGGCTGAAATTGAACCTCTAAAATACTGCAATGACAGTTTCTTTTCCACCTGTTTTGCTCCTGACATTTCTTCTGTCTTCCTAGTCTTTCAAAGAACACCAAGTATTCAGTGTAATTAAATCTCTGCAGGAATGATCTTTTAACACACAGAAATGAAGAGCAAGAGATTTCATGGGGAAAATATTTACTGCTTTCAGAAGTAATGGAAGCAATATCTGCTTTTGACCCCAGCAAGGCCTCTGAAATTCAGTTCTCAGGAGAAAACCACAGTCAAAATCGCAAAGCCTTAATTCAGAGACATGAGTCTCCAGAACTAGGCACCAGAGTCCTCTGCTGACGCTATGATCATAGGTCAATGCCACTTAAAACCGACTTAGGGACTATTTAGAGGCCAGCAAAGGATGTATTTGATCCATCTCCCCTTTTAATCAGTCCTCCTTAGTTACTGATGGCGGCTCTGCTCCCAACCACCCCGGCCCCCAAACAGCCATAAACACCAGCAATTTCAGGCTTGGGGGGGTGATTTGTCTGGTGACTCTGGTGCGAGGTTGCAGCTGGCTGCTTTGAATTGCCAGCCCTCCTCCGACTCACAAGGCTTTCAAATTACAGCTAATCACCTTTGGGTGCACAACAGGGCAGGTGGGTTTAATATTCATCTTAATTGCAACAAGGACTGGGTCATCCATAAGAAATGTCTTTGGAGATGCAATTTAGACTCAGAAGTATTTTGTGTTAGATCTTTAAACCTTCTTTGAAACGCTCCCCTGTTTCCCTGCCAAAATGGCCATGAAGAGACAAGAAAATAATCATAGTTTTTGATGAAATATTTCTCAGACCCCATTCTGCGCCTGAGGAACAGGGAAGCCAGCCCACGGGCAATCCTGAGCAGCCCCATTTACTGCAGCCCAGCTGCATGGGGTCAACGAGCTCCGTTGGCTCCTTCCTTCATTACCGCTCCGTTTCCGCTAATGGTCCCACTCGCTCTTCAAGCACTGACGACTCTGCCGCTGCTTTGCAGTTTTCTGAATATTTCTCTGTAATGTGAGCAGCACCAGTAGGTTTTCACTCAGAGACCTTGAAGTCCTTCAGCGTGTCATCTTGTCGGGCTCATTTGATCTTACCAATTCCCTTTCTGTTTCACATTCTTTCATTGGCAGCCCAAGAAAGTTTTCATCTAATTCTTGAACTCCGGCTTTATTCGACAGAAAGGGCCTAGGCGCCATTCTTTATACACCTCTGGCATAAATTTACAGCAAGTTTAAAGGAACAGGCAGCATACAAAGCCAGGTCTGAATTCAGCCCGATTCTTGCTTTCCTTTCTGATTTTCTCTTGCTTAAAGCAGCGCACGGAGGTGGGCAGTGAGAACGGCCCAGCCGCTACGTGGGCGAAGGAGCAGGATTGTCGGGGTGCAGCCTGAGCGAGGCCTCCGGGCCTGCAAACCCCGGGCGGGCAACGGGCCCTGCCGCAGAACGGCCAGATAAGAGTGGGGGAAAGGAGAGGCCGTTCAACCGTATCTTGCATGTGGAAAACAGAGGCAAAAAGCGGGATGGAGCTAGCCAGGATGAACTTGTCTAAAACTCCAAGTCCTGCGTGTTGCACCCAGTCCGTCTGCCCCACGAACGCCCTCCACTGCTCTGCCCAGCTCGGTCTCGTGCCCAGGGACCACAGCTCCACGTTCGCAGAACGTCCCTGTCCATGGGGCTCCGAGGGGGTGCAGAGCCCGGGCTGGGGTAGGTGTTTGCCTGAGGGGGAGGGTTTTGTGCCGAGGGGCACCCGGGAGAGAGCTGTGGCTCTTCTCTCCACAGACACCCGCCTGTCTGACTGAGGGCACCCATCAAACGAAGCACCAGGACATCTCCCGGGCAGCAGCACCTCTGGCAGAGCATTACAGCGGGAAACATCTCCTGATGCAAACCGTGGGCTGGGCTTGGAGAAAGCGCTGTTGTGAAGCTACAGCGATTTCAGAAGGAAGCGGAGATGATAATTAATGCCTGGTTCAAAAGCAATTATACCAATTATGTTTTTAATTTAATCTCTGCAAAATCTGGGACTCTTAGAAAATGTAAATAAACAGCTCTAAAAATATTAGCACATCTCCTGTTGAGCATCCTCCCCAGATCCTGGCTAAAAGAGCTACGTTCACGGCAGTGCTCGCCTACCAATCCCAGGCAGGATTAGCACAGAGATGATCACAGAAAATTCCCTTGGTTTTGCCCCAGAACTACAGGGCTGTCCGTGGAAATATGTCCCCACAGGGAATAAATGTTCTCCCACTATGGGCAACAGGGCCGAGCGTCGGCAGTCCATGGCGAACCCACAGCCATTTCCACTGCTGTGCTGGTGCCCTGACCGCGCAGGACTCATGCTCGTCAGGACAGGAAGTTCTGCTTCTCACTTCACTGAACCCCATCTTGACTCCTACGAGCTAGTGCAGGAGAGGGCCCTGAAATGCTGCCGTCTGTCCCAGCTACCGCTGCAGAACCACGGAGCATCTCTCCTCAGTCGATCTAGAAATGCCATTTCTCCCCGTGCTCTGGACCTGTTGCAAACTCAGGCTAGAGGCAGCATGTCTGCACCGCATCCCATCCCACAGCCGTGTGCTCCAGCCGCTGTCGCGTGACCTAGCGTTGCAGAGATGACGAAGGCTTTGGGGAAGCAACCCGGGATACCTCAGAAGGAGCTGGCTTCCCAGGTTTCCTTACTGTCTGCAATGCAGGACATGGCGCTTACAGCCATGCTGGTCACTTCTGAAAATCTTGGCTGAATTTGCCTTTTTCTTTCATAAGCCACACAACCAAAGGGGTCAGCAGGCCCTGCACAGCATCACGAGATGTATTAAGGCTCTTTTTTTCCTGTTCCTTTAGGGTCTTGTCATGCCACACCCCAACTAACACGCTCTCGCTTTCCATGTGCTGCTGCAGGTTCAGCCCATACGAGTGGTACGATGCCCACCCCTGCAACCCAGGATCAGACATCGTGGAGAACAACTTCACCCTGTTGAACAGCTTCTGGTTTGGGATGGGAGCACTGATGCAGCAAGGTACGGCCATGCCTCCCTGCCCACACACCCGGGTCTCCAGCACAGGCCTGCGGTCACGGCTTTTTAAATTTTAAATCCATTTTGTTTGCAACAGGAACAAGATAAATCATCTGCAGAGGCAGAGAAGCGCTCGTCAGCACCAGCTCCCGGCACAGCGGGTCCCAGGAGGAGCCGGAGGAGAGCTGCGTCCCCTCTCGCACACCCCACCGCCTTTCAGCGAGGAGCTGGGAGCCGGTGCTGGCGAGCGCTTCCCGAGGGAGACGGGCGCGCGGCACCGAAGGGAGCCGAAGGGACCCGCTCCCCGGGGAGCTGCGGGCACGGCAGGCAGCCGCCAGCTGCGGCCAAGGCCAGCAAAGGGCTGAGGAGACAACCACTTCATCAGGGAGAACGGGCTGTGAGCCGCAGTTCGGGAGCCCTGGGCGATGGCGCTTGTCGCTGTCGCTCACTGGGAGCTCCAGCTCCACACCGGCACCCGCCGCGCCGTGCCAGTTCACCTGCACGGCCGGGACAGGGAAACGCACGGGGACATGGGCCAGGGCAAGCCCTGTCTGGGGCACCCCCGGAAAAGGTCCAGGGTTTTCATGCCAAGAAAGCAATTTGATTTCTTCTGTCACAGCAGGTCAGAGCTTTTCAACCTCTTTTTTTCCTTTTTTTTTTTCCTGTTGGCACCTGCCTCTATTTGTACTTTTCACCTTCTGTGGGTCAGAGCCCCCGTCCCAACAGCTTGCCCCGCAGCTCCAGGGCCAGACCCGCTGCTCGCCCGCAAGCTGCAGCTGGCTGCCGGCACACATGTGCCACTCGATCACAATAATTACTGTTAATGAAGCATGCCTGCTCTGGCAGGTGTCAGAAGGCGCAGCTCCAGCACCAGCCATCTGGAAGCACCCAGCCAGACGACGGAGCGGTGCCGTGGTCCCATGGGTGCTGCTGCTGTGTGCGCCCACCCCCATGCCCCGAGGAGGAACACGACCTCCGTTCCCTCCGCTGTTTAATTCACCAAAGTCAGCGGCATCTCACAGATTCTGTAAATTCCTATTTCTGTTAATTCAAGCAATTTGTTTCATTTCAGGACCTCTGTCCTGGCTCACTCTGTGTTAAATCAACTTTTACAGAAGATGGGGCGTTTGCCCTCTGGTCTGTCTCCATTTGCGTCCTCATCTGGTCACTCTGCACGGTGTGAAACGGCCTGAAACTCCCGCCAGCACAGGGCAAAGGCTGCTGTGGCAGAGAGGATGGCGAGGAGCTCCTCCAGGCAGTCACTGCGTGCGAGACTGGATGTTTTCAGTGTTACTGGAGTAAGAGACCACAATGACAGGGACCTTAGAAATGGGACACGGATGGGATTATATTCATATATGTGCACGGAATAGAGCAAATGGAATGTATATAGATGGAATGAATAGAGTAAAGCTGTTAGGAAGACAGCAGAGGGGGAGCTTGTCAGCAGCTCTGAATATGGAACAAAATTCAGCTGTGATCTAATTGCAGAAAATCCAGGAATAGAAATAAGCGGAAAATGTCAAACATTTGTCACACTTTAATTTACCGTGCATCAGTAGTTACACCCAGAGAGCAAAAGAACCGCAGCATCGGCTCGGTGGCCTGCACAGTGCTCCTGCTCCGTGCTGCTCCTGCTGCCGCGGCGGCAGGGGGTAAGAGCCATCTCCCAGGTCTCAGCTGCCCTGGTGGACACTGCCAGTTCCAGTTTAGCAGGATGAATCATCCTCTTATCAGATGCTGATAAAAGAGCTGTATTAACTCTATTCTGCATCTAAGAAGCAAGATATTTCAAAGCTAGACTGATGTCACAGCAACCGATGCATCAAAGGTGGAATGGGAAGGAAGCAGGATCTTGGGAAGAACGGCAGCGGCCCTCGATATCCAAGGCACCTCCTGGTGCCTCCTTGCTGCACTCAGACAGGAGAGCGGCTACGCTCCATGCTACGCTTTGATGCCACACTGCTTAAAATTGCTTTGCAAAGCCCAATTTTGTTGCAGATTCCACGTTGGATATATCCTCTGAATGCAGTTGTTTCAAACCCAAAGCTCTTTCCTGGCTTTAAAAGGTTCTTGGGCGATTACAAAAATAGCACAACCCATTTAGTCCTTCATGTCTGCTCAACAAAAGTCGTTCCAGACCTGTTACAACTTCTATGCTGTAATATCGCCTGCTTCCCTACTTCCAACCAGTATTCAAAGTACTGGACCCCGATAGTTCCTTTCTCTCACTGTTTGATTTTTTTTTTTTAAACCTTGTGTATTTGAACACACTCCCTAGAGTGAGTCCTTTGAAAAGTAATCCGTATAAAAGCAAAGCACTCTTTAAATGGCAGAACAAAACACTCATAAAAGTTCATAAACGGCTTGCTATTTAAATCTCATAAAAGCAGCCTAGTTAATTACTTCAGTTTGAATATTTCCTGCAAATCATGCACTGTACCCAAGGTCAGCAATAAAGGGAGAGGGTTTTTCTGCAAATGCTACAAAAAGCCCACTGATCTCCTTGCACACAAGATGTCTGGATAATTTGCCTCAAAAACAGTTGGCTTTAATTGCATAGTTCTTATAGTTTTGACGGTGAAACCTAACCATTTATATACGTGTGTCTGTCTGTCTGTATCTAACGTACGTATGTGTGTATAACAGGGGTCCTTTCTCTCTTTGCTTCCTCTCCCCTCCTTCCCCTTCCCCTCTCCCACGCCAGGCTCTGAGCTGATGCCCAAAGCGCTGTCTACACGGATCATTGGTGGCATATGGTGGTTCTTCACCCTAATCATCATCTCGTCCTACACGGCCAACCTCGCCGCCTTCCTGACGGTGGAGAGGATGGAATCCCCCATCGACTCGGCAGATGACTTGGCAAAGCAGACAAAAATAGAGTATGGGGCAGTGAAGGATGGAGCTACTATGACCTTCTTCAAGGTGAGACCAGGCAAAGGCCTCCTACCATCCAGGCAGAGACGCATGCTCGCTGGCCAACAGCAGTGAGAGCACAGAACCAAAGCCAAAAAGCCTCCTCAGCCACCACCGCTTCTGCTTACAAGCAGGTTGTTCCAGTCTCGCATCCTTGTCGAGACTTCCACAGTTTAGCTTACCCAGATTCACACCACGGCTAAATCCCCCTCTCCCCGTTGCTAACTGAAGTCACAATTACAAAATTATATTCATTTTACAGCTTCGGAGACTGTACTCAGCATTGGCTCAGACACCCTCACATGAAGCACCCATTAGGCACAAGACAGGTGTACATTATATTAAAGCCCTACAGAAAAATGTGTTCCCTGCAGTATCTTCCCCACTTCCACGTCTCAGGCGCGGTAGCAGAGCCCTCAGGCTGACCCGGCCAGCCCCCAGGACCGAGAAGAGAGCGAAGGAAACCTAACGCTGGACAGACGTTGCAAAGTGCCCTCCCTGACCAGTGTTTTTACAGCTGAAATATCTTTCTTTTCCTTCAGGTATTCACATTAATGTAGTCAAGTTTTACTAACCTCTGAAATCCAGTGCAAGGTAACACCATCAAGGCATCAGAATCAAATTGCATTAATGTCTTCTCTTTAACGCATACTTAATTTCAGAAGGTAGCCAACGCTGCAGAGGAGGGTGCTAAGAACACTCGTATTTCACTATTGCCTCAAAAATGGAAAGAAACTGAGAGACTTAAAACGACCTTTAAACCCACGGCTGGTGTGTAAAACCATACTTTTTAAACAAAAAGAGAAGAAAGGAATAGAAACGAGGGGTGATTAATCTAAGCAATGATCCCCCTGCCTCGGAGAAGAATTCATATTCAACAAGGAATTCGAACAGGCGTCTTTCAGGGAAAGGCTGGGCGCTGTCTGTGGAGGGGGTGCAGGGCCCAGCGCCGCGGCACGCGGCCGATGCCCGGGGCCGGCCAGACCACAGGGGCACCGCAGGCCGGAGCCTCCGGCTGCAGGAGCGGGGCTGCCTCTGGGAAACGCTCCTTCCCCCTCCGGTCACCCCAGTCCATAAGGAAATCGGTGGTCTGAGGCGCGACAAACACAGGCCGTGCCTGGAATACTGCACTAATTTGAGCAGGCACAGTGTAAAGGCAGCTAGACTAGGCCGTCAGCAGTTTAATTGCCAAGATTCATTAAAGGAAGCTTATGTGCTGAATTTTAATAACAAGCAACAGCAGCATTCTTCTGCAGCTTTTCTTGGCTAGGACTCGGTTACGGAGCCACTGTACTTCCCCGGTCTCCATGCTTACTGTGACAGGCAGCGAACCAGGTTGGGAAGGAAACATGGAGGATCTGGCGTGGTTTGATCTCTGACCCATTCCGGGAAAGCACAGTGCTGCACAGGTAGCTGCTGGCTGGGTTGCCTTCCGCGGTGGAGCTGGGGCAGGCAGTTCTGTCTCTGGCGTGGTCGGATGCATGGCGCTACCTTCCAAAAGCAACATAAACCTAGCACAGCTATCAGGAAAAGACAGACTTTTACTGCGGTGTTTTAACCACTCTTTCCCATAAGAGTTTTATATGGGAATAAAAGGAAACTGTCTTTTTTAAAACACCGTCAAGGACACAGTATATTTATTGTTTCATATCATTATCCATCAGAACCATTCCTCAGGCTTCTAACAGGCTTTTGGCAGGGTCCATTGACGCAGTGCGTTTTCCTTTTTCTTTTTTATTGTTATTTGGAGATGAATTCTCAGGGATGTCCCTTCCGACAAGCATTTCCATTACTGGAGCAGGGGGAGTGCTCGTGTGGGATGCCATGTTCCCTTGTCCTTCGTGTGCAGAGAAATATGGGAGAGCCAGAACTTCTCCCACCCCGCAGCGAGGTCTTTGCCAAACGACTGGGCAAGTCCCGCGGGGTTTCAGCACGGCTCCTCTGCAGGGGCCGTCTGCCAGGCTGCACGCCGCGCCAGGGGGCAGAGCGCGGGGCCCCGCCGGCGCCTGCCGAGGAGCCGCTCCACCCCGCACGGCGGGCGTCGAAGGGACGGTGACGGGCACGAGGCTTCACATCACCTTGCCCTGCTCTGCTGGAACCGGGGGCTACCGGGAGCGAGGGAGCTGCCATGCGGCAGCTCCCCGAGAGGCTCCCGGGGATCCGGCGGCCAGGCACCCCAGCAGCTCGCCGACAGCCCCACGCTGCTGGGACAAAAGGCTGCGGCAGCGTCCTGCCGGGATCTGCCCTTGGACCTCGCTTGCGGGTTACCCACCAGGGCTCAGCCCAGCCCGCTTCCTTGCTCCTCGTGGGACGGCTCCCCGGAGTCGCTCCCCGCACGCCAGGAGCTCACCCCTCCGCCCTCCCTGGTGCAGGAGCTGCAAACCGCACTCAGGGACCCCCCACGCCGCGGCCGGCCCTGCGGCCCCCTTCGCCTGTGACCAGCAGCCGTGGCCATCGCTGTCCTTCGCCGAGCCTCGTCGGGGCCTGCAGCCCTCCCGGCACCTCGGAGGTCTGACAAAGCGGGACGGAGGGCTGCCGGAGGAGAGCACGATCCCGGCGCTGAGCTCAGGGCGCGACGGGAAACGGGAGGAAGAGGAAGGCAAACGCCTTGCACACAAGTTCCCTGAGACGGATCCCAACGCGCTGACTGCTTTTCCGCCCGAGGGTTCACGCTGAGCTCGCCGAAGCCGCTGGAGGAGTCCCCCGTTGAACCACGCCAAAACACATCTCCGGGGCAGACCCAGAGCGAGCGGTGCTGCTCCCTGGGCAGCTCAGCGGACCGGCTACGGCAACCAGGCAGCAGGAGAGGGAGTTCTACCAACCACACCGGCAGATTTCAACTTAATGAAAAGAACTTTTGAGAAGCTATTTATTCCCTGGCAAAGCAGCTTGAGTTACAGGAATAAACACAGATCAATTAATTCAGGAACAGCATCTAGCGTTCATTATAAATCACACCAGAAATCCTTCACATCTTGCAAAGGATGCTGTCCCTCGCTGAACAAATGCTGGGTTTAACGTGCAGTTTGGAGTACGAGTGTGAAAGTGTGTGTATGTGTGTACATATATATATTTACTTGTACAGAAATGTTAAATCCTCAAGAGTAAGGATCTTCAGTTGGCAAAAATCAATTTATTTTTTCATACAGGCTGGAATTGAAAATCCTAAGCCCGAACGTTACTTTTCTGCCAATTTTGCTGATAAAAAGCATATATGTCTTGGCAGGATGCCTTGTGGTGGCTCCTCTAAACTATTCCATTAATTTATTTGGGTGACTGGTCTTGAAGCATTGGTTATTAAAGGTAGCTTCTGAGCTGTGACTCGAAAGAACGAATCTAGAGGCGTTCTCAGTGTCGCTGCAATTGCTGCATTCAGAGGGGCTGCCACGCAGCTCTTCAGACACGCATCTCCTTCAACTCTAACGCGGGGTTCTGTCCAGACGCAGAGGACACCCCCCAGACCCTGATGTCACTGACCCCACCGAAGCGAGGGGAAGCTCCACTCACATGAGCCGGCGGGAGAGGTGCACGCAGGAGGGACACGATCCCCCCGGTGTGAGCCATGGCTGCACTGATCAGCAGCGTCAAACGACTGCCTTCGTTTATCAGCAATCATCTCCATCATTCCCAACATCCCGAAGTGCCCCACTCTGGAATTCCTCTGCCAGGAAGAAGTCCGTGTCAGGCCATTTACCTCAACGCTTCAGAGCAACCACGCAGCTCCTCTGCACCCGCCTCCGGCAGCAAGCACAGCCGTCGCTGGGGGCCGGGACCCCGCAGAGGATGCGCCGGCACGGCAGGGTCTCTCTGCCTCACACCAACACGGGTTTTTTTCATGCAGCCCATAAAAGTAAATGGTGATGCCACCCAGCCACGGCACAGCAAATACCAATTCAAACCACCAACTAACCCCAGTAAGGGCGTTTTAAGGTAAATTACTTGAGCTGTAAAAGCAGAAGTCCAGCAAAAGAAAATATACATACACAAAAAAAGGTCCAGCAAAATAAACACAGTTTATGTGCATTCTTTACTGACTATTAAATTACTACTAAGGTATTTTTGCTTACTTCAATGGTATGTTCTCAGGTGATGTCCCCCAAACTCCCATAAATAAGCGAGCACCTTTGCAGTATGGCTGAAGCATTCTGAGAGGAGGAAAGGGAGGCAGGAACAACTTTTCCCCTAGTAGGAAAAAATGCCTCGTGGGCGAAGCTCTCCGGAATTGGGTGTGAGCTGGAGCACTCTACGCTCCTCGTGGTTGCTCCTGCAATTTTTGATTGATGACTGCTCTCACAATGACTGACAATTGCTTCTAAATTGGACTTTTAACAAATAGCCCGGTCTATCAAACTGCGAGTGCTGTGCTGAGAATTACAGCTGGTGAATTTTCCCTTGGAAAAGGAGTGTTCTTATCTCGTGTTAGCTAAGTTAAAGAGACTAACAGGAAATAAATTCCCAGCGAGGAGGTGGCAGGTTTTAGGCTACGGGGAGAGCCTGAGATTGCCTTGACCAGAGACGTGTGTCGAGCTGTCCCGCCTGCGCCGAGGCTTGACCGGCCCTCCCCGACGGAGCCTTGGCTTCGGGGAGGACGAGGCCACTGCAGCCAGCGGCCGCCTCTGCCGAGGGGCTCAGCCCCGCGCGAGGGGTGCCCATCCGGAGGGGGCTCACCCGCCATGGGTACCCCTGCCCCGGGCACCCCGAGGGGCTCGAAGCAGCCCAGCGGGGCGGGGAACACTGGGCTCCCCCTGACATTTCAAAGCACAATCAAGTCCTTTCAGCTGGTCAGAAGCGGTGATTTAAGAGGAGGAGAGAAAAGTGTTTTTTCGCTTCCAGGGAGCCCTGTCTCATGTAATTTAAGTTGCCTGAACAGCTACAATGCCTCATGCAAGTCCTATTAGCTTCACTAAATGCAGCCTATTGATTTTTTGCCAGTTTATTTTTCTCTATGCTTTAAACTGGGAGAACACTGATGCTGTTTAAGAGCTCTGTGTCAACACCCAAGGAGTATTAAATGCAGGAAGAGGAGAGAACGGGAGAGCCAGTGAACCCAGAGGCCTCTGATGTGAACTATATAAATGTTAAACAAGTCGTTATCAGCGAGCCGAGTATGCTATTCATTTCAATTACCCATTGTAATGCATAGATATTTAATAATCCTTTTGGAGGCTACATTTCTTGCTGCTCTTTGAGGTTTGATAGATGCCACAAATCTACCTTACAGGCACTGGCCCAGATTTTCAAGTGAGGGAGATTATCCTGCCTCTTGAATGAAGTTTGCTCTGGCACATCCACCACTGCACGCTCAGCAAGTGGATCATAACAAGCACGAGCTTTAACGGAGAAGAAACGAGTCCGTGGGTACTTCAGTCAGGAGAATGAGCCCACAGGGCTGAAGACAGAGGAACGCCCTTTGTCGCTGTGCTCTACTCACCAACTTTGGGGCCTTCAGCCACAAGCCAACTTGCGTTAAATATGCTGAAAAAAAGGATGTGGACAGGCAAAGCATTTGAAATACAAAGTATTATGAGGGCGTTTTTTTCTTAGCTAATTTGTCCTCCTTTATGGCATTTTTATGAGACGAGCCTGTGCTGGCATGTTTTGGGTGATACTGGAAAAAGAGGGGGAGATGTGACAGCAGCAGTTGGGATGGGCTGGGGCTCCATCTCCTGCTTTCTTACGGAAGGACAGAGACCTGAAACGGAGACAAACGACAGCTAAACCAGAAAGTGCAGCTTCTGCCGCAGCAACTCCTCGTGCAGCTGCGGGCGCGCAGCTACCCTTACTCAAGGCAAAGCACAAAGACTCCTCAGCCCCTCCAACTTATCAGCCAGCTTCAGGCTCTTGCTAAGCAGCGCTGCGGAGGAGGAGGTTTTGGCTGACTAAGCTGCCTCTTATAAAACAAGAGGCCCAGGAAAAACAAGAAATTAGGCAGAAAAGAAGAAAGGCAAATAAAGAAGCAAGCAGCAGCGTGAACACAAGCCTCAATATCCAAGCGCTTTTCCAGAGCTTAACTGGATGCACAGAGCTGGTCGGATGAGAGCTACGCTCCCCCAGGGAACACAGCGCCCAGCGAAGGGGGCACTCCCAGAGCAAGCTGATGAGCCTCTCCTGGGGAGTCTTTCTAGACTAAAGCCAGCTATATCTTCTGTGTCCACCCACAGAGAGACAACTCAGAAGGCGGTCGCAGATAACTGGTATATTTCAAACACTATGGAAAGACGTAAAGTAATCGTATTTCTTCTCAACCAACACATTTTCTAGAAGAAAAAAACATTCACATGAAAAACAAGCTAGAGAACATGTTCTTCCTTTTTTAACACAATGCCTGCTGATAGCGAAAGAATATCCATGTTTATTTTTAGCCGTAAGACAATCTTCTTGAATATTTCTGTGCCTCTGTTTATGTGGATACGTTAAATTTGTTTGGCAGCTGCACAAATCTCAGAGGAGACACGTTTCCTTGTGATGCTTGAGGAAAGACAGAAGTATAATAGAGTGTGTGCAAAAGAAAAAAACCTGCCCTCTGAAGTGTTCTCTGTCTTCTCTCCTTGTGCAGAAACACTACAGGATAAACAAAATTCTGGTTAGGAAACTAATATGTTTAAACAGACATACTGATGGCCCGACACGCGAGCAGGGGCTGCAGGGCACCAAGGCAGGGTCTCGCTGCACCTCACCGAAGCGAGCGAACAGTTCGGGGCCGCCAGTGGGATGAGGATGAGGTCTCTCGAGCAGAGACTCTTCCTGCTGAGGTCCTGCACAACGTGCAGCGAGCTGGAATCTTTGTCTCTTATGGCTACGCAAAGCCAAATAAAGTTGGGCAGTGAGAGCAGAGATATTTAAGACAAAGTCAAACTGGTAATAGTTCCATTACGTGATCTGTTCTCAAACTGGTATTAGCATTTACTGTAAAACAAGAGGTTTCAGCAACCAGAAGACTAATCATTATTTTGGGGGTGGGGGGTATCATTTTTCCAGAAATCTAAAATTTCCACGTTTGAAAAAATGTGGGCTTTCATGAGCAGCAAACCCACAGCACTTGTCAAAAACAACGAGGAAGGAATCCAGCGAACGCTCACCGCCGATTACGCCCTGCTGATGGAGTCAACCACCATCGAATACATCACCCAGCGGAACTGCAACCTGACGCAGATCGGGGGGCTCATCGACTCCAAAGGCTACGGGATTGGGACTCCCATGGGTAAGTGCCAGGGCTGGGGTTTCTGTAGGCAGCCCTGGAGGGGGCTGGTTACCGTGAATACAACAGATAGGATTAAAACAGTCTGCTCCCAACAGCGAATTTCCAAATGCCAACGCTTACGCTGTCTGCCTGTTGAAGAGCGGTCTGAACAGCCCTGCTTAGCGCAGACACGCTCCCTACTTCGTCTGATTTCTGCGCTACCTTCCCTCTGTGTGTAATGGTGTTCCCCTCCGCAGGGTCACCGTACAGGGACAAGATCACCATCGCCATCCTCCAGCTCCAGGAGGAGGACAAGCTCCACGTAATGAAGGAGAAGTGGTGGCGAGGGAACGGCTGCCCTGAGGATGAGAACAAGGAGGCCAGCGCTCTGGGCATCCAGAACATCGGGGGGATTTTCATCGTTCTGGCAGCAGGCTTGGTGCTGTCCGTCTTTGTGGCCATGGTGGAGTTCATCTACAAGCTGCGCAAAACGGCGGAGCGTGAGCAGGTACTGGTCTCCTCAGTCTCCCTGCACCACCACTAGCCCGGCCACTAAGGATTTGGCACGCTGGCCCCAGGGACAGGCAGGGAGACGGGCAGAGGGACTCAGCCCTGGCCCTGCTGCCTGGAGGTCCAAGCACCCGCAGCGCAGCACCCCTGAAACGCCGTTCCCTAAGACTCATTGCTTCTGTCCCGCTCTGGCAGCCTCAGGGCAGGGGGCAAATCATGTCTGCTCTGATCAGGGTCCGCTGCTGCGGCAGCACCCAGACTAGTAAACATTTGTAGGGTAATTTTGAGGAAGCAGACACATAAGTCATGAAAATACGGACAGAGGTCCCCGGGAGGGAATTTTCTGAGCTGTTAATTCCACTCACCACTGTCACGTGCGATCGTGTCGCATATTCCAGGTGTAATGCACACACGCACAAAGTCTCCATCTCTTCTCCCCACTCCTGTTCAAAGAGCCTCAAGGAACTGGTCAGGGTCCACCACGAAGCCTCACACTATTTTATCAACTTTCCACAGCACTTACACAAACGGCCCGTCCCACCCGCAGCGGCTGATTAGTGCTCATGAAGCAAGAGGACTCCTTTTATGTTTTTCCCTCTTCCTTGCGTGTCACAGTACAGTGAGTGGAAAGCGCGTTTGCGTGCATGACCAGAAATCAAAGCGAGCTGCCCAAGTGATGGACTAGCTAGATGAAGGAAAGCTGCCCACTAGCAAGCCCAGCAGGATTCAATAGCCCTCTGATTCCCAGCACGCAAATCTACCAGACCCCCAGCAGGGATCACACAAAGCACCGGCACTCCAACAGAGCCCGCAGCTCTGCCTTTTTGCAGAATTTAGTGTCTCAAAGATAAAATTCTTGCCAAAGGAAAGAGGGGTCAACCAGATGCCCGTGCATCACTGAAGTCCCACTAAGCACAGCTGATGCCTTAAATGCAGCCTAAACCTCGAGCCTGCCCCTGCAGAGCCCAGTCTGAGCCTCCTCCAGCTGGCGGGGAGGTGAGCAGGACACTTTGCCAGGAGTAACGGTGCTTTTTGTCCCTGCTCTCCCCAGCGCTCCTTCTGCAGCGCCATGGCCGACGAGATCCGGCTGTCGCTCACCTGCCAGCGACGGGTCAAACACAAGCCCCAGCCGCCCGTCATGGTGAAGACGGACGCCGTGATCAACATGCACACGTTCAACGACCGACGGCTGCCAGGGAAGGACAACATGACCTGCAACACTGGATTGACACCCGTGTTTCCCTAGGGAACGGGAATGGGGGGGCGGGAGGGAAGGAATTGCAGCAGACAAGGCTGGATGCACTCTTAACTAGGGAAGAAAGGATTAAAAAACAACAAAAAAATGGAAAAAAAAAAAAAAGCCTGGTTTGGTTCATTTCAAGAACAAGGCCTTTACAATACAGCTGCATCGATCACCGGCACAGAAACAAGAACTTCAAAGCACGGCCTGCAACATGGGTCTTAGGGCTTTTCTGTTTTGTTTTTGTTATTTTTCATTCCTTTTTTTTTAACGCTTAGATCCTACAGGCCTCATGGAGTCCAGACACACCACCGTCCAGGAGTCTGATGTTTACATACTGAAAATACACGGAGGCGAAACAGAATTGAGCCAAACTGGCCCTCGGCGGGTGAGGAGGAGCCCCCGAGGAAGGCTTCCTTAGCATGGCAATAAAAAGAAACTCTCTGTCGGGTGCAGCGCGAGCAGCCGTCTGTGCGAGCGCCCGCGCCACGCCGACACAGACCGCACACTCAGGACACGCTGCCCGGGAGAGGCACCTGTGGAGCACCACGACGGCTCTCGACGCTGCAGCTCGCGGCCGGGCTGGCCGTGGCCTCGCAGCTGGCCGCGCGCGTGGGGCTGTGGCGGGGAAGGCAACAGGCACGCTCCTCGGCAGATCCGACGGCTGGCTACGGAGCGGCGAGTAAGCCCGAACGGAGCCAGGTTCCCGGCCAGGGACGGGCCAGGACAGTGTGCGTGGGACCTACTGCCATCGCCGAGTGACACCACACACACGCCGGGTCAGGCTCCAGCTGTGCCGGGGTGACACCGTGGTGCCCCGGCCCTCATCTCCCGCACTCCCTCTGCAAAGCTCGGTCTCTCCTGCAAAGGAGCGCGGAGAGCGGCCGAGCCCGCAGGCTTCAGCAGCGGCAGGAGCAGAGCCGTTTCCAAGAGCCGAGCAGTATCAATTTCCATGAAATTCAGCAGCGCTGAACCGCAGCCCTGCTGCGCTCGCACCCGGACCAGGAGGGACTGCGTGTCTGGGTCAGGACTAACGCTCCCCATGGCACCAGAGACCCGAAAGACGAAGTCTGAGCCCGCGGGGCCAGGGCTGGCCCGGGACCAGCAGCACTGTGTGAGCTGTGCCGGGCACCCCTCTTGCTCTGCCCGGGGAACCGCAGCCCCTCGGGCCGCATCTCCACGGGGTCTGAGCAAACACACAAACGTTTTTAAGAAATCTTCCATGCACTGCGTTCTTATTTTCAGGTTGCTTAACCCGGAAGGCTGGTCCTGCAGCTGAATTTAGTCGGAATTACCAAAGACCCCTCTGCTGACCTAAAGTAACACTCGAGTAACATCACACTCAGCTCCATCCCTCCACGGGGACCGCGCGGGGGGCCAGCGGGACGCTCTGCGGATTAACGTGCAAACCAAACAGAGACGGCTCTGCCCCTTGTAACCCAGAACACCACGTGGAGATTACTGCGAAGGGGCTTAAAAGCTCCCATTAAACACGGGTGTTGAAGAAAAGCGCAACCTCGCACACGCAAGGGTGGCACTGCCCTGGCGCAGACCGCGCCGCGGCCGGAAGCCCCTCCTGTACCCACCACCGAAATCCCGGGCTGGGGGGCAGGCAGGGCAGCCTGGCGATGGAGCAGCCCCACGGTGCCGAGCTCTGCATCCCGAAACCTCGCCCGCGGTGTCGGGAGCGTGGCGCGGTGCCACGGCCACCGCAGCAACCAGCAGCTGCACGGCCCCGTCTGCCCTCCCCGAGCTGCGAGGCCTTTCTGCAGAGCCCATCCTCCCCCCAGGGAACAAACCTGGCTGGAGCTATTTCAGATTTTGTTTCCCACCTGTTTCTTTCCGAGGCTCAGCTGGGAAGGTTCTCTCTGGAGCTGGTCAGAATTAGCAAATTAGCTCAAGGGGAGGTAACTGTTCCCCCCCATCCCAGAACACAATTTGTCCCTCTTTTGTTTTTTTCCGTGATGTAAAGAACCAACATAGTGACCAGAAACAAAAAAAGGTAACTTGTCATATTTTGACTCAAGTAGAAATATGCAAAGAATTTACATTAACTTTCACCTTTCCATAGCAACCACGAAAAATCAGGGGTGAAAGCTGCCGACTCCGTGGGCATCATATTCTTCATAGTTTGCTGACCAAATGCCTACCGCAGCGGACAGACTGGAAGTAAGGGCCGGCTTCCCAAAAGTATTGACGTTCTTTCTGTATTTCTTTGCAAACCCTTACGCTTGTCAGAGCAGTAGATTTTATGTTTTTTTCCAGATTTCTAAGCTCTTAGAAAGAGATCTTTACAATTAAGGTAGAGAGAAAAGCAATGCCTGAAAGTGGCTTTCAGTGTCCAGAGAGTAAAATACAGCAGAAAATAGGATTCATTTTGCTTCTTGGCAGATTTTTTTAAAATAAATAAATATTACTAATACCACAAACCCCATTTATTCATCTTTGACACCAGTTTGATTTGATTTTACTCACAAACGTCCCAGAGTGACAGGCGAGAACGTGGAATTACTGGTGCTATCTGCCAGCCAGACCAAGCCCTGCAGACCGACCTTCCCCCTGCCCCCTCTACGCCGCCCGTACATCGGCCACGGAACAGCGGCCAACTTCACGCATCTACATTATGGTTTTATGTCTAAGTCTTGATCATTGGAACACCGGACCTTTAACAACAACCAGGAAACGTGCTGCAGTGCCCAGAGCAACGCGGGAGCTGGGGAGCTGCCGGGCCCCAGCCGGCGGGGGCTGCTGCTTGCCCCTTCCCCGCCAGCTCCCGCGCGCTGCGGACGGAGGCGAGCGGAGCCGGTTCCAGACCCCAGCCCTCCCGCTGCGGAGCAGGCGCAGCCGCACCGTGAGCGAGCATCTCCTCAGCCTGCTGCCACGCTGCTCGGCAGAGCGCCGCGTCCCTCCGGCCACCCCACGCTCCCCGAGCGCCCCTCGGCCCCGTCCCGCGCAGCGCGCGGTGTCGCGTCGCAGAGGAGCAGCAGCCATGTGCTGGGAGGCTGCAGAAGGGGCAGACCTGATGACCAAGCCTCAAAGACTTCTGCGAGCTGTTTTGTGACCTGTTTGTGACTGTCGGCGACCCACGTCTCAGAAATCATCTGACTCCCAACTTTGTTTAAACCCGTTCCTTTCTGTGCTTGGTGGGCAGAGGGACTGAAAAAGTGAAGAGGAAATTAAGAAAAAAGAGTTTTTGGGCTGTTCAACTGGATGGAAACTGTTGTCACGTCAGTCGCTGTCCCTTTACCACTTGCTTCTTCCTTCCAGCCCTCCCGTCAGACAGGGCAGGGGCACAGTGGGTCGCTCTGTTTGGAGCCAACCGACCGCGCGCGCTGGGTGCGATGGCGAGACGACAGATCCACAGAGAGACGGAACACGCAAAGGGGAACCCGCGCCAGCCCCGGGCAGCCACCGCTCCCCCGGGCCGGTGCTTGTGCGGAGCAGGGTTCGGCCGGCGGCCAGCACGCGCGCTGCGAAGGGGCCCCGCAGATCCCGGCACCCAGCGCTCACCCACCGGAGCCACACGCGGCCAAGCCACACAGAGACCCCGAGCCCCAACACCCAGCGCCGGCGTCCCTGGGGCCGCCCGGGCAGGATGCTCCTGGGCATCGGCATCGCAAGCCCTCTGCTGTCTGTACCTTACGTTGACCTGTTTCTCAAAAAAAGACAAAAAAAAAGAAAAAGAAAAAAAAACAGAAAAGAGTGAAAAAAAGGAAAAAAATGGTCTCCGTGTCATTCAGGGGATTTTCCTTTGTGGACATGCAGAATTTCTATGAATATAGTTTTTTGTAAACATTTTGTAACAATTTTGGTTTCATAGTAACTGTGTTACTTGCTGATCATTCTAGGCTGATGTAAATAAAATTTCCAAAAAAAAAAAATTCTGATTATTTTCCTTTTTAAGACACTGTGATATATCAAAGTGCACAGTTTGCTGTATGAAGTAATATGGTTTTAAATTTTAAATAAAAAATCATTTCTAGAAAATAATGAAGCTTATGCCTGTTTATACTCAACAGCTCCCTTCCTCTGAGCTGAAATTGTACAACCAAACCCGAGCTGCTCAATGGCATCGCCCACCTCTCCTGACAACCACCCACAGACAGCCAGCGACACAAACCCAGCTCACAACGGAAGCCAAACGCGGCAGGCGAAGGGCTGCTCGTGCTGCGGCCAGAGGGGTCTGTGCGCGCCCGGGGTGCCAAGGATGGCTCTGACCACAGCCCAGGGGCTGCAAGGGAACATCCCCGGCTGCTTCCCCTTCGGGCAGAGGGAGGCGAGCCAGACGACGCGGCGCAGACGGCGAAACCCTCCCTGTCCTCGCACACCTGCGGACAGTCCGGTACCAGGCAAACAATTCAGTGCCGGCACTCCTCGAGAGCCAGCTGCAGCAGCGCTCTCCCGACGCGGCTCGCCCGGAGGCTGCGTCTGCTTTCCACTGCAGGAAGGTGCCCGAGCCCCAGCCCCGCCGACACGGCCGCCGGTCCCCAGCGGGCTTCCAGGCTCATAAAACCGCTGTTTACCTGCTTTCCTCTTCGATGCAAGTCAAAAAACTTATTAGCCTGATAAAAGCTGAAAGCACCCTAAAGGCCAGTGTTTATTAGTCTGAAATCTTTATGACTCTGCTTTATTATATTGAGGCAGGGAGAAAACATCTGCAGTCTCCAGGATGGGAAGGATGAGAGCGATCGGAGCTGAGCCATTCCAGGCGACGCTAACACAGACCCGGGCACAGCCAGCCCAGCGCTGGGCTCCTGCCGCACAGCAAGCCCTGCTCCCCGCAGCCCTCCTCTCCCTCGCTGCGGAGGGGCACTGCCCCGGCAACGGGTTTGGGGTGGAAGCGCAGCATTTTAGGCATCGTGCTTGTGCATTTATTAAATAATTCCCAGAAGCTGCCATTTCCTGTACGCTGAGATTTAAACAACAACTCCTTCCCATTTCAACTATTTCCAAGGGTCACCCTCACAAATGTCTCTCATCTCCGTTCACTCGAGCCCCCTGGAAAAGCGCAGCTTTGATGCTCCAGCCGAGGCGGGACTTCCAGAGCAGATCCGAGTCTCACTTTTATGTTCTGAACCCCGATCAATATGCAGAGAACATGTCAAAAAGAAGCAGGGGAAAAATAGGTAAAAGCAACTGATGCCTTTGCAAAGCTTCTTCTACATCGCTTAGCACGTGGGACCTGCGTCTGGGAACGCAATCCCTGCCAGGTGCCAAGGGCTGCAGCACCGGACGGCTGCTCCCGGCTGCCGAGGAGCGCGCGGGGCAGGACCGGGCAGCGCTGGCTGACCCCGCGCCACAAGCCGCCACCTGCGCGAGAAGACCAGCAATTGTCAACATAAATCGTTATCACCAATAACGCGCGGCGGCAATTAACCTTGTCAGTCAGCAGATCACCCTTCACGGACTGTGAAACCCCACCTCAAAGCTGCCAATCCCGCCACAAATGAGTAATTAATCAGACCACAGATTTCACTCCTGACACAGGAGAGCGGTTCCCTTTGAGCACCAGTTAGTCCCTCTGGGCAAAAGAGGGAGAACCTGGGGAACTGGTGAGCGAGGCGTCTCTGCCCAGCCTCCTGCCTCCCGCGCCGTCCAGGCCCCTTTAGACATTTTAGATTTTCAGCTCAGCAGACTGAACAATTTTTACCCTGTATTTCTTTCAACAAAATCCAATTTTAAAGCAGTAACTGTACATCTGCAAGCAGGTGTTTTCCTGACCCGGGATGGCAGCGCTCCGAGCACCCCTGCGCCTGCTCGCAGGGAAGGACAGCCGCCATGAGCCACCGTGACGCCTCCCCTGCCCTCCTGCGCTCTGCCCGGCAGCTACGAACACCAGCTCTCTCCTCCTCCCTCAAACCAAACCAAACCTCGTCAGGAAGGACTCAGGCAAGCTAGGACCTAAATGCTTTCATAAGCAAAATACACCTGATTTCCTTAATGAAAATTTGGGGGTGGAGCACACAGAGCATGAGGGCAGCCGGAAATCCAGCTTCTCCTCTAACGCTCTTCGTGGTGGGTTTAACGGGGCAAGAGACGGCCACCACACGTCAGCAGCACTGGGTACGCACCGCTACCGTACTGGCCCACAACAGCCATGGAACTGGGAGCTGTAACTGCACCTCATCAAGCAACCTTCCACTTGAAAACGCCGTTGCCCTTCAGGCATCGAGAGCCTCTCAGGATCCTGATGGGACTTCCAGAAGTGGTGTTATCGTCACCCTGAGCGAGCTTGCTGAGCGTGCCAGGGGTGAGCACAGCTCGTGCCACCTCCATCTCACTCCACAGAGGAGAAACCGAAGGGACCGGCACCCGCGGGGCGGGCAGCAGGGAGGCACAGAGCTGCCCCCCGCACCGTCCCGCTCCTCTCCAGGAGACACAAGGTGGGCAGGGGGCCGGCTGTGCCCTGCAGAGCCAAAGGGCAATGCCAACAGCAGGGGAAACCCAGCAGGAAAGGAGCTCGCCAGCTCAGCGCAAAGCAGCCGGCACAACACGAAGCCTACCCCGTGCCCCTGCTGACACCCAGCCGGGAGCCAAACTCACTTGTGACATTTGGAAGAATTTGGTGATGTTTTCCTTCCAGAATTTCTGTGAAAATTCTGCACCTGATATTTTCAGCCAGAAACCGAAATATCAAGCCAGGCATGGGGCCACAGGGCCATACATTAATGTTCTGCTTTTAACTAGAAAAAACTGGGATTACTAAAAAAAATAAATAAAATAAAAAAGCAGCCCCTGCCCCAACATAAGGACCACTTTCCTAGCACCGCTCTGGCCTGGCGCACCGCCGTGGCTCACAGCGGGATGGGAGCGCACGAGGACGGCCCCTGCAAGGCGAGGGAGCACCGAGGACGGGTCAGGGCTGGAGCAGGATCAGGCCCGCTGCCAGGCCGAGCGAGCAGGAGCAGCTGGAGGCGTTGGTGCACAGGGACATCGCCAGAGCCGAAAGCGCTGAGCAATTTGCTGGGGCAGACTGGGTGCCGACACCTTTTATTTTAGGTAGCATCCATGGTGCCATTCAGCGCGCTCTGAGCAGCGACGGGAAGCGTGATCCTCGTAAACAAGCGCTCTCTTGGCAGCTCTGCGGTAGCGTACGGGCTCTGTAGACACCGCGCCTTGAAACGGTGGCTGTAGATCAGCAAGGTGACAGTGACACGGGCAGTCCTTCGCGCCCCAGAGACACCCTGCGTCGGCTGCACGGAGGGCCAGGCGGGAGCGCCTTGCTGCGGGCACTGCGGGGAAGCAGGCGGCACCCAGCTGGTCCCCAGCAGAAGGGAAAGGGGGGCTGTTACAGGCAGCAAGGGGGCACACGGTGGAGTACAGGGTTAGATGAATCACCGCAGAAAAGACCAAAGTGTGCTGCAGAAAGATTGCAGGCGCAGACCATCCCACCCCTTAAGAGCGTTTTACCCTTGAGCACTGGTTAGCTTATTTTCACTCTCCCCTGCTGCGCAGAATTTCTTTCCATTTCCTACATGCATGCTGTTTACTCACATTATGGCTTTTTTTCCATTAACGTGTTTATCTTTCTCCCTAGGCTTTGCTGGACGCACCATTCCCTGCTTCTTTATAGCAAAGTCTCTGCTGCACTTTGACAGTGAATTTTGCTCAGGAAGTTCAGAGCGCTGCGTACGCTGTTGTTGCTGCGGGTGTCATGAACCACAGGGCTCTGCACCCCTTTTCCAGAGTCGGAGGCAGCCCCTGCGCTCCTCCTTGCCAGGGAGCGGGGGGCTGTGGGTGCGAGGGGAACCAGCCCACGGGGGTACCCCCACGGTTCGCTCCCCACAGCGAGCTGCAGAGCAGGAGCAGGGCACTGCCCCCCCGGGACCACAGCCAGAAGCAAACCCCGGGGAGAGCCCCGCTGCTGCCAGCGGCCTCCGAAACCTCCCCTGGGGAAGCACAAGCAGCGGCAGCCCCGCAGCGCTCTGGGTGGGCAGCACCCAGCCGGCCCGGGCGGCTGTCCCTCCTGCGCCCGGCCCGGGAACCGCCGTCTCCCGGCTGCGGTGGCCGGGGCAGCGGCCGGGGTCCCGCTGCCGCAGCC